>Ga0255345_1007376_pt1 | contig 10313 bp, 7 predicted proteins | sample wastewater_treat_6_FD_192415 | JGI IMG/M metagenome (GOLD analysis project Ga0255345, IMG submission 192415) | Wastewater microbial communities from Lulu Island WWTP, Vancouver, Canada - plant20 | ecosystem: Engineered > WWTP > Wastewater > Unclassified | place: Canada: Vancouver, British... | reverse complement strand
GGTTCAGCCCGGGACGGGCTGAACCCGGACTAGGTCCGACCCTGCCTAGGCCCAGCCCGGTGGTATAATTTAAACATGGAAAAAAATAAAAACATATTTCCCCTTATTGTCATATTTGTCGTAGTAGCGGCTCTCATCGGAGGAGCATATTGGTTTGGAAAAAATAGTATGCAAAATAGTGCCTTTGTAGATGTGCGGGAAGTTTCCGATGACGAAACTGGGGAGGGTAAAGAAGATGCTTCGGGAGAAGAGGATTTAACCGAAGAGAGTAGCGCCCCCGCCGAAGAGGGTAGCGCCTCCGCCGGGGAGTTTTCTGCTTCATCTTCTTCATCTGCCGCCGCCGACTCCCCTTCCACTTCTGAGCCTTCCGTGCCTGAAGAATCCGATGAGAGTGTGATAGAAACTCTAAAACTCCTTTTTGCGCAAAAATATGAAAAGCGAATAGACGATATTTTCGTGACCATTTCAAAAAGAGAAGGAGATTACCTTGTTGGTAGCGTCAAATTCGCAGGAGAAGATGCCGGAGCTCATGTTCTTGCCGCCAAAGTAAACGGATCATGGAAAATAATTTTTGACGGAAATGGAATGTGGACTTGCGATATTGTGGATGTTGTAGATTTTCCTTCAACTTTAGTTCCCGAGTGTTTGGATGAAAACACAATGGAAGTGGTAAATCGGTAGGCCCGGGCTAGGCCCGGACTAGGCTCAGCCCGGCACGGGCTGAGCCCGCTATAGTATGAACCCCCAGCAAATAGATGCTATTAAACATTTGAATGGTCCCGCGCTTGTGGTTGCAGGACCGGGCAGTGGTAAAACCCGTGTTTTAACTTACAGAGTTGCTAATTTAATTCAAAACCACGGAATTTCAGAATCAAACATTTTATGTGTAACATTTACTAATAAAGCGGCAGAAGAGATAAGGCAAAGAGTGGAGATTTTATTATCCAATCCAAAAAGCACTTCCGTTTCTCCGGGTCGGACCCGGGCAAGGCTCAGCCCGGCCCGGGCTGAGCCCGGAGGAAGGCCCGGAGGAGGAGGAACATTTCACTCCGTCTGTTCAAAGATTCTTCGCAAAGACGGGTACAACATCGGCATTCCTCCCTCGTTTGTCATTTACGATACCGAAGATTCCGCGTCCATAATAAAATACATCATAAAGGATTTCGGAATTGATCCGAAAAGATTTCATCCTCACGGAGTTTTGGAAACAATTTCAAGCGCAAAGTCCGAACTTGTAGATTCTTCTGATTACGAAAATTACGCTCAGGGATATTATCAAAAAACTGTATCAAAAATTTACCCGGAATACCAAAAAAGGTTGAAAGAAAACAATGCTCTTGACTTTGACGATCTTCTTTTTTTCACCGTAAAACTCTTTGAAACCGAAAAAAAAGTCTTAGAAAAATATCAAAATATTTTTCAATACATTTTAGTTGACGAATATCAGGACACAAACAAAGCTCAGTATGTTTTCACAAAATTGGTTTCGGCCCCCAAAAGAAACTTATTTGTAGTCGGAGATATGTCGCAGGCAATATACAGTTTTCGCGGCGCCGATTTTCGCAATATTTTGAATTTTCAAAAAGATTATCCTGACGCAAAAATTTACAATTTAGAGCAAAACTACCGATCAACCCAAATAATTTTAGATGCGGCAAAGAATCTGATAAAAAATAATTCCACCCACATACCGCTAGCTCTTTGGACGGACAAAAAGGGAGGAGAGAAGATAGTTGTTTTCTCCGGAAGCTCGGGGGACGAGGAGGTTTCTTTTGTTGTGGAAGAAATAACAGAACAGATAAAAGCAGGAAGGGCGTTTTCCGATTTTGCGATTTTATACAGGACAAATGCTCAATCCCGGGCAATTGAGGAGGCCTTGATAAAAAACCAAATCCCGTACAAAGTCTTTGGAGGCGTGCGTTTTTACTCTCGAAAAGAAATAAAAGATATCGTTTCCTATTTAAAAGTAATTCACAATCCAAAAGATTCGGTTTCCTGGACAAGAATTATAAATGTTCCTACACGGGGAGTAGGGCAAAAAACACTTGAAAAATTAAAAAACGCAAAATGGGATTTGGATGAGATAGAAAAAACAGCGAAAATCCCCATAAAAAAATGGATTTCAAAAAAAGATGAATTATCTACTTTAGAGCTGATGGAAGAAGTTTTAAAAGATACCGATTACGTTAAATGGCTTGATGATGGGACCGAAGAGGCTTTAAGCAGAATAGAAAATATAAGAGAATTAAAATCCGTGGCGTCAATTTTTGTTGATTTAGGGGAGTTCTTGGAAAGCGTCTCTTTAATTGAGGACACCGACAAACCACGGGGTTCAACTGAATCAAATTGTGTAACTCTTATGACTGCTCACGCTTCAAAAGGACTGGAGTTTCCTGTTGTCTTTATTATTGGAATGGAAGAGGGGCTTTTTCCTCATTCCAACTCCTTGGATAGCAAGGATGAGCTTGAAGAGGAGAGAAGGCTTTGTTATGTTGCTATGACAAGAGCAAAAGAGAAAATCTATATGACAAACGCCCGATCCCGTTTGTATTTTGGAAACACCCAGCAAAATCTTCCGAGCAGATTTTTATCAGAAATTCCGGAAGAATTGGTAGAGTTTAAGGGTTTGGGTTTTAATAATTATTTTGGAAAAAAGAAGAAAGAAGAGGAGTTTTTGGACGACCTGGATTTTGATAGGGGATATTTTAGATGGGAATAAGTAATTAAAATTCTATTTTATTTATTCTTCTTTTAAGGATTTTTTTTCAAAGTCTCTTAAAGCCAGGGATCTGAATTTGCCTGTTGAAGTGAAGTATATCGCAAAAGAAACCATTAAAGAAGATAAAAAGATAAATAGAATGTCATTATTTCCGGTATCCGGAACCATCGGAGTTTCTTCCTGTTGATTGGATTCGGTTGTTGAAGCAAGTACTTTGCCATTATTTGCTGATGATGAATATCCAAGCACATTATTTGATGATGTAGTTTGCTGAGAAGATGTTTGACCGTACCATCCCCTTGGATATGAAAGGTAATTTATGGCAACAGAATATTCTCCTTCTTTGCAGTGATTGATAGGCTTTATCATTATGTTTTGCCATGAAGATACATTTGGTAGAAATTCATGACCATCGTTTGATGTGTTGGATATCTTCCATGGGTAATTTCCTGTTCCATCGTCTATTTTTATATTTACTTTATCCGCATCGTATTGTGTCCAAGTCAAATACATTCCCGATATTCCATTTTCCGTCTTCGGCTCTAATTTAATCCATGTCGGATGTTCGGGTTTTTTCCAGTGGCATCTTTTGTCTTTATGAAAAACAGGTCCGGAAGTGTTTGTTTCTCCATCATCCGGGGGGGTGTAGCCTTCAAATTCCCAGTATAGTCTTGGGTAGTCGTCATCTTCATCTATATACCAATCTTTTGGATCATCTTCATCAAAATCTTCTATTTGAATAATATCCCAGTCAGTAAAAGTTGATAATGATTGCATTTCCGATGTCGTCTTTCCTGTTCCTCCATCGGATATATCAAGCCCGGATGTTTCTGTATCATAAAATGAGTTTGCTACAAAACCATCACTTGCTCCCACCAAACCACCCACATAAGAAGATCCGTTGACATGGCCTGTTGAGTATGTATTTGTAACTGAACTGGAAGCTGGCGTATCACCTATTAACCCACCTACCCACATAGTTCCCGATACCGAACCTTGTGAATAAGAGTTATTAACTGAACCATAGTTTGTACCAACCAAACCTCCGGCACTGGTAAGTCCGTTAGTGTTGCTCAACGAAAAGGAAAATTGAATTAACCCATCAGCGTTGTTCGCACCAGCCAAACCACCTGTATCGTCTCCACTACCGGATACTGTTCCTGTGGAATATGAATTATCAATAGATCCCCAGTTGTCTCCAACTAAACCACCTGTATCGTCTCCACTACCGGATACTGTTCCTGTGGAATATGAATTGGATACTGTCCCATCATTATATCCGACTAAACCCCCAACATCAGTATTTCCGGTTGATGCGGATGTTGAGTATGAGTTCTCTACTACTCCATAGCTCCTACCAACCAAACCACCTGTATTGTCTACACTACCGGATACTGTTCCTGTGGAATACGAATTGGATACTGTCCCATCATTATATCCGACTAAACCCCCAACATCGATACTTCCGTTTACAGAGCCGGTTGAATATGAATCATATACCGTTCCTTCATTACGACCGGATAAAATACCTACATTCTCAGAGTTTTGAGCTGTAACGCTTGCATTTAATAACCCGATATCAAAAATTGACGAGCTGGTATTTGTGTATCCAAACAGTCCTATGTTTACAGAGGTGTCTGATGTATTGATAAAAAGATTTGAAATAGCATGTCCGTTACCGTCAAACGATCCTGAAAATTCAGAACCGGAGGTACTGGTTCCGATGGGAACCCACCCCTCACCGGTCGTGTATCGTGGCATATTAGAGGGGTCACTGTAACTGGATATATTATCGAAATCCAAATCATTCATTAGGACGTAATTTTCTGACAGATTGTTTCTTATACTATTCAGATCTTCAATTGTATAGATATTTATACCGGTTATATCGGGAGCTTCCTGAATTATAAACTCTGAAACAAGCAGGGGAGCGCTTGTATTGGAATCGCTATCGGTAACTGTTATTGTGCAATTGGAATAGGTTCCATAACCTAATTCCGCAAATGTTATTGTGTTAGCTCCTGCCGTAGCTGTTGTGGTGGAGCTGGTGCAGGAACCTCCATATGATATAGTTCCTTCTTCCGTGCTGGAAAATGTGTAGTTGGGTGTTGTGTCCGTAGTAGTACCTATAGGAGATACTTCTGACAGCACTGGTGAAATAACTGATAGATAGGCGTTATTAGCATTAATTCTTTTTCCACTTACTGTTTTTTCGCTTAAACCTGAAAGTGAATTTCCTGTATTTATTACCTTTTGCTTTATCTGTGACGTTGATAGAGAAGGATTTCGTCCCCAAACTACTGCTGCTACAGCTGCTGCATACGGAGTAGCCATGGATGTGCCATCCATATATTGATAGGATCCTTGGGAAGATGAGGCATCAATTATTTTTATATTGTCAATAAAGCACCCGTTGTAGTTATTATCGGTGTCATCCGTATGCCAATGGAATCTGATTGCAAAGTTGGAGTTTTTGTATGTTGTGACATCGTATGTCGCTTCTCCCCCATCTTCGTAGTTGATTTTTTCAAGTTCTATCCAACTGCTACCATCGTAAACCTCAAATCCTATGTAGTCTGTTGAGGGACCGGTGACTGATGGCAAATCGCAACTATAATAAAACTGCAGATACGATTCCGAAGTGGAATTTATGTTTATGGAAGTTGATGTTAGATAAGAATCGGCGCTTGAAGTGTACGGTTTGGTTAAATCGGACCAGACAATAGCAGTACCCAGCATGGCGATGCCAAATTCTTCGATATCCTGTGTACCCCAGTTGTCTCCGGTTCCACCGGATACGAATTTTAATCCCAAATCAGGTGGTGTTACGTCTTCAAAATCTTCAGAAAAAGCTCTATATCCTTCTAAGCTGTAAATATTAACTCCCGGCGCTCCTACATCAACCGATGTCGCTCCATAATTTGAAAAATCTGCCAATCCGTCGTTTTGATCTGTGGCAGCCACCGATATTATATTGGGCAAATTGAATGACGCAGGATAAGTTGGAAGGATGTCATTGTCATTATTTTCATTTCCGGCGGCGGCAACTATCAATCCGGGGAATGCTGCAAGGGCATCGTATTCGCTTTGTGAGTAAGAAGGTCCTCCAAAACTTAAATTTAATATATCAGCGTTATGCGCGGTAGCATAATTTATAGCTTCTATTATATCTATCGTCTGAAATCTCCCATCGCTATTACCTGCTCTTATAGGCATTACCTTTACATTATTCTCCCTGCTTATTCCGCTTATTCCGAGATTGTTGTTGACAAGTGCCGCAATCACCCCCGATATATGAGTTCCGTGTCCATTGTCGTCATACGGTAGATCTGCGCCGTCTGTTAGGGTGTCATACCCGGTTATGAGATTGCTGCTTATGTCGGGGTGATTTAGCGCAACTCCCGTGTCAATTACTGCGACAACAATATCTTCGCTATGGTCTGTTTCCACGTCCCACATTTCCGACACGTCCATGTCCGCATCTTCGGTTCCTGCAATTCCTTCTATTGTTTGTCCCGTATTCTTAATCGCCCATTGAACATTATATGATGTATCGTTTGGCGTATATGCTAAGTGGTATATGTAGTTTGGTTCTGCATACTCAACTTCGTTGTATTCTTTTAGCTCTTCCATTTTTTTCTTCACACTTGAACCATCGTTTATTTCTACTAACTCAATGTTCATGTCATCAACTGATTTGATTTTTTCCAAAGATTTTGATTTTCTTATTTCATCTGTCTTAGTTTTTCCGTCTGCACTTTTAAGGGATATATCATCTTTATATTTGATAATGATTTCTCCTTCTACATATTCCGGATTATTTTTTCTATACCCAACGGAGGAAATGATTCTCTCAGGTTCGTTAGACGGGGACTTTGAAAAAATGGGTAATTTTATTTTTTCATCTTTTGTAGCAGAGATAAAAAGTGTAAATATTAATGAAGATAAGGCCAAGGCGGAAAAAAAAGAAACGAATTTCTTTTTGAATATTATGTTTAGTTTTTTACTCATAGGCAGAGCTTATTTTTGAAAGCTAACTTGGTCACTATAAATAATGACACAGTTTCTTCGGTATGTAAATAGTATCTTAACGGTAGTTAAAATCCGGACATGGAGAGAAATTGCAGTCAGGAGGAACTCTTCCCACATAGCTCCCGTCGGGACATTGTCTTACTTCCTGAGTGCAATATACAGCATTTTCTTCTTCATGCGGTTTTTGATCTAAGTAATTTTCCTGCTGGGGAGTTTGTAATTCTTCTTGGGTTTTAGCTTTTATAAAATCCTGATCTCTGTCTTCTTTATTATTTATTATTATAACAGCCGCTACAATTAAAATTATAAGAGCAATTACGGATAATACAATAATCGTTTTCTTTTTCATATCGATATATTAGCATGTTTGGACTCTGTTTTTCATGTTTTCATAATTTGTACAAAAGCGGAAGAGGGGTTCTAATATGAAATAAGATAAATAAATGTGACAAAATTATAAAAGCGCATCTGATAAAATATAACCATGTTTAAGCCTCATAGGTACCTTGGCCAAAATTTCCTGATCGACAGAACAATAGCCGATCAAATGGTGTCCGCCTTAGAAATTGAAAACGGCGATGAAATAGTGGAAATAGGATCGGGCTTTGGTATCATCACCGAAGCTTTATTAAAAAAATCAAAAGATAAAAAAGTGAAAATAAATGCTGTAGAAATAGACGGAAGATTGTATAAGAATCTTGTGGAGAGATTTTCCGGAGAAGAGAGAATAGAGTTTCATAATGAAGATTTTCTCAGATGGTTCCCGCAATTTTCTTTTCAAAGAGAACTTAAAATAATAGGTTCCGTTCCATATTACATTACATCCCCGATAATTCACCAAATTATAAAAGCGGATAGAAGACCGAAGATAGCAATTCTGCTTGTTCAAAAAGAAGTAGCGGAAAAAATAAAAAGCACTGCTCCGGATTCTTCTTATTTGTCTTCTTTTGTTCAGACATTTTTTGATGTTCAATATTTAGGCAAAGTTCCGAGCAAAAAGTTCAATCCCGAGCCTGAAGTTGACGGTGGAATTCTGAAGTTAGTTCGCAGGGAGGAAGGAGTCTTTTTTGATAATGCAGGTTCCCCGCCGGATTTTATTAAAAAATACGAGGGTTTTTTGCACAAGGCCTATTCAAATCCCAGAAAAATGCTTAATAAAGTTTTTAAGAAAGAGGAATTGGAAAAGGGTAAAATTGATCCGCAACTTCGTCCTCAGAATCTGAACGCGGAAGAGTGGCTTAATTTTTTTAAAACTTTAAATGAGATTTAGCATCTGCATACCTACATTAAACGAAGAAAAATATATAGGAGGAATACTTGGGTGCCTGGAAAAACAGACTTTCAGGGACTTTGAAGTTATTGTTTCCGACGGTAATTCTTCTGACAACACAAAAAAAGAAGTAATGAAATTTTCCGGCAAGTTTCCTCTCACCTTTTTGGAATCTCCGAAAAGAGGAGTTTCTTTTCAGAGGAATTACGCGGCGAAATCGGCAAAAGGAGAATATATTGTCTTTTTTGACGCCGATGTGATGATAGAAAAGGATTTCTTGGAGAAAATAAACAGCTATTTGGAAAGAGAAAACATTGATATCTTAACTACATGGAACAAGCCGATATCCGACAAGCCGATTGACGAATTTATCTATCTTTTCATGAATATTTTTATGCTTGAGTTAATTAAGAAAAAAAGTCCGGGAGCAGTCGGAGTCTTTATTTGTGTCAGAAAAAGTTCATTTGAGAAAATAGGCGGTTTTAGGGAAAATGTAAGCTTCGGAGAGGATTTTGACCTTGCAAAAAGATTACACGAAAGCGGATTTACCTATGCTTTGTTGAAAAAACCTAAGATTCATGTGTCGGTCAGGCGTTTTGATAAAGAGGGGAGATTGAACATGATAATAAAAAATCTTAGAGCGGCTACTTATTATCTAAAAGACAAGAAAAACTACATAGACAAAATACAGGGAAAGTTTAAACACGAGTTCGGAAAGTTTTAGATCAAGGCCCGTTCAAATTAATTTTTTAATCTGCGCGGGCCTTCTTTTTAGCCCGAAGACTTTTAATATTTTCGGACTATGTACTCTTTTTGATCCCGTCCCTTTTTGGACGATATTCAATTGTGCCTCATAAAATAGCCTATCTGATGTCAATAGTCAATGATATACTGAAAGTATGAAAACTCATGTTCTTCAGTCCGGGCTTTGGGAGAAATTTAAAAACGATTACGGCACCCCTGCTATAAGGGTCGGAAAAATCCTCTATACAAAACATAAAATACCGTTTTCAAATTATTATTACGGTTATTGCGCCCGGGTAAACCCTTTTGACATTGATTTTGAAGTACTGGAAAAATCTTTGAAAGAGAACAACTGCGTTGCTGTTCATTTTGATGTTCCTAATGTTACAAAAGATGATGAAAACGCTGAAAAAGCTGAAGAAATACTGAAAAAAAGGTGTGTCAGATCACGCCGGGAGGAGTTTGCAAAAGGGAATTTTTTGTTGGATTTAACAAAAAGCGAGGAAGAACTTTTGGCGGGAATGCACAGAAAGCATAGATACAACATAGGCTTGGCTCAAAGGAGGGGAGTTACGGTAAGAGAAAGCACAAACGACGCGGATTTTGATATTTTTTACGACCTTTATGCGGAAACGGCTAAGAGGCAGAAATTTTTCGGCCGCTCAAAAACTTATCTTGGGAAGGTTTGGAAAATTTTCAGAGAAGAAAACTCTTCGTTTCTTTTGGTAGCCGAACATGAGGGGGAGCCGCTTTCGGCCTGGATGCTTCTTACTTACGAAAAAGTTTTATATTATCCTTATGGCGGCTCCACCGAAAGAGATAAAAATCTTCAATCAAGCTGTCTTTTGGGTTGGGAAGCCATTAAATTTGGAAAAAAGATGGGATGCGAATTATTTGATATGTGGGGAGCGGCAGAGGATATGAGTAATAAAAGTGATCAATATTACGGGTTTTCGGTTTTCAAACAAAAGTTCGGGGCCAAACATGTAACCTACATAAATTCTTATGACTTTGTGATAAACGAGCCTGTTTATAAAATGTTCACCGTCGCGAATGATGTGAGGTGGAAACTTCTGAATATTCTGAAATGAAACCGGAAACCGATATAAGACAAAGTGATAAATGGGCACAATATCTTGAAACACTGGGTTGGAAGTCTCATAGAACAAGTAGCGGAGTTAACATTTACTACAGGAAAACATTTTTGGGAGGCGTGGTAAAAATTCAGAAACCCTCGTTTATAACGGATGCTGATATTGAGGAGATAGAGAAGTTTTGTAAAAGTTGTAGGCCCATTTTCATAAAAATAGAGCCCTTTATCGGGCAGGATGTTTCCGTTTTGGAAAAAAGAGGATACAAAACGAGTGATGAGCCCCTGACCCCTCCTTCCACAAGTTATATTAACCTTACAAAATCCGAAGAAGAGCTTTGGAAAAACATTTCACGCAGCGGAAGGTATTCTATTAGAAAGGCCGAAAAGATGGGGACAATTACAAGATTTTATCAAAATCCCCCCGAGGAAAAATTAAATTTATATTTTGAAATAGT
>Ga0255345_1007372_pt1 | contig 10317 bp, 10 predicted proteins | sample wastewater_treat_6_FD_192415 | JGI IMG/M metagenome (GOLD analysis project Ga0255345, IMG submission 192415) | Wastewater microbial communities from Lulu Island WWTP, Vancouver, Canada - plant20 | ecosystem: Engineered > WWTP > Wastewater > Unclassified | place: Canada: Vancouver, British... | reverse complement strand
AGTGGCGAACGAAGACTGACCAAAGAAGTGGCCACTGACACCGCTGCGATGCAACGCATTGGTGCCGTCCATCCGTTGGAAGCCGAAGTTCGCCTCATAAAAATGTGCACAGCCCGTAGGGTGTCCACTCCGACATTGGCGACAGCGACCGCAGGACTGGTAAGAAAGCACGACGTGATCACCGCGCTTGACGCTCTTTACCCTCTTACCGATGGTCTCGACAACGCCCGCGCCTTCATGCCCCAACACGACGGGGCCATCGCTGTCGTCCCAGGAGTTGCTCATGTCAATGTCGGTGTGGCAGATCCCGCTTGCAACGATGCGCACCAAGGCCTCGTCGTCTCTTGGCCCTTCCAGCTCGAGAGTCTCGATCCGCAGGGGGCCGCCCCTCGTGCGCAGAACGGCGGCTTGAATTTTGTGCACTGGGGTGCCGGATTGGGAAACCACTGTTGAGGCCCTTGTGGGTTTGCTGCGTTTTCTTTATGGTTCCTCGTCGAACGACATTCGTACCGATCAACGCGAGTTTGATATTAACAGGGTCGGTGTGGGATTTTGACTTCGAAATTCCTGGTCAGTGCGTCACGGTTTAGACGATTTTCGGCCCTGTGTTCATGCGGGTTTGCGGGCATCATTCTTGGGAAAACGATGGATCGTATTGCCGCCCCAATGTCACGCTTTAGAAACGGCTGTTTTGACTGTCATGTGCAGGTTGGCGAGGGGTTCTGATACCTAAATGTGATCATTCGCGCGGCTTCTAAGCTTGTATTGGGCTCTGTGACAGACAAGAAGTCTCGGATAATCGCCGGTATCATTCCGTGTTGTCCAAGGTGTCCTGCAACGCCCAAACCGGCAATGTGAGACCCGGCCGCTGCATTCATGGAAGCCGGCGCGAAAAATCGTCACGAAAAGCGCCGGCGTTTCATTCAAAGAAGAACCCTCACAAGAAAACCCGATTCGTTGCCCTGGCGAATCCCCATCCCGCTAAATATGGATGCGCGAATCGGGGAGGATTACCGGATTTTCAAGGCGGCCGGGCTTTTGAACGAATGGTTTGATCTTTACCGCGATGTGCTTAATCTGAAGCCGCTCCCCACCCAAACGGCCCCATGGAAAAACCTTTCATCCTGGCTTCGGAAAAAGCCTGCCTGCATTGCGGCTCGAACTACAATTATCTTTTCTGCCACGGCCGCGCGCGGCCCGACGGCACCCCGTTTAATCTGTCCTATCAGGTCATGTGCCTGAAGTGCCGCGCGTCGGGTCCCGTGGCGGCGACAGCAAAAGAAGCGATTAGAGCTTGGGAATACCGTGCCAAGCTTCGCCTGCTGGAGCCGCCGCCAAGGCAGCCGTCAGAGATCGAATTCGAGGAGTTTGAAGGAGAAGAGCAGTCTTCGGTTGCCTGAAACCCTTCAAGCATAAGGCTATCCGGTTTGACATTTTTGAGGATACGATCGAAAATAGATTGATTGTCGCCGAAGCCGAAAGAAGGTTTCGGCCCGTTGCGAGACGATACACCCTATGAAAGGGCTCATGTGTATCTAACCGAGAAAGCGATTGACCACTACGGAATCGACGTCATCCTCCAATTCCCCCTTCCTCCAAATCCCGATATAAACCTTCTCAGGAAGGCCTACGATACGATTTGCGCGTCACCCCTGTTTGCGGAGAAGACCTGGAACGACACTCCATCAGGAGACTGGACGGAAGGGTTTATTGAGGATGTTTGCACCCACATTCAGGAGCTTGCCGACAAGCTGAAGGAGATTTCGAGGGCCTATGGAAAACTCCATATGTTTCCCCCTTCTTTGCCCCCAGACCCGCAAAAGCTTATAGGGACTCAGTGACGGAGGGCTCAACTCCCGCCGCCGTTGACCCTCTCTTTCAAAACCCCTGAGGATTTGAAAGTAACCAGTGTCCGTGAGGGTATGGCCATCGATTCCCCTGATTGGGGGTTCCGCCCTTTTCGCTGATGCTTTTCTCGAACGCAAAACTTCCCAAAGCCGCTGATCAGGACATCGTCACCGTGTTCCAAAGCTTGCTTCATCAACTCGAAGAGCGTCTCGATGATCTGGGCAGACTCGCCTTTGGTGAACAAATTCTTGGCGAAAAGGTTCTCGACGATCTGGGCTTTGGTAAGAGTCATCGGTTGATCCTCGAAATTTGAGCCCCAAGGGTTTCAGGGATGAAGGCAACATACTACTTCAATGGGGGACTGGAGACAAGCTGCCAAATTCTTTCGAGGAGTACCTCCGAGGCAGTCTGATAATGTGAATCGGGAAATGTGAGGCCGGCATACAGAGGTTCAGAACATGTGGAAAGAATCTCACAGGTTAAGAGATTGGCAAGCTCAGCTGCAATTCTCATCATGTAGATGTAGATGACCACTATCGTGCTGAATACGCTGCCATTGAGTTCCAACACGGTTCGAAAGAAGAGCTTCGGGCGTCCTCAGAAGGTGGTACAGTTCCGTCAAGTGCTTCCGGTCGCACTCGAAATAGATGCCCAACACGATTGGGATGGTGAAGACTAACTGTCGACATGGGGCATTTGATGAAGGCTGTATGTACCAAACCAAAGATTGCGCAGCTTGACCAGCATCTCCTAACGTCAAGCGGTCCCACCGTGTGATGGGTTACTCACGACAGACCGACTTGCCGGCCACATCCCCATTCCCTTAAAAATCAAGGGGGCTTTTTGCCTCTTTTGGTGTCTTGCTTGGTATGCAATGGGTATAGATCATGGTGGTCTTCACGTCGCTGTGGCCAAGGAGTTCCTGGATGGTCCGAATGTCATAATTCGCCTGCAAAAGGTGAGTGGCAAAACTGTGCCGAAAGGTGTGGGAAGTGACGCGTTTGGTGAGTCTAGCCCTGCGCACGGCTTCGTAAAGCGCATCCTGGACATGAGTTTCGTGCAAATGATAGCGTCGTAGTTCTTGTGTCGTCGAAACATGTGTGAGTGTCTTTTGTGGAAAGAACCACTGCCAGATTAAATCCCTGGCTGCCGAGGGGTACTTCTTTTCAAGCAGGTCGTCGAGAAAGACTCCCGCATACCCCGCCGCCAAGTCTTCTTCGTGCACTTTCTTCACTACCTCAAGCTGGGAAGTCAGTTCCGGCACTGTCTTCTCCGGCAGGGGAACCGTGCGGTCCTTTTTCCCTTTTCCGTACACCGTGAGTATTCGGGCCTCGAAATTAAAATCCTTCACCCGCAGCTGCAGACATTCGAACAACCTGAGTCCACAGCCGTAAAGCAATTTGACTACGAGATCATAAGGGTATTGGAGGTGCTTCAGGACGGTATCTATTTCCTTCCGCGAAAGGACCACCGGAATATATCTGGACTTTTTTGCCCGAGGAACATCCTTGTAATCACCGAAATCCTGCTTCAGAGCATGTCGGAAAAGGAAAAGGAGCGCATTGAATGCCTGGTTTTGGGTTGACGCCGAAACGCGGCGTTGAACCGCGAGATAGGTCAGGTATTCCTTGACATCCGTGGAGGAAAGCGATTTCGGCGATTTGTTCTTCAGAAAACCCTGGAACTGGCGCGACCAATGGGCGTAGGTCTTAAGTGTCTTTCTTGAGTAATGCCTGGTTTTGATCTCGGCCGCAAGCTCGGCTATGACAGCGTCCCATTCCGGCGATGCTGATGCAACGGCATAGCCGTCTTCCCAACGACGCCAGGGCCGGCGTTGTGCCGACGCAATGAGCGAGGTGGTCTTTTCCTGCGCTGGATTCCGGTCCGGGACTGGAATATCCTGAGGCGAGGCTGGTGACCTCTCCTGGGGCTGCTGAGGTTCCTGAACGAAAGATGCTCTGGCATTTACCCCGGATTCCGATTTGGACCTAGCATGGGAATCTGCAACCTGGATAGCGTCCTTTCTCTGAATTTCAAAATAAAGGGAAACAGCGTGAGCTGCCTGATTTTGTTGGGACGTGGTCTGTTTCTTTTCGCGCAGCTTATTGATGAATAAGCGCACACGGTCTGGCCGGGCTTCGGGAACAGGATATTTACTGCAAAAATCCAGGAAATATCTGAGCCACTTTCTATAGTTTGGCCGTTCCAGAGGCGAAATGGCACGTCTCTCGAGAATTGCCTCAAAGCTCTTAAGAATGTGAACAGGAACGGGTCTCATAGAATTGAACGGAAACCTCCTATAAAGGATAATTAGATATTGAACGACCAGAATAGGCTAATAAACTCAAATAGTTTTGTCAAGGTGAATTCATTTTGAGCTTGACAATCTCAAAACTTCCCGGCATTGAAAGGAAACTACTCAATAATTTGTTATGCTCACAAGGTCTTCATCCACTTAAGGTGCAAATGAAGAAGAGTCGAGTTGGTAAGAGTCCGGCAAACGCACATTCATCCTGTGGTGACCTAGACCCAACCGTCACTCCGGCACACAGAGATGATTTAACCCCAATCACCTTTCATCTCACCATTTTCAATATCTTCTTGGGCCTCACCTTCGCATATTTCGTCTACTTCTCTCATCAGATTACCGGCACACAAACGGAGATGGTGGCTAAGATAACCGAAATCAATGCGATAAACGTACCGCATCCATGGGGGTTCTTAACCTTGACGGGGCACAAGGAGTACTACTACACGAAAAGAAGAGACGTTCTCAGAGAAGAATTTCGTTTACTCAAGCAGCGCATCGATGACTCGAAATCCACGGACGAAGAACTGGCGGAATGCGGGAAAGAGATCCAAAGAGTGATCACGCAGATAGCCTACTTTTTCCCATACAAGAAGATGCTGGATTATGAGAAAGACGGGTCGGCAACATTCGATCCAAATACGCATGACGCCATCGACACCAAAGAACCACTAAATATCGGATTCCTCAAGACACAGATTGACGAGATCTATAATTGGAATTATGCCTTCACACTGGAGTTGAAAGACGGTAGAGACAGAATTGCCAAAGCCATGATCTTGGCGGGCAAATTCAAGGATGATTCTACCAAATCAAGGGTCGTCAAATATCTCGACAGTCTAATCGACTACCTCGATAAGCACTACCAACTGGCAATACCCCTCGGACTGATGATCAAAAGATATGAGTTCTTGCTGAGCAAGACGGGAAAAGCCAAAATCATCGTATTTACTGTTCTGCTTACCCTCAATTTCCTCTGCGGGGTTTTGATACCGTTATTTCTGAAGAAGTGGAGACGTACTATAGGGTTGGAGATCGTAACCCAGCTATCCTTTGTCGTTGGGATATTCTTACTATTTAGGGAAGCGCTGTATTCATTGCCTTTCTAGGAGCATAACCAGCGCCAGGAGGCAGATGGCCGTCAGCCTTCGGCTTCCGGCCACTGCTCAGGCGCAGCGTTGGGGCACAGTGAAACCTTTTTTATGAGACTATCAAGTTATCTTGGAGGTTAATAGCGATGAATGCTTGCATCTCATTTTTCAAAGTACTGATATTTTGTTTTATAATATTCTTTTTTAATTCATACACAATTGCAGCTGCAGACTCAGTCCAGAATAGCACAAATGCGCAAGCAATAGTTATTGACCCATTAAGTGTAAGATCATTATATGTAATTGAGAATACTACCAATATACGTATAGCTACTGCAACCGGCTTTGTTATTAACAAAAATAACAAAAGTTACCTCATAACAAACTGGCACGTAGTTACTGGTCGTCATCCAAGTTCTAACGAAATAATTGATGAAAAAGGAAGAACACCTAACTCGATTACAATCCTACACAATGGTAAGCAATTAGGCACATGGGTAGCAAAAAACGAAGATTTGTATGATAGAAAGGGAACGAAAAGATGGCTTGAACATCCTAGAGGTAGAGCAATCGATGTTGTGGCTCTACCTCTCGAAAATATAGGGGATGATATAACCATATATCCTTTTAATTTATCTTTAGCAGATGCTGATATAGTGCCAGAAATTGCAATGCCGGTATCAATTATTGGTTTCCCACTTGGATTTACAGGTACAGGTTTTTTACCAATATGGAAAACTGGCCATATCGCGTCTGAACCGAATTTAGATTATCAAGGAGAACCACTATTTTTAATTGATGCCACTACAAGAGGAGGCATGTCTGGTTCTCCCGTTATTCTAAGAATGAATGGTGGTTATAAAACTAAGAAGGGGAACACAATAATGAGTTCTGGTGGATATAGAACACTTTTTCTTGGGATATACTCAGGAAGACTACCAAGAGACTCTGAGATTGGTAAGGTATGGAGACCTAAGCTCATAAATGAAATAATAAAGTAACTCTTAAATCCCCAACAAAGTAATCCAGCGGACGGCTTGACAGCCGCCGCTGATCATTACGTTATGCAAGACAACCCCAAAAAAAGGAGGATGAAATGCCAGAATTAAAAACCAGAATGATCTTCATCAGTCATGCGTGGGCCTACAATGAACATTACTGGACTCTTGTCAAATGGTTCAACGAGACTCCAAATATCGCTTGGAAAAATTGCAGCGTACCGAGTCATGATGGATTGCCTGACAAAACATCCAAGGGTCTGAGCGAGGCCATGACGCGTCAAATTTCCCCTGCTCAAGTGGTCATCATACTTGGCGGTATGTATGCTGCATATAGCGCATGGATTGACTATGAGATTTCAGAAGCAAAACGGATGAATAAAACAATCATCGGAGTCAAACCATGGGGACAAGAAAGAATCCCAGTAAACGTTCAAGAGGCCTCTCTGTGCTCGATGGTCGGTTGGAACAGTGCCAGTGTAATTCAGGCTGTCAGGGATTATTGCTGACACTGTCTTAAAAAACGAACCAAGAAGCGTATCGTTTAATCGCCCTTACTATGGGTATAAAGCTACCTCCTTAACGCCTTAAAGAGGAAAATATGAGTACAGCCGACTTTGAACGTTATTTAAAAGAACGGGTTGACGACCAAGTTAATTATTTTGACATCAGTGCAATAAGAAATCAACAAGCATATAGACGAATAAAGATAACTGCCATTTCTTGTAATGTTCTCACCACTATGACTATTGCTTTGGCTTTTACTGTAACAGAACCGTATAAAGTTTGGATGGGTATTCTCGCTTTAATCTTATCCACAATAGTTCTTGCAACCTACCAACTTGAAGAATTCCAAAACTATGGTGCTAAATGGGAAAAATTCCGCTTAGTCGCAGAACAGCTTAAATCGGAAAAGTACAGGTTTCTAAATAGAACCGGATCATATTCGGATGATGATGACCGATATAACATGAAGCAATTTGTAGAGACGGTAGAGTCTATAATACGCGGAACTGACATAGCCTATTTCTCCTTAATGGTTGAACCTGGGAAACGAATTGAGAAGCGGTTACAGCAAAGCCAAGAAATATCAAAAATTATAGACCAGTGAAACTGCATAACCAGCCACCGCAGCCGACGGCCTCCAGCCGCGGCTGACCGGCACGTTGGGCATAAGAAAGGGGGCACCATGGAAGTCTTCTGGATTCTCATGATTGGCGGGGTTGCATATCTGGCCTACCGAGCCACACGATCTAAGAAAAAGGCAATCCGGCAATCGGCTAGAAAACAACAGAACACGCCATATAAAGGCAGGATTCAATCAAATTCTGGTGTTAGCCTAAAGTATGAAGTCTCCGTGAGAGAAAAAACGGATTCTGAAGAAAAATCCAGCGATTTACTCAAGGAAGCCACGAAAAAGAAAAATGAGAAAGATCTTGATGGGGCAGTAGCCTGTCTGCGCGAAGCCTACAAATTGATGGCCCAATCAAGCATCTCCTATCCCGTAGAAACATATCTTCGTCTTCCGCTCTATTTGCAACAGGCTGGCCGCTACAAAGAATCTATTGTCGAATTTGAAACACTTCTCAGGAACTCACCGGACAAAATAGCTAGAGAGTTTAGTAATATCACCAAGAAAAAACAAAAGGGTCTTTCCGCAATGGAGTGTGCAGCAATCTACGACAAGATGCGCCTTGCTTCTCAGCGGGAGAAATACTTCAGCCATGCTGTGTATTATCAAGTGCTGTCTAGCGCAAGCAGAGCCGTAGGCCTGAAATTGCAAGAAAGAAATGAAGAGCTCAACGATTTTAAAGAGCGTGAGCTTTGGTTGGATGGCCTAGAAGCTTTATTGCAAAAGGCAAAAAAAGAATCTCTTGCGCCAGGCATTGCAGACAAGGGCGTGGAGTTTTTACGTTCATGTACAGAAAAGGCATTAGAAAAATTGGCTACAGATGTTGCAAAGATGCTCGAAATATCTCCTGATGAGAGTGCTATCGAAAAGACTGGCGTTCCAGATCAAGGGCACCAAGAACAAAGCGGCAATAAAGACGATCATCTTCAATGGCTCGGGGAAGCCGTCCGCCTTCACATATTCCAAGCGCGAGAGGCATGGGGCAACGGAAATTATGATTTTGCAAGACAAGAGTATCAGAAAACAGCTTACGCAATGACGCAAATCGATGGGCAAGAATGGGCAAAAGATAAGCTAAAGGAAGAACAAGCGCAGTTCGCTAAAGACGATCCTCTTTATCGAACGATAATGCCCATTATTCAAAAGCAAGTGTCCACAAGCCCCGGCGTTCTGCAAACGAGTATTTATGGCGCTGTGCCATTCCAAAAGGAAGAAATAGGTTATGCACTGTACTTCGGTGCGCTACTGAACGATATCCGCCGTGAAAAGAAAGGACGAACCTACGCGCTATATTTGCCGGGCGAGACTTATGAGGCAGGTTAAAGAAATGCCCAACAAAAGCGTCAACTCGGACTGCCAAAAGCGGCGCGGCTTTCGCTTCGCTTCAGCCACCCCGCTTTTGGCAGCCGGTTACGCTTGGCGTTATACCGCAGTAAAGGGAGAAATTTCTGAAAGCAAATCTCATTCGATCCGTTGAACTCAAGATATCCCGCGCGCGGGCGCAAATCGAACAACTAGGAAACTCGATCGACAATTGGGCTGAGAATACGCAACTCAGCGGGCGTTGCGAATACCGTGAGGATCGACTCGGCTATCGAATCATCTTGGAAAAATTCCCCAATGAACCGCCGCTGGAGGCGTGGGGTCTAATGATTGGAGAGTACATCCATAATCTTCGGAGCGCTTTGGATAATCTTGCCTTCGCTCTTGCTCGGCTCAAAGAGGATCCTCCCAAGAATCCTCGAGTTATCACTTTCCCGATATTCATTGAACGAGAACAATTTGAAAGGAACGGTAGATCTCGAGTAGCTCAGTTGCCAGCACAGGCGGCTGAATTAATCGAAAAATTACAGCCCTTTCAACGCAAGGGTGATTCTGCGACCGGGACACCGCAGAGCGAACCACTGCCATTTTTGCAGAAGCTTAGTAACAACGACAAGCACCAAATCCCTTCCGTTGTTGTTCTGCTTGCGACTGAGATGCAGAATTCGACAATGGTGGAGTATCGAAATGATGAAGAGGCAGCGCAGAATATTCCGCCGGATGTCACGATATGGGGCGGTCCAATAGAGCCGGGAACAGTTCTAGTCGAGCACCGCACCAAGCATCCACTGGCAGCGGTGAAAGGCTGTCACACTTTTTCGGGTAAGGTCTTTTTTGAACTTAGTAATGACCGTTTTCCGATTAGTCCAACACTTTCTCAACTTGGCTATTATACCGACTTGATAATCGGACAGTTTAGGCAGTTCTTCGTGTAGGGCGGAAATTTTCGCAAGAACTTCTACTGGATGCGGTATAAAAATTAAAGCCACTGGACCGCCTACGCCGCCCAGTGCTTTAGACCGTTCGGCCTCCCCCGTTTTGCTGGCTCGCGGTCTCGACATCCAGAACAGCAGAGGTGTATATAGTATTGTCATGGAGGTAAGCTAATGATCAAAACAGTTGAGGCGGTAATCGATGAACTAGGAAACGTACGTCTCCTTGAGCCAGTGCAATTGGGATCGGCGCGGCGAGCGCTTGTCACGATCTTGGAAGACGCACCAATCGTATCGAGCGAAGAGACTGCTCTCCTGAGTGAACCAGCTCTTGCGAAGGACTGGAATCGGCCAGAGGAGGATGCCGCATGGTCACACCTGCAGCAGGAGCAGTAGTACTCGTCCCTTTTCCTTTCTCCAATCTTGCACAGGCAAAATTGCGCCCTGCAGTGGTTCTCGCTGATGCAGGCAGAGGTGACTGGATCTTATGCCAAGTCACGAGCAATCCCTATGCTGATGCAAATGCTGTCGAACTGACGGCTACCAGTTTTGCTCAGGGTTCTCTTCGCATCACAAGCTACGCCAGGCCAGGAAAGCTTTTCACAGCAAGCCAGGAGTTGATCGTCTCAGGCGCTGGTGCGCTCAAAACCTTTGCCTTTCAGATCGTCATCGAATCGGTAATTAA
>Ga0255345_1007371_pt1 | contig 10317 bp, 13 predicted proteins | sample wastewater_treat_6_FD_192415 | JGI IMG/M metagenome (GOLD analysis project Ga0255345, IMG submission 192415) | Wastewater microbial communities from Lulu Island WWTP, Vancouver, Canada - plant20 | ecosystem: Engineered > WWTP > Wastewater > Unclassified | place: Canada: Vancouver, British... | reverse complement strand
CGACGGGGAACGAAACCTGTACATCAACATCGATAGGTATGTGAGAATGTTCTTCCGCAGACACGCGCGAGAAAAAAAATGATTAAGGATTTTTTACGATTTGCGACGGCGGGGTCGCTGCCAGCGCTGCTTGCATTTTTTTTGTACACAAGACTTTTTTTGTTTTAAGGGCTGATTTTTTTTGAATGATCAAGCAAAGGCAATAGCCAGCATTAATAAACGCATCAAGGTGCGCAAGCAGGAGGTGGCTGCCGCAAAAAAAAATATCGCGGAGCTGGATGCGCTGCTGACTACTCCAGAGCTCGGGAGCGATCAAGTTGTGAAAATAATTCATCAGAAGAACCAGATCAGCAACAGGCTAGTAAAACTTACGGACGAGATCGAAACCGAAGAGCAGAAAAAAAACAAGCTGCTCAGCGACGCGATCAGCAGTGACGATCTCAAGCAGGAGGAGCTCCAAAAAAAAATCAAGCACCGGGAAATCCAGATAGAAAAACTCACAGAGCAGTTGGTGAGTCGGGAGGAAGCGCAGGCGCGCATGGCGCGTGTGGAGGCGGTACTCTCAGACCTAGGGCGAAAACTTTCGCGAGAATACAGGCGCAAAGACGAACCAGCTATTGCTTTTTTTAAGGCGGCGATCAAGAAGCTGGAGGACGTGTGATGCGTTGGGATGTTGGCTCGATCCTCGACAGCCTCGACACACCAACGATCTACGAGTTCGCCCAAAAGGTTGAGATTCAGACCGGTCCGAAGGCAGGGCAGATGTTTGATCTGAATTCCTCGATCATCGCGAAATATGTCTGGCGGGTACTTTTCCCAGAGGGCGATCCTGATCACGAGTACGACGAGGTGATCGTGACAGGTCCAAGCCAATGTGGAAAAACATTGAGCCTGATGATTCCCGCCGCATATATTCTAGGTGTTCTTGGCGAATCGCTTATTTTTAGCGCGCCGGTCCTGCCTGTGATCACGTCTAAATGGCAGACAGATATTTTTCCGCTGTTCCGAACTCATCCAGCACTACAGGGGCTACTCACCGGCAAGGCGCTAGACACAGCTCCTCTTCTGCAATCTACCGGTTCTTATCAGTTTGCGAATCAGGCTTTTTTGCGTCTAATCTCGACAGGCGCCAGCGATCGCGCAAAAGCGAGCTTCACCGCGCGGAATGTGATCGTCACGGAGTTTGGCGGCGTCACGAAAACAAAGACGTCCGAGGAGACCGATCCAATCGGACAGCTGAAGGCGCGCACGCGAAGCTACGGCATGCGGAAGCGGTTTGTTCTCGATAGCACGGGTACGACGACAAAGGGCATCGTAGAGCAGCGTTTCCTGTCAGGAACGCAAAGCACGATCCGTGCTGCCTGTCCGCACTGCAGTGAGTTGGTTACGCCGACGAGAGAGAACTTCCGATTCGACGGAGAACCTCGTTTCGAGTGTCCGCAGTGCGGTGGGAAAATAAACGAGGTGGCGCGGCGTCGCATGATTCGCTCTGAGCAGATACACCATGCTGGTGGGATTGATGCGCCTAACTTCAGTTTTCGACTTCCTGCTTTTTTCAATCAGTTTGTGGATATCTCGCAGTTTGCGCGTGAGGAAAAACAACTGGCTCAAGAGCAGCCGGGCAGCCCGGCAGCGGAAAACAAAAAACGTGAGCTGCTGAATTTTTTGTGGGGAGAAGCCTACGAGGTGCCCGCGCCTGAAGCGCTAGACATATCTCTGCTCGATCAGCCTGACGACGCATATACCAGTCGCGACACTATCAGGACTCGTGTCCCCTCGTGGGTTGAGTTTGTCGTTCTTGGCGCAGATATCCAGCTGCGACAGCACTATTGGACGCTCTGCGGGTGGGGAAAACTCAATGGGAGGCTCACGGGTCACGTTATAGATTATGGAAAGTATCAGACAGGCTACGAGGAGACGAGGGGCGCGTTGACGAAAGATCAGCTGGTATCACAGAGTCTGGTTACCTTCCTGACAGAGATGCGAGGCGCATACAACATTGATCTGGCGGTCACCGACATCGGATATCTTTTCTCGACATTGATCCTGACAGCAAACCGTTATGGAAAAAGCCTGCGGTGGTTCGGCGCGCACGGTCAACCGACAGGCTGGCGCGCACGCAGTGAGGTATACCCGCGCAGCAATGAATATACAGTTGTTCAGGAGTTGGAATCGGCGCAGGTGGCGCGCAGAAAAAAAGACAAGGCGCTCTACGTCAGGCACGAATCCAGCAGCGAGCGGTACCAGCTTCTTGAACTGCTGCGCACAGGACGATATCAGCTATACACTCCTGCACCGTCTGAGACGCACACGGAATATCTGACGAGTCTCGATAGTCATTTCCAGATTATCGATCCGCTTACCGGCGAGGTGCGGTGGGATAAGCGACATGGGACGAGCGATCATTATCTAGATAGCGCGATCCTGACCTTAACAGCGTATAAACTTCTAGTCCCTGCGTATCGTTTCGGTACCGACAGCAAGGTGGTTACGCCGTCATCTTCGCGCTCGATTGTTGGTGTTCCGCGCGCGACCGTTGCGCAAAACGTAAATGCGCTGCCGCTTCCAAGATCAAAAAAAATACATCCGCGAAAAATAATACGGCGGAGATAAAATTAGTTTTTTTACGCTTGACAATAATACCGTTTTGTTGTATACTCCATCCATAGCCAGACCTATAAACGGGTCGCGACCTCTACGAGGTCAGTATAATGGTGATCACGTCAGTGGATCATGCGCTCCAGATTTACGGTGAGAATCTGGATTGGACAAGCGAGCATCAGGCTCGCAACGCTCTCGCAGCACTTCGCTATCTTCAGCTAAACCGCCCTGCGTCAGGGGGACATCTCGGAAGTAATCTGTCGTGGCATGATATCAGCGGGCAGATCGCCGACGCTGAAAAAGCCCTGAAAAAATTCAAGCGTACCAGCTGGACGCGCGCGCGTGTGAGGCGAATATGAACACGCGCAGGTTGGTTGTGCGCGGGAACCGCGCCAAAGCAGGGATCGGTTATGATTCGGTGCGTAACGCATATTACGATGACAACCATCCTGTTACACATGATCGTGGTAGCGGCTATTCACACGATCGCAACAACCGATATCAGCAGGTGAGCATGGCGCGCGACCTGCACAGAAATAACTACCTGTTCTGTGCGGTTGTCAATTCTGTGCTCAATCATCTAGTCGGTGACAGGATCAATATTCAGATACGCAGCGCCAATACCGACTTCAGCAATATTGCGGAAAATTATCTGCGTGATTTCTTGAATCGGACTCCGGAAACGAGGAACAGGTTCACGGGGGTTCAACTCTGGAGAGCGATCGCAACGGAACTTATCGTCACCGGCGAAGCGATCGCGATCAAGACTGACAGCGGACAGCTGCAACTAGTTGAGAGCGAACTGCTCGGTGGACTTGGATTTGATAATGTCGACGGGATCGATTTCGAAGGAGATTATCCTGTGCGGTACTGGTTCTGTTCCTATGACAAATTTGGCAACCCGGATGCGTCGACGAAAAAACCTGTAGACGCGCAGCATGTGATACATCGATATCACAATAGCAGGATCAGTGGGGCACGAGGAATACCTCCGATGCAATCGATATTTTCGTTGCTGCTCCATCTCAACGACATAATCAAAAGCGAAGCAAAAAGTTGGGAGATTATTTCGCGGGTCGCGTTGATTGCTGAGCGCAACGACGGACCTGCTCTGGCGTTCGACGAGGCGGAAGCGGACCCGCTCACGCCGCGGGGGTATGTCGAAGACTGGGATGTTGCCAGAATCTTTCACGCGGATATCGGGGAGAGCCTCTCCACGCTGGAGAGGAATGTCCCTCACAAAAACTTCGGCGATACCCTTCTTGAATTTCTGCGACTCGCAGGCTCTATCTTTGGCTTACCGGGAGAATTTATTGTTGCTAATTTCTCGCGTAGCAACTACAGTCAGAGCAAGGCAGCGACTGTCTTCGCACACCGGGGTATCCAGTATTGGCAAGATCACCTGCGTGAGATCATTGAGGACGTCGTGCGCTGGAAGATCGACACCGCATTCACAACAGACGAGATTCCGCCTTATTTCGTAGAGATTTTTTTGCCGGGGGCAATTCATCTTGATCCGCAGAAGGAATCCTCTGCGCTCAGCGACAGGCTAGCTGGCGGTCTAACAACCATGAGCGCCGCTGTCGGTGAGTATGGGCGCGACTACGAAGAGTTGCTCTCTGAGCGACGGTCCGAAATCAAAAAAGCAATCAAGACAGCTCAGACACTCGAGGAGGAGACAGGCGTGCCTGTCCCGTGGCAGCTGTTCAGCGGGCTTGGAAATATCGCGGGCAGTCCGCGCCAGATCGACGCCGAATTAAAACGACAGGAAGAGGAGACGCTATCGTGACTACTCCATTGAGTCAGAGATACAGATATCTCGCGACCCCAGAAGCGGTCGAGGTGCTCTGTGCTGCGCAGGCTGGAGAGATCATCGCTGATGGCGACTGGTCTCTAGCAGACGCATCGGAACAAGAATCATCTCAGTACGATCTGCAGATCGTTGGTGTGCTCGTGACGAGCGAAAACGAGGCGGATTTTTTCCGCGCCTGGGGCATCGCTGCCACTAGCTACCAGGCGATTCGCGAACGCATTGACACGCTGTTGCTGCAAGACAAAAAAACAATCAACATTTACGTCGATAGTCCCGGCGGTTACGTCGCGGGGATCGAGAAGGCGGTGAAAAAACTCGAGCTACTCAAGAAGCACAAACAGATCAACGTTCGATCGGAAGGAATGATCGCTTCCGCCGCCTATTGGCTAGCGAGCATCAGCAATCATATCAGCGTAAGCAGCATGGCGCAGGTCGGAAGCATCGGCGCGTACACTACGATTGTCGACAGCAGCGAGTGGGGTGAGCGGATCGGGCTCAAGACGCACTTGATCAGCTCAGGAAAAATGAAGGGCGCCGGGCACCCGGGAACGGAAATCACTCCAGACCTGATAGATGCGGAACAAAAAATAATCGACAATATTGCCGCTCGATTTTACGCGACAGTCGAAAGGTACAGGTACGTTTCTGAGGGCTACAGAGACGGCGGTATCTACATAGCTGACGATGCGCTCAGGATGGGGCTTGTCGAAGAGGTCAGCGATGAGGATGCCACGTTTTTAGAAGCTAACAACAAGAAGGAGAACGCAAAAATGAAACACACCACGAAGCGCGTCCTTGCCTCGGAGGAGATTCCCGTAGAGGACGAAGAACAGGAAGTCGCGGAAGAAAAACCCGCAGAAAACGAAGAGGAAACCGAAACAGATACACGACCGATCGACGACGGGAACGACGAAGACGAAGACGAAGAGAACGCTCCTGCGGTTGCTGAAGATTCTGCTGAGAACACTAATCAGGAGACTGTAGAGGACGACATGGAGGATGATGGCGCCGCTGCGGAAAAGGCGCGATGCCTCGCTCTTCTGGAAACCTTCGCTTTTTCTCCCGGTTTCGTTCGGCGCATGATCGAGTCTGGCACCAGCGTAGATGCTGCAAAAGTGCAGGCATACGATCTCGGGTTACACCGAGTGCAACCAGGCGCGCCGAAACTGGAGAACGTGAATGCAGTCGCCACAGATATGGCGGACCCGAATGAGCCCGCTATTCTTGCTCGCGCACGCGCGCGCGCAAAGGCTGACGGAATCCCGCTATACAGGGCGATGGAAATTCTCGCAAGAAATAACCCTCAGGAATATGCTGCGTATTTCCGCGGTGAAAGATAAGGAGAGAACATTATGAGTTTTTCGAACGAAAAAGGAATCACGATCCAGACTGAAGCCGAACTTGCCCCGTACCTGCTGGTAGGTGTGAGCGGCGGCAATTGGGTCGTGAGCAACGGCGGCGATGTCACGCCGCTTGGCGTCACGACGCACCAGAGCACTGGCGCAGGCGTCAACGGGAAATGGAATACTGCGGTTCAGTTTCTCGGCAGTGGCGACGCCGTTAAGCAACTCACGCTTGCACCGTCTCAGTCTGCAGTGCTCGGTTCTGTGCTATATGCTGCCGCTGATGGGGCTGTAGCAACAACTGGAACGATCGCTGTGGGGCGCGCGGTAGAGGCGAAGAGCACTAGCACTAGTGCAGCTCCTATTGCTGTCGAGACGACCAGCACGCTCGTGATCGCTGGCGACGGAGTTAATTCCGGAGACTTTGATGCGCGGACGCTTGGTGACGTTTTCGATATCGATCAGAGCACTGAAAAGGCAGGCGGAAAATACGTCGTCCCTGACGGCACCAGCGTGATCAATATCTACTGGGACGATCTCAGCGGAGACATCGATATTCTGATGCCTGATGATGCTCCTAGTGTGATTGCTGTCGTTGACTCCGACGACAACAACAACGGGTACACCGTAACGATCTGGAATAGCGCTGACGCCACAGCCCTGTCCGAGTGCCCAGTGCGAGTGCTAGTAAGAAGCGGTGTTGGCGGATGGGTAGAGCTGCAGATGAATCGCAACATTGAGCGGCGAATGAGTAATGGTACTTTTGTGTACGACGGCACTGCTGACGTAGAACAGAAGACCATTACGGTCCCCTCTGGAACCGGGCACGTCGCCTGTGAAAAACTCGCTGAAAATGTGACGCTTGATTTCGACGGTGATTATTATCCGCAGGTGGTTATGGTCGCAAACGCAAGCGACTCTACAGGGTCTGTTGCTTTTGCCGGCGAAACAATCGCGGCAAACAGCGCGATGTCATTTATCAACTTTGGCGGCACTTGGCATGCACTTGGCAACTAACTAACAGGAGTAAATGAAAATGACTATCAACATCATTATTCCGTATGTGTCCAGACCTGAACTGACGGATGCATACTATCAGTATAACGCAGACGACAGCAGCTATATTGCTGATCGGCTCTTCGCCCCGCTGAATGTAAACGCGGTGCGCGGGGAAATCGAAATCGTAACCGCCGACCAGTTAACGCGAGACGTCAATATGTCGCGCGCAGCTGACGGAACGTACAACAGAATCGATCAGAACCTTACCGTGCTCGAGTATGTACTTCAGGAGAAAGGTGCAGAACATTTGATCCAGTTCGGTGAGCAGAACTCGATTCAATACAACAAACTTGTTGGCGGTGCACGCTTGCTCAAAACCAAGCGTCGCATTTCCCGGGAATTTGACGCCAAGAACGCGATGGACAATTCCGGGATCGGCACGACCACAATAAGCACGAAGTGGGACAAGGCGAACGCCACGCCTATCAGCGACCTGATCAAGGCGCGCGACGAAGTCATCAGCGCAAGCGGAATGGCGCCTGATACGATCGTTATGAACAATCTTGACTTCAGCCTGCTCCTGAAATCTGAAGAAGTGCGTTCTGCGTTTCCCGGCGCAGCAGTGCTGAGCTTTTCCCTGTTGCAGGAAGCTCTCCCGTCTCTTGCAGGATACAGCAAGCTGCTCGTGTCTACCGCGATCGCTGGCAAGGCACCGATCTTCACTTCCGGCACCGTATACGTCTGCCGCACCGCTTCCGGTGCAGACGCGCCTGCGGAAACCCCGTGTACAGGTCGCCTGCTCTACTGGGGCGAGGACGCTGCGGCGGAAGGCGTAGTCGAGGATTACATCAGCAACGAGCAACGCGGAATTGTTCTTCGCGTTCGAGACTTCCAGAATCCGTTTGTTTTGAATCCGCTCAGCGCAAAGAAACTCTCTGTGCGTACCTGAGGAATTGATGTATGAAATATGCAGACATGTTCGAGCAAAGCATGGCGCCGCTCCTATCACAATGGTTCGATCAGTCGGTTACAATTGAGACGGATGGCGGTGCACATATCGTCACGGGCATGTCGCTTTTGCAGGAAAACAAAGAGCGGCGCAGCGATGTTTATGCTGAGGACCTTGCTGATCTGATCATGCGCGTGCGCAAGACGACAGTACCGACACTCAGCGTTGATTCTCTGCGTCGCTCTCAGCTCAGTACAGGCGGTGTTGACTATATTGTCATTGGAGTCGATGACGACGGCGTGTACTGGAGGCTCAAGCTCAAAGCACAGGAAACAACCGACATTCGCGCGCGCGGTAGGAGGGACTACTGATGTATATCGACGATCTCACACGACTGCGCTGCGCGCTCTTGTCAAGCAAGACTCTTGAGAATCTGTACATCCCCGCTGGCACGCCACCGCAAGAAGCTGCGTTCATCGACTGGAGCGATCATGTGACGCTATACGCGATCAATATGCAACTGCTCCAGACAGGACAGCTATGCGTCATGATCAGTCATGATACAGGCTGGCAGCGCGACGCTCTGGCGATGGGCGGCTCAGAGGGATACGTCACTACCTCGCAATGCGTGATTCACTTTGAATGGCTCGTTGATAAAACGAGAGGGCTCTCAGACGACGCGATTATGACCGAGCTTGTCACGATTGCCGGCGCAGTAATAGCTGACATCGAGAATGACCCGACGCATTATATGCTCCTTAGTCACGCACCGGAGTCACAGGCGACCCCGTCGATATCGCCTATCACGCAGACCGCTGAAAGCGTCAGTTTTCGCGTCGCAGTGCGAGGGAGATAACGCAATGGCAGTATCGTTCGAGATTCAGGTACGCCGGCTACAGGCGGACTTGACGCGCCTCGGTGCTGACGTCGCCAATAAGCAGCGCGACGCTGTACGTCAGAGCCTGCGCCGGATACTGCCGGAAATGCGGGCGAACGCACCGGTAGAGACAGGCGCAACAAAGCGCGCGCTCGCGGTGCATAGTCCGCGCTCGAGTCTGGGAAGAACGATGTCTCTTGAAGTGCGTGATATCGAGATCAACGGAAGACGACCGTACTGGTACGCTCCCTACGAGGACGCACGCAGACCGTGGTTCTCAAGAATCTGGAGCAAGCATGAGCAGCGCATGCCTCAGTACATTTCAGATCAGCTAGAAATAATTGTGGAAAAAGAACGGCAGAGGATTCTCGAATCCTCAGAACACTAACAGGAGAAAAAATCATGGCAGGAGAAACCAGTTTCGCAACCTGCGACACGCAGAAAAACGCTGTAGCGCGGAATGTGATTGCTACGTTTTGCGGAGACGATCTTGGGCTCGTTCGAAGCGTGAACGGAACATCGTCGGTCGAGCTCGTCGACATCACTTCTATCACCGACACGAGGCGCAACAACGCAGAGGCGTTTGAGACTGCAACCGCGACGGTTGAAATCTTCGGTCTAGACAGTAATATTCCGACACCGGGATTGCGCGGTACATTATCGCTGACAGGCGGTGCAGTCACGTTTGAAGAATATCTGATCTGTGAGTCTGTATCTGTACAGGCAGCTGTAGGAGAAGTCGTCATATACACCGTGACGTTCCAGTCCGCGGTAGATATGACTGAGAGCGCAGGTGGCGGTGCCGGTGGTGGTGGCGGTACCGGTGGTGGTGGCGGTACCGGTGGTGGTGGCGGTACCGGTGGTGGTGGCGGTACCGGTGGTGGTGGCGATTGAAAATACTGACTGTCTCAGCCTCCCCGTAACTAGTGCAAAAACAGGAACCACAAAAAAATGCGAAACAAAGTAAACCCATTCGCAGCTGCTCCAGAAACAGTGACAGTTTGCGACGTGGAATTGCAAATTGCGATTCCAACCGCAAAACGATATCTGGAGATCTGCGACAAGCACCCTAACGACACACAACGCGTGTCGCTAGCGCTAATCGAAGAGTGCGTGACGCACGACGGTGCACCGCTCGACGCAGACGCGTTGCCGCTGAACGTATTCATGGAATTGGGCGAAATCCTGCTAAACAAAATCAATCCACGTGCTACCGACCTGTCGGAGGACGAACGAAAAAAGTTGAATGCGACATAATGCTGGGGCAGATACTAGGCATAGCGCCTAGTGCTGTCGATAGCACGCTGTCGTTCTACGACTACAGTCTGCTGCGAAACGAGTACGCGCAGGGCAGGCTGTTGCCGCAGCGGCTGGAAGCGCAGATGGCGTACGTGCCTTATCTGATTGCCTCAATGTTCGGCAAGAGCGGAACAGCAGGACGCAGCCTTATGGATTTTGTTGTCTTCGGAGACTTAAAACCTAGGCAGCGTATGTCCGTTAATAGTATGTTGGCATCGGCTTCCGTATTTGGAAAGAAGAAGCCGGCGCGGCAGTTCACGGACGAGCAGGTTGAAAAATTTAACGCGCTCGAAAAGAAAATGATAGAGCTGGGATACTGACATGGTAGGAAGAAAAGACCTTGCGAATCTGACGATCAATCTAGACATGAACAGTTCTGCCTTGATTGCAAAGAGTCAGCAGAGCACGCGGTATCTCTGCAGTCTAGGCAAGGCGA
>Ga0255345_1007363_pt1 | contig 10345 bp, 8 predicted proteins | sample wastewater_treat_6_FD_192415 | JGI IMG/M metagenome (GOLD analysis project Ga0255345, IMG submission 192415) | Wastewater microbial communities from Lulu Island WWTP, Vancouver, Canada - plant20 | ecosystem: Engineered > WWTP > Wastewater > Unclassified | place: Canada: Vancouver, British... | reverse complement strand
GCAGACACGTTTTGCGTAGCCTTCAGAATACTTTTCGTAGGCTTTGTACTGTACTGGCCCGGAACCGGCATCCAGCAGGAATTTGCCGGTTTTGGGCAAGTGCTTTCCGACGCGCGCGTGGGCATGGGCGATATAGCGTTTGGAGACATCGCGCAAGTCCTCATACTCGGCGTTTTGGTATAAGCCATTACCTTCGCTTTGCCAGCCAACTTTATTGTAAAAGTCGCCAATTTCCTGCTTTTTATTGCTCGTCATTATCTGACTCCAGCTCAGTCTTGTTTGTTGTCAATTCGTTTAGACGCGCCAAACCACGGGCTTGCCAATCCAAAGGCTCACCAACGAGATAGCCAAACGTTTGCCCATAGCGTTTTTGCCCTGTTTCAGAAAGAACGTAGCTTAAAGGTCGCTCTCGAAAATCTTCTGCCAGCCAAAGCAAATGCCAGGGAAAAGGCAGTGAGTATTCAAAGAAGAAGAGATAGGCATACAGCCAAACCTGTTCCATTTGCTTTTCGGTGAGACGGTAGGTGGCAGGTTTCGCCACGATTTCTTTCAGCAGATCGGTATAAGCTTGCCAATCGGCAGGCTCATGCGTGAAACCCTTGTTGGCATAGTGGGTCTTGCCGGTCACAATCACGGGAATCCCCGCCATCGCCATTTCCATGCCAACGGTTGTCGTAAAGACGATGCCTAAATCAGCGATTTCGACCAGATCGTATGTGTTGGTTTTGTCACCGGGTTTAACGATGTGAATGTTTTCTGGCAGGGTCTTAAAGTTTTCGCGGATTACGTCAATCATTGAGGTGCCATGCACCTTCAACTCACCCGGGTGCACACGCACCACGAGTTGAGCCTCGGGATGGGCAATAAAATGTTTGATCGTGCCCACAATCATATCCGCCATGGTGGGCGTAATGCGTTCGCGCCCAAGCGTGAGGCTGTCGCCCAGGACGTTGGTCGGCAGAAGCGTGATGGGGCGTTCATCCAAACCGAGGGCTTCTTTCACCGCGGAAGCACCCTGAGAGGGGTTTTGCTGCCATTGTCGGGCAAAATCTCCCCAAAGGCGCGCGCCTTTTCGCGCGGAAAACAGCTCCACCATCGCCTGGCGGGCTTTCTCGGGCAAGTCGCGTCCGCCCAGACCTTGCCACAAAGCGGTTGTATCGTGGCTCATGATTTCATCATTTTGCGCGATCCAAATGCGCTCGCGCTGGTCGGCAAACTCAAAAGTGACCGTTTCGATACCCATGGCACTTGCCACCTGATAGGCAACGCCCATCTCTAAAATCGTTCCGTTGGGAACAATCACCACGTCCGGCTTTTCACGCTCAAAGACCCGTCGCAATGCCAAAGCGGTGGGCAAATTTCGACGCAATCTGAATATATACAATTCATCATCTTCGCCAATTTCTTCAATCTGCTTGGTGTACATGGCGTCATAGCGGGAAACTTTTTTGGCGATTCTCAGCAGATCAGCGGGGTATTCGCTTATATCCCGCCGATAATAGCGCAAAAGGTCGGGTAAAAGCGGAATCACGCCGATAACGTTGCGCAGTGGTTTGAACAAATCCTGTGTATAAAGGTCCTGCCGGCGCACATCAAAGCGGTTGATGTCCTTATCCCACTCCGCAAAGGGCAAATAGGACAACTGCACCTTGTGCCCTTGCCCAGCAAGGGCGAGCGCGATAAGCCCGGCTTGTTCAATCCAATAATGTAAAGAGGCAAAAATAAAGACTTTTTTGGGATGCGCGCTTTGTTTGGCGTAGTGCTGAACTTCATGCACCGATTGTGTGAGCACGTCCTTGATACCACCCAGTCGGTAATGTGCCAACCAGGGACGACGCGACCCACGCACCGCCCAAAAGAGCTCCGCGCTATAGGGCAAAGTCCCAATAAAATCTTTGATGCGATTTTTCATCAATTATCCTTTCTCCTGGATATGCCATTCAAGGGGCAGTCGCACGCCACCCGGCCGCGGTTCGGGCCAATGGGTACCCGGCGCGCCACTGGCATCCACTGAAAAACTCAATGCCTGGTCGTCCTGGAAGTATCTGCGAACCATATATGAACTGGCGTTCACACCCAGCACAAAACGCCCTTCGTTAAGCGTGTCAGCTGGGATAGTACACCGGCTGGTGTAAACGCCCTTGGGACGCATGGTAAATTCCTTGAATAGCTCCTCTGAATCCGTGTCAAAACTGGTAAATATCGCCTCGCCACGGGTGCTGTTGAGATAAAAACCCACCCGCAGACCAGTGATATCCTGTTCAAGCTCATAGTCAATTTCAATTTTAATGGGGTCAACGCTGCGCACACTGTCCGAGGTCACGCCATCCTTATCCATAACACGTATGGCAAGCGGTCTGAAAGGTGCAGCGTTGACGGGAACTTCATCAGGCTCCCAATAGCGTTCACCCAATTTGGACATGCCCCGGTTGAGATAAAAATCAACTGCCTCGGCACTTGGCGCGCGTTTGATGACCCGCCCTTTATCCAAAACGATGGTCTCTTCGGTAAGGCGCAAAATAGCTGACATATTATGACTGACAAAAAGCACGGTTCTGCCACTTTCAGCCACATCGCCCATCTTCCCCAGGCATTTGCGCTGAAAATCAGCATCGCCAACCGCTAAAACTTCGTCCACGACCAGAATCTCCGGCTCCAAATGCGCGGCGACCGCGAACGCCAACCGCAAGTACATGCCCGAAGAATAGCGTTTTACCGGAGTGTCGATAAATTTTTCCACTTCAGAAAAATCAACAATTTCATCAAAACGAGCGCTGATTTCTTTGCGGGTCATGCCCAGAATAGCACCATTCAGGAAAATATTCTCCCGTCCGGTTAATTCCGGATGAAAACCTGTGCCCACTTCCAAAAGCGAGCCCACCCGACCGCGCAGTTCGCCATAGCCTTCGGTGGGTTCGGTAACACGCGAGAGGATTTTGAGCAATGTGCTCTTGCCCGCGCCATTACGACCAACGATGCCAATCGCTGAGCCTTGTTTGACCTCAAAACTGACATCGCGCAAAGCCCAAATGTGGTCGACAGTTGCCCTGGCGATTTTCTCGCGCCTGAAAGTGTTGCCAATTTTCCGCACGCCTGCTACCAGCAAATCGCGCAAAGTGTCCTGACGCTCCTGTGCCACGCCGATTTTATAGCGTTTGCCAATCCCTTTGACCATTACAGCGTAATTATCGTTCGTCATCACACCACATCCGCGAAAGTTCGTTCCATGCGTTTAAAGTAAAACAGTCCGCCCACCAGCAATATCAAAACCGCCGCGGTGGAGACCAAAAGCGTCATATCCGGAGCTGAACCGCCAAACAGCGCCCACCTGAAACCCTGCACAACACCCACCATCGGGTTTAGGCTGTAGATGTAGCGCAGTGTACCTTCCGGTATAGTAGTGATGGGGTAAACGATGGGCGTGGCATACATCCACACCTGAATGAGGAAAGGCACCATTTGCTGCACATCCCGGTACTGCACATTCAGCGCCGAGAGCCAAAGCCCCACCGCCAAAGCCGCCAGCACCGCCAAAAGCGTGAGCGGGATAACCCACAACACATTCCAGGTCAGAGGAATGCCATAAATTGCCATGGCGATAAAAAGCAAAATGAGGGAAATCAAAAAGTCAAGCATCACCGCCAAAACCGAGCTGAGCGGGATGATAATACGCGGGAAGTATATTTTGGTAATCAGATTGGCGTTGCCCACCAAACTAACACTGCTCTTTTGCAAACTGAGCTGAAAAAGATGCCAGGGCAAAAGCGCCGAGAGCACAAAAACCGGATAGGGCAGCCCATCCGATTTCACCTTCAGCAATAAGCCAAACACCAGCGAGGTGATCGCCGTGGTCATCACCGGCTGTAAAATCGCCCAGGCGACACCCAAAACCGCTTGCTTATAGCGCACCTTGATATCGCGCCAGGTTAAAAAGTAAATCAGCTCGCGATATTGCCATAGCTCTTTGAGGTCAATCCCCAACCAGCCCTTGCGTGGTTTTATTACTACCATGTCCGGGCTGTGTTTTAAGGGTGTTTTCGCCTCAGCCGCGGCCACAGGCACGCTCCTCTTTGTACCAGGCGATGGTCTTCTTTAAGCCTTCTTCAAAATCGGTTTTAGCTTCAAATCCGAAGCGCTCTTTCGCGCGGGTTGTATCCAGTTTACGGCGTGGCTGGCCATTAGGCTTGCTGGTATCCCACACCACATCACCTTCAAAATCGCATAGGCGGGCGATGATTTCGGTCAAATCCTTGATGCTGATTTCAAAACTCGAGCCGATATTCACCGGATCCGAGCTGTTATAGCGCATGGTCGCCAGCGCGATACCTTCGGCGGCGTCTTCGGCATAGATGAACTCGCGCGTTGGCGAGCCGTCGCCCCACGCCACAATTTGCTTGTCGCCGCGTTCTTTGGCTTCCAGAAACTTGCGAATGAGCGCGGGAATGACATGCGAGCTGGCAGGGTTGAAATTGTCGCCGGGTCCATAAAGGTTGACTGGCAGCAGGAAAATCGAGTTATAACCATACTGCTCGCGATAACTTTGCGACTGCACCAAAAGCATTTTCTTTGCCAGTCCATAAGGCGCGTTGGTTTCTTCGGGATAGCCATTCCAGATCTCTTCTTCTTTGAAAGGAATGGGCGTGTATTTGGGATAAGCGCAAATCGTGCCAATCGCCACGAACTTCTCCACCCCACGTTGCCAGGCTTGATGAATGAGCTGAACACCCATCATCAGGTTGTCATAAAAGAACTCGCCAGGCTTTTCCATGTTGGCGCCGATGCCCCCCACCTTGGCTGCCAGGTGGATGATGATGTCCGGTCGCGCGTTGTCAATCATGCGGGCGATGTCATCCCCTTTCACCAGATCATAATCTGCCGAGCGTGGCACAAAGATATCCTTCGCGCCGTAATGCTCCAGCCGCGCGATTAAATGTTTACCCAAAAAGCCCGCGCCACCCGTGACGCAAAGGCGTTTTTGACTGAGATCCAAATTATTCCACATGAGCACCTCTGTTATCTGTTTCAGGCGCGACGTTAGATGACGTTTCGCCAGGTAATTTTAATGCAAGTTTGATGCCTTGAATATGAATTATAGGCTTTTTCGTATCTGTTATCTCGCACACGTCAACACCTTGCTCCAAACAGGTCAGGCGCACCACTTCAGCCACTTCATCCTCACCACCTTCAACGCAAACCTGGTAAAAACCCTGATAGCTCAGTTCCTGCAAAGCGCTCAGGGTGCGTTCGCGCACCAGGCGGTAAAGGTTAAATGAGTTTTTGATGTAATCCACGGTTAAAGCGGCACGCAGCGCAATGCCTTCGGGCGTGATGATGTAGCGCAGTTTTTTGCGTTGCGCGCGCTTCACCTTCACATAACCCTTATTGATCATGCGCTTTAGATGCCAGTTGATCGTGCCCACCGCCACGCCGAGTTCGGTTGCTAAACCGACTTGCGAGATATCCGGATTGGCTTCGATATGGGTGAGCATATCCAGCGTATGGCTGGATTCATTTTGAATGCTGTCTTGTTCCATATAATTCAATGACTGAATTATAAACCGATTCGCTATGTAGTCAAATCCAGGCGCATGGGAGGGGTTGGATTGGTTATTATATGGTTGCTGGTAAATGGTATGTAATACAAGGCAAAGCTTAGTGATATTGACGAACGGTAAGCCCTTCAAAAGTCCAAGCTTTAGTGTGTTTCCTCTCACCGTCGATTGCCCAACTGCAACTCTGATGATGGCGCAGTGTTTTAATGAATGCCAAACAGCAGTGCTTTTTCAAGCGATGCTGAACTTTAGAGACATCAGGAAATGAGGTCGCGAACGATGAAATCACTTTACATCCAACAAAAAGTATTCAAAATACTGGATCACTACCCCATCACCGATGAGAACGGACAAACCATCTATCAGGTTGACCAGGAGTTTAACCCTCTCGGCCACACTGTTCATGTTTCAGCCCCCAATGGGAACCATCTCTTTACTGTGGACAGGGTTGTGCTGACCTTACTGCCAAAATTCGTGGTGACTTTTGCTGACGGAAAGGAAATCAGCATCCAAAGTAACTTCAGCCTCTTATATCGGGATATTGACATCGACCCGGAGAATTTAGGGCTTAATGTCATGGGTGACTTTTGGGAGCACGAATATACCCTTACGCAACGCGGAAATAAGGTTGGAAGCATCTCCAAAGAATGGCTGACTCTCGCGGATAATTACCGCCTGGATATTTTTGATGAGAGCCTGCAGGACCTTTTTGTTGCCGTGGTCATTGCCATTGACTGCTTACTTGACGAATCCTGACGGTCCAAGCCCTACCAGTCACGGCTGGTTGCCATCACTGGCGCGTTACAACACCAAACTGTAATATGGACATAACTTAAACTATTCACTTATTTGTCTGAGTCCAGCAAGCCCAATGCCTTATTCTACGCTTGAAAACGTGGTAGAATAACATTCTAAATAGTGATGAAGCTCACTAAAATTGTCAAAAGACTGATGGCTTCTACTGAAATAAAAAGCAGTAGAAGCTGTTTTGTTTTTGACTGTTTTTAGAGGAGAATTAATGCAGATGTTTCAGACTAACATTCTTTATCCAAATTCTGTTATCCCTCCATTAGAAAAAATGGTGGTTGAACCTGAATGCTTTTTAGATTTAAATCTCAACCAAGTCATCGGAGCCATTACCAAAGATAAAGACGCTTATAACTTAAAACCCTTCTTTTATACAACCCTAAAAGAACTGGATACTATTTATTATCGGCAAGCAATTTTTAAGGACCTTGAAAACGACTGTGTGCTGAAAACAGTCAAACTTTTTGCAGAAAACATGGTCGTGATGCGGCGTTATTTGAATCTGATTACGAGACTATATTTCAAGGTCCACAAGCAAGGCTGGTTTCTTGAGGCCACGCTCAGCTACTGCAGAGCGCTTAGGGAACTCTCAAAAAACCTTAATGGGGCACCTTTAAAGTCTGATGGTCTTGTGAATTTTCGCGCGTATTTGGAAGATTATCTTACTTCACAAAGCTTTTTGACCCTGGAAGCTGACACAATAAGCACACACGAACAGTTGCGTGCCATTCAATACAATATCACCATCAAAGACCGCACAGTTAGAATTAGCAAATACAATTCAGAACTTGACTATAGCCTTGATGTTGAGCGCATATTTAACAAATTCACGCAAAGGGGGGCTGAAGCGCCACAAATCGATAAACCATCCGTCGGGGGAATGACTCACGTCGAAGCCCAAATTCTCGAAAATGTTGCCAAACTCTATCCTGACGCTTTTCAGCAACTCAATCTTTTTTGCGAAAAGCATCTGCATTTTACTGATAAAACCATCCTGGATTTTGACCGTGGTATTCAATTTTATGTATCTTACCTGGATTTTATCACGCCACAAAAAAGCAAGTTCCTGTCATATTGCTACCCGACCGTTAGCGACAAAAAAGACATTTTCGCCACAAACACTTTTGACATTGCCCTGGCAGATAAACACAGACTGCCTTACAAGCCAACCATAACAAACGATTTCCACCTTGAAAACAAAGAGCGTGTATTCATCGTAACAGGACCAAACCAGGGCGGAAAGACCACCTTCGCCAGATTATTTGGACAAATTCATTATCTTGCCAGTCTGGGATGTCCTGTTCCGGGAACAAAAGCTAAACTCTTTCTTTTTGATGATGTCTACACCCATTTTGAGAAAGAAGAAAATTTGGAAAATCTGCGTGGCAAACTCAAAGATGACCTCGTTCGCATTCATAAGATTCTTGACGATGCTAGCCCGCAAAGTATCATCATTATGAACGAGATTTTTAGTTCAACAACATTTAAGGACGCGCTGTTTCTCAGTAAAGAAGTCCTTAAAAGAATCTTCCAACTCGATGCGTTGGCGGTATGCGTGACTTTTATTGACGAGCTTTCCACCATGAGCGAACAAACTGTTAGCATGGTGAGCACAGTTGACCCCGAAGACCATACCAAAAGAACCTACCGAATCATTCGCACCCCCGCAGACGGCTTGGCTTATGCCAAACATATCGCTGCAAAACATCGCTTGAGTTATCAGCAAATTATAGAAAGGCTGCAAAAATGAAAGTGTTCTTAATGTATCCATACCAGGATTTTGATAAAGAAATGCATCTGCCTGGCAACACGACGACATTAGTTGAAGATTTGCATTTAAACATTCTTTTTAATGCGATGGCAAAAGGCGATAAATTCCTTTGGAATGTTTCAACAGTAACGCTTCTCTCAGGGTTAAACGACGTCGAAACGATTTTGTACCGACAAGCAATATTAAAAGATTGCCTGGCCAACAGCGAAATTGTTCGTGAACTTTATCAAATTCCGATTAAATCCGCGGAACGAAAACAACGACGTTGGTTGGGAATATTTTCAAACTCGGCAAGTGGTGCCTTAAGTAACGCGGTAAGCATGATGGAAATGTTCATTGTTTTACTCAAAGACCTAAAAACTCTTAGTGTTCAACACGCTAATCGCTTCAAGTCTGCTGGCTTTAAAAGATTTTTTGCGTTTATTCAGCAGGAATTAAGCACCACTTTTTTTGAAGAAGCCGAGTTACATCTTGAACAGTTGAAGTTTCCCGATGGCGTTTTGCTAAGTGCGACCTTAGGAAAAGGCAATGAAAGCGACAATTTGATTTTACGTAAAGCAAACGAAACCAAAAACTGGCTAAAGGCACTTTTTTCTAAGCAGTCATCATCATACTCTTTTTCAATCAGTTCCCGTGATGATGCTGGCACTCGTGCTTTATCTGACATTAAAAATGCTGCTACTTACGCAGTAGCAAAGTCATTATCGCTGGCAGCGAGTCACATTGATGCTTTTTTTAAAATGCTAAAAGATGAACTCGCTTTTTATGTGGCTTGTTTGAATCTTAAGGACAGCTTAGATCGAATCGGATGCAAGACTTGTTTTCCGGTTCCTACAAATGCAAGTGAAAGGCATCATTCCTTTACCGATTTGTACGATGTCAACCTTGCCTTGACCATAAAAAAAGCCATCGTTGGCAACAAGCTCAATGCCGACGAAAAAAGCCTCGCCATTATCACCGGTGCAAATCAAGGGGGCAAAACAACTTTTCTTCGTAGCATCGGTCTCGCGCAGTTGATGATGCAAGCAGGTATGTTTGTACCAGCGGATGTCTTTTCCGCAAATATTAGCCAGGGTGTTTACACCCACTTTAGACGTGAAGAAGATAAATCATTGCGCAGTGGTAAACTGGACGAAGAATTAAAACGCATGAGTGAAATTATTGACCAGCTTGATCCTAATGCCTTAATTCTGTTTAACGAGTCTTTTGCCGCCACCAATGAGCAAGAAGGTTCGGAAATCGCTCAACAAATAACCCATGCTTTAATTGAAAGCCAGATGAAAGTCTTTTTTGTCACTCACATGACGGAGTTCGCTCAAAGTTTTTTTGAAAAAGATTTGGAAAACATTGTTTTTCTTAGAGCGGATCGGGATGCGAAAGGTAAACGCAATTACAAAATTACTCCCGGTATGCCTTTGGATACCAGTTTTGGCGAAGACATTTTTAAGTCCATTTTTAGCAAATAGTTTGTAAGCAGTATCTTGAAACTGTTTTTTGAACTTAATACATTTGACTTGTTGCCATAACCGGTGCGTTATCATGGTAATTCGGCACGCTGGGCGCGATGATTTCCTTCTGCACGGTTTCGTAAAGCACATCCCCGCGCAGTTCGTCCACGGTATAGCAAACCGCGCCCATTTGGTCCGCCAGGCGTTGCGCCAGTCCAGCGTCAAAGACCTTTTGTTCCATGTTGATGACCACGCTGTGAATCTTTTCGCGCTTGAACATGCCGGCAAATTCTTCAAGCTCCTGGGGCACGTTGCGCCCGGGCTGATACGCCACATTGCCCGCGCCGTCGGTGAGCACAATGAGCAGGGGTTGCACGTCGGGGTGCAGAATCTTCTCGCGCTGCACCACCTCATACGCCATCACCAATCCCGCCGCGAGAGGCGTCTTGCCACCGATGGGGATGTTTTCCATCGCGCGCTGTGCCAATACCACCGAGTTGGTAGGCGAAAGCACCAGGGTCGCGCGGTCTTTTTGGAAGACGACCAAGCCCACCCGGTCGCGCCGCTGATAGGCATCGGTGAGCAGGGATAAAATCGCCGCTTTGGTTGCCGACATGCGCTCGGATACCGCCATCGACCACGAGCCATCCACCACAAAGAGAATCAGGTTGGCTGTTTTGCGCATGCGGATTTTCTTTTGGAAATCTGCCGAACGCACCGCGAATGCCACCTTGTTGCGCGCTTTCAGCTCCTGGCGTTTGCGCTGA
>Ga0255345_1007352_pt1 | contig 10362 bp, 9 predicted proteins | sample wastewater_treat_6_FD_192415 | JGI IMG/M metagenome (GOLD analysis project Ga0255345, IMG submission 192415) | Wastewater microbial communities from Lulu Island WWTP, Vancouver, Canada - plant20 | ecosystem: Engineered > WWTP > Wastewater > Unclassified | place: Canada: Vancouver, British... | reverse complement strand
TATAAGCAATCAATATTTGACGATTTACTAGTTAATAAACTGCTTAGGTTAGTAGGTATTATAAAAGAATAAATTTATAAAGTGGCAAGCTACATTCGATAAATTGTACTGCAGGTTAATAGTGAAAGGAGATTAGAAATGGTAACAAGTTTAATGATGACAGGCAAGCATAGTGTGGGTGTAAACTCATACGGAAAGATAACCTTAGGTAAGGATAATAAAATCAGTGTAAAGGATGTGCCATCTGTCAGGTATAACATACCTGACATTACGCCAGACGACACTGAATACATAAAGCAAATGATGGGCAAGTTTAAGTTTAGTGTCCACGTCCTTGAGGTAGAAGCGAACAATGCAGGAGCCATTGAACTCTGGAAAAAGATTTTAGATACTGGAATGAAAGTGGCTGTACTCTTTAGAATTGATGTAACAGACCAAGAAGTTAATAATGGTGCTTGGGCACCAGAAGTTGAAGCTTGGTTGGCTCAATTCAAAGGAATGAGAGTTGACCGCATAGTCATGAGAGATAGAAGCTCTATGTTATATAATGTAGCCGCTAGGATATTAAAGAAGAGACTATCAACCATTCTAGGTGTTAAGGAAAAAATGATTGGTATTTGCTGTTCGCCATTAACCAACTCTGAAGAATGTTGTATGAGTGCTATTACATGCAGAGATTGGGAGGCTATATATGGTGGAGAAAACATGGTAGTGCCTAGCGCAAATCATGAGGGCAAGAACAGAAATGAACATTGTGCTTGCGGTTGTATAAGATATACTGTAATAAATAGAGATATACCTGTTGATGAAACAGTAAAAGGCTTCCAAAAGAAAACAGATAAAGCCGAGAAAGAGTTTGGGGATGCTATGAACTCTCCAGAAGATGGCGGAGACATTGAAGAGAAGCCTATCATTAAGAAGAAAAAGTCCAAGGCTGTTGTAGCATGGTAAATGTAAAAGTAGCCACTGATAAAAAGTCAGTGGCTATTATTTTAGCTTTCTGATAGTATTATATATACATTAATTATTTGAATTGTATGAATAATTAGTTCAATTTAGAAAATAGGATAAATTATTTAACAATTTATTAATATTTGTAAAGTAAATATGCGAAAAAAAGTGAAAAATTATTGAAAAATAGGTTGACAAAACTAATTTCTGGAGTTAATATATAAGTATGTTAAGGCTAGTGAGAGTTGAAAAAGCTAAGCCTTCAAAATTGGAAAGACGACTGGAAACCGTCTAATAAAAATATCAATCGGAGGTTAGGAAAAATGAGAAAGCATTATAATACTATTGGTGGCATCGACATTGAATTAATGGATGAAGCAGAAGGACAGTTATTCTCAGAGTGGATTGGTGAGAATTACAATAAGTGCCTTGAGGTAGCAAAGAAATTTGTTGACCTAGAACACTATGAAGATTTAGTGCAGGATGTTTGGATGGGATTTAGAAAGCGTGAAATCAACGAATGTCTTCGTTATACTAACCAGATAGACGAAGATGGTAAGGTAGTCGGCATTGACAGAGTGGTATTCGGTGTTATGAAAGCCTACTCTAAAAATGAAAGATACTACACAGCATCTGAAGGTGTAAGCTATGATGAAAGAGGTAGAGTCGTATATAAAGAAATATCAGCTACCGCAATGGAAGATGACCTTGATAAGTTATCAGGCATTCAAAAAGCATATGCTACAATGGGTAGCTATGATGATATTGAATGGACAGAGCAAGTAATTGACTTAGCAGAGAATTTGAGATTCCTCGTTAACTATGACTTAGGAGAACAGAAGTTTATGTTCCCAGTAATCAATGTATTAAATATGTGCATTGAAAGTCTAGTAAACGGCGATATTAAGGAAGATATATTATCCAAATTGGGAGACATGGCAATATTCAGAACAGCAAGTAAAGAATTTAGAGAAGCTTTCTCAAATGTAATCAAAGCAGCTTCTAGAGATATTGACAGTTTCGCAGTAGCGGCTATGGCAGTAGCCAATGAAATGTAAGAGCAGTAACTAAAACGACGTAATCTGTAGGAGTAAAAAAGTGACAGTGTAGCCTTGGATACAAAGTGTCCAAGGCTATTATACTGGGAAAAAACAGGAGGAGATATTGTATGGGCAGTAGGGTAGCAGAAAACACACGTTCAAGAGTTGAGTTAGTGCCAGTAATACTGATTGATGAGGTTGCTGGTAGTACAGAGGATTATACAAAGGAAACTGTACAGTACATAAATAAGCACTATGATAAAGTAAAAGGTCTCGTAAGAAAACAAGCAAAGGGCATGAGTAGTTATGAGATTGAAGAAGTGCTTAGTGATGTAATCGTATATTTTGCTAAAGCAAACGATTACAGTTTATCAAGGGCATGTAAGAGCGATGGTTCTGACATCTTAGATATTGAAGCGTACATATCAAAGATTATTAAATACAGCATATGTAGAAGAAGGCACAATAAGTATATGCAGAGTAAGCATGAAGTTTCTATTTTGAACTCAAAAGAGGGACAAGATGGGGACGGTAGAGAGTTTATAGACAGTATTGGGGATGAATATTGTGTCTGTGAACTTGAAGATACACTTGTGGGGGATATACATACTGCATTGCAGGATGTGCTATATCTTAGAAATAAATTCAATGACGTCGATATATACGAACTTATATACATTAAAATGATTGTTGGTAACAATGAAAATTGTGAATGTCTTATGCAGATATTAGGTCATAACAAGAAAGACTTAATAGAAGCTGAAAGACGAATGATACGCATGGATGAAGTGAAAGAACTATTCACTGTGTTGACAAGAACAGATAGAGAAGTAGCCATTAGGGAGATTGGAAAATACATATACTGCAAAAACAGTATAGATGCTGCTATAGGTAGTATAATGTAAGTATAGAAAATATGTATAGGATGCGTTAGAAATAGCCGTAAGACAATTTACGGCTATTTTTTATGCTTATATCTAGTATTTATCATGAATAACTAGTTATAAAAAGACTTATTTCAGTACTATAAAGGTGGTTAGGTATAAATTAAAAAATAATAATGCAGATTGGAGTGAAGTTTAATGGACATGAAGTTTGAACAAGTGGACATTAGGAGTCTTGGAAATGATACAAAGAGCAAATACAACGCTATTTATCAGCGGTTAGCATTTGAAACCGCTGTTATTATATTTAAAAAGAGCAACGGAGATAATAGAGTGATGCTAGCTACTCGCAACCCTAGAACAGTTACACTTGCAGGAAATGGTGATAATAAAGCTGTACTTAAACTTAACTCCCATGACAGAAGATGTAACATAGGTAACGGTAATGTTTCCGTTATGGACTTAGAGATTGCAGAGTGTAGAGCATTTAACGTGGACAGAGTAATAGACCTATATTTTGTAGGACAGATTATGACCACTGATGAACTTGATGCTGAACTAAAGAGATATAAAGAGTACAAAGAGAGACTAGGAGATTTCTATGGAGGTGCTATTTAATGGCTGAGCATGACGCAATATTTGTAAAGAATAGCACAACTGTTGACACTAACAAACTTGATAGTTTGCTTAAACAGTTTGGCTCTGCAAGATACGAACTAAATAAAAGCAGTATAGAGGATGATATTAAGAAGCTTGAGAGAAGAAAAACAGAGATAAAGAACAAAGCATATGTGAATGGTTGCAATGAAGTAATTAAGTACTTGCAATCACTTCATAAAGTGTCAGATAAGACAATAGCAGGTAGCATAAAGATGAACGGACATAATTTCATGGAATATCCTGTAATGCTTAAGAGATTTCCACAATTCTTTGTGCAAGCTGTTGATAGCATAAACATTAATGGTAACAACTGTCTTGATGGTACAAGAGGACTTATACATGTGAATGTTGACCATGTATTAGATGCACTAGCCATTGAAGTTGCTAAATTTGACTTGGATATATCTATTGAAGAGATTGAAGAGAAATTTAAAGACTGTGGTATTGTAGAAGTCTGTGAGGGTGAGAGATTCTTACAGCTAGGAAAGGACAAATGTGTGAGCCGTAACAATGGTGACATATTCAATAGTTGTTGCGAAATGTACATTGAGAAAAGCGAATATGCTAGTGTAGCAAAAGACGGAAAAGCATATAGCTATTTTGGAGCCGAAGTTAAGGATAAGGCTAGGTACAGCGGTCTGCTGATAAAATCAGCTGAAGAACTTATGAGAATACTAGTTGTGAGTGAGTTGGGCAGACTTAGGGAAAAGAAGCTTAACAGCATTAGACTTATATCCGTGAGTAATGGTTTAATTACTTATGGCGTAAGCAGTCAGTACACTGGTAGTATTGACACGGTTGTTAATATAATAAATGAAACTATTGTATTAAAGCTTGTAGGAAGAAAGTTTGCATTTAAACCAACAATAACAACAATTAGTGTTGAAGGTAAGGAGGATTAAAAAGATATGATTGGAGCAAACAATTCAGTCGTATACTGTCACTTTTCTTATAGGAGACCTAAAGGGAAACATTATTGCCTTTTCGCTGTGGCACTATACAGAGACCCAGAGTGGAAGAAACTTATTGTACAGAGAACAGTAGCATTGACAATGTGGGAGGACCAACAGCATGTAACTGCTATACAGTCTTACCAAAACGCTTTAGAATGTCTATTTCAGTGGCAGGGAACTTTGAGAGCACATGGTTTTAACAACGTGTTACTTGTAACAAATAATAGTACACTTGCTCTGTGGATTAGCAACCCTAAGAAGCGTAAAGAGTACGCAGACTATATGGAAATGGCAGTTGCCCCTTACAGAGCAGGTGCTAAGAAAGAGATTATTCTTTCTATTGGTATGTGTGAGCCTGTGGATAATGAAAAATCTCATAAGTTCTGTAGAGAAGAACTTGTGAAGAACAACATTCCTAGTGAATATCAAGCAAGAGAGGACAAGAAAGAAGTCGCTAAGAACTTGCTTGATATTAGAAACTTAAGACTATTAACAGTTGAGGAGTTCCTCGATATGGACAAGCCAGAAGGCATGTGGGATGAAAAGCCTAACAGTAAGTTAGAGATTTAATCATAAGGGGATGCAGCCAATGTTGTTAAAAGGGTACTATATTAAGGGTACAGAGTCCTACGAACTTATGGTGTTAAAACATCAAAGTGTATGGAAAATACTGCTAGGTTTAAATGGTACTGTAGTGTCAGCATATCAAAACTTGAATGGTGTAGAGTACTGTGCTTATAATAAAGAAGCTAAGAACTTATACAGCTATATCAAGAGAGGTATTGAAGGGTGCACTGCCAAGAACGGAAGTCCAACACTATGCAAGTTCGGTGCGGCAAGTGTACATCATTTTAAGAAAACGAAAGCTGAATATAGCGTATCTTTATATAAAAATGAATTAGCAGGAATTACTGTTAATAATGAAGATATTAGCATATCAGCTTTTGGTGAAGCTGAAATTACAGATATTGATACTTCAGGTGTAAGCTGGGTACAGATAGGACAACCTGTAACAAGAGCCGTGACTGGTAAAGCTACGGGAGATACAGAAAGTGAATTTAGAGTAGCTGACGATGTTGTAGATGTACCAGTTAGAACTTTACAAGAGATTGCTCTTGAAAAAGACATAACATGGCTTAAAGATAAGAACTATTACATAGTCAATAATGAACAAGTTGCAGAGCAATTATTTAGTGTGTTTGAGAACTGGAAAGGCTCAGTATCGTACGATACAGAAACCTCGGGTCTTCGCATCAATATGTTTGGTAAGATAGGAAGTAAAGAGAAAGCGTATATTGAGAAATGGAATGCAGAGCATCCAGACAATCAATATCGTGTGGATTATTTGGTAGGTATCATCTTATGTGTAGAAGAGGGTACATCCTATTACTTCCCTGTCAAGAACAGAAAGTTCAAGAACCTATACAATGATGTGAACGACCCTATTACAAGAGCAGTATGCGATAGAATTAAAGCCGACTACATGATTGGTAAACACAGAGACCGTGTAGATGATATGGCGAGGTTTATAAGGGAGACCCCTATTGAGAAGTGGACTTCCGACATAATATTAATGGAAAGAGTACGTCCTATTCTTGAAACTAGAGACTTATGTGCTCACCATGGTACTTTCGAGTGGATGGTATCGTGGTTATATAATATCATTATCAATCTTGTTGATGACACAATGATATTACATCAGTTAATGTACAAATTCCGTAGTACTACCTCTAACAGAGGAGAGCCATCTAACTTAAAATACTTATCATTAAGAGAATTTGGTATAAATCAGTTAGACCTTGAGGACTTCTTTGTTGGTTATAAAGAGGACGATAGTGGTAAGGCTAAGGCAAAAGGTAAGGGCAGAGGTAAGAAGAAATCATCGAACATCGACTTCTCCTACATGGATTATGAAGGTGCTAGAGCATACGCACCTGCCGACGGTGACTTGACCTTAGGACTATTAAGAAAGTATAAGACAGACCTAATTGAGAATAACCAAGAAATGGTTTATCTGTACAATGTGGAAGTTATAGTAGCTTGTGCTATTGGTTACATGGAATTTTATGGGCATAGGCTAGATGAAGAAAAGATTGAGCAGACTAGAAAAGAAAACATCGTTAAGATGGCTCATATCGAGAATAAGATACGTGAGATGAACAGTCTACGTAATCCGACGGAAATAGCATTGTACAATAAACTACTTGAATACGACAAAGCTAAATCGGATGCAGCTCAGTCAGCTAAGGACTGCAAAGGAAATGGAGATAAGGTAGGCTTCCAGAAGTACAATGAAGAAAGTTCGAAGTATAATGAAGCCGCATACGACATAGCACTTAAACTTAGAGAAGAAATAGATAAACAAGGAAACTTAAGTATAAGTGCTCCTAACCAAGTGGCTGACTTATTATATGGTAAATATAACTTTAAGTTAACTGAAGATGGTAAGAAGTCAGTTGCTAAGAACGTACTAAAACAGTACATGAACTTAAAAGATGAAAGTGGAAGTCCTAAATATCCAGAAGTTAATCTATATCAGGATTGGAAGAAACTATTTACTCTTGATACTAAGTTCTTCGGTAACTTGCAAGACTTTATGTATCCAGGCGGTTACATATTCAGTAGTTATGGGCAGATTAGTACAGCTACTGGTCGTATGAGTTGTTCGAAACCAAACGCTCAGCAGTACCCTAAGGCTATAACATCCATTGTTATTCCTAGAAAAGATTGCGTGCATGTGGACTCCGACTACTCACAGATTGAGTATCGTACTCTAGTAGGTATGGCTCAAGAGTTAGAATTGTTAAAGCAATTCTTCGACCCCGATATGGACTATCATACAATGATGGCGGCATTAATGTATGGTGTATTATACGCACTGGTTACTAAACAAATGAGAAGTGATGCTAAGTCATTCAACTTTGGTATCCCTTACGGAATGGGCTTTAAGTCATTAGCTATCTTATTAACTGGTAGCAAGGGAGATAAAGAAGTAGAAGAAGCTAAGCAGAAATATGAACTATACTTTAAGAACCAACCTAAAGTTAAGAAGTTCTTCCAAGACGTTAAAGAGTCTGCTGAAATATATCAGTATACAAAGACATGGTTTGGTAGACGTAGATACTATAGCTTTACCGACAAGAATGGTAACTTTAGCAATAAGTATAAAGCGGCAGCTCTTAGACAAGCAGGTAATGCTGTTATTCAAGGTACAGCGGCTGATATATTTAAGATTGGTGTTGCTAGAGTATTCTTATGGATAAGAGATAACAACTTATTAGGTAAGGTATTCTTAATTAACATGGTTCACGACGAAATGCTGTTCGAGGTCAACACTAAAGAAGTAAATACTCTTTGGGCAGTAGCAAATATCTTAGAGTGTATGCAACTTCATATTGATGGGTTCCCTCCTCTATATGCAGGTGCAGGTGTGTCAAGTACATGGTCTAAGGCAAAAGATAAGCCTGCTGAAATTCATCCACTTCTTGGTGCTAGATTTATTGAAGAAGCTAAAAATGGTGCTTGCGTAATGGGTGAGCCAGAAGAAGTTATCGAATACTTCAAGAAGAGAAATACAGACTTCCGTATTGAAAAGATAACTAACTATCTGCTAGACACTAAAAATCATGGACAGGTACTTGACCCCATTATTGGTTCTATACTCGGTATTGAGTTTGACTATGGTGCTGAGGATGAATTTAAGAAGTACGCTAAGGAAAATAGTTTAGACAAGCATCAAGAAGAAGAACTTATGAAAGCATTGCCTATTGAAAGATTGAAGAGATTCATAGAAGATAAGAAGATAGACATTGACTGGAGATTATTCGCTACTACTGGTGAGTTACATGAGCGTGATGCTATTGAAGATGAAGGCTATGACGATGAGGAAGATGAGGAAGGAGCAGAACCAGACGAAATATTAGAGTCTGACTTCGCTCTACTAGATGAAGATGAAACTCTATTTGGAGTTAATCTTATTGACCTTATTAAAGAGTTCGGCATGGTAATATCTAAGAACCACGCAGTTGTAGGTATTGATATAACTTGTATGTCATTTAATAAGAAAGAAGAAATGATAGAGTATATCAACCAACATGTATGTGATGCATTAGAACCAGAAGCATTAGAAGTAGTATTCTTGAAAGAGAACAGAGTATTATTCAGAACTGGCATATATGTTAAGGGAATAGACGGTAGTGTATTAAACACTAAATTAAGAATAAATACTGTTCTAAACAGATAAGATTGAGGAAGTATCGTGCGAAAGTGCGGTACTTTCTTTTTACAATAGGAGGTGTCAATATGGAAATAGTAACAAACATCGAGGAATTAATGGTTAGCTTGAGAGAATTAGATAGAGTAGTAACAAAGGCAGAAGCTATAAACCTAGAACGCAGTTGGGTTAGAAAACAACTATTTGATAAAGCTAGAGACAAGTTTAATGAACATAAGGGAAGAGATATAGAAAAGTGGGGAGTATATAGTGTACAGACAATAGTTAAAGGTGGTAAGTATAAAACTGGAGTTAAGCTATCAATTAGATTAGCAAGTAGTATAGTGTTTAGTTTTATACATGATTGGAAAAGAGACTACACTAACATATATAATGTGATAGAAGTAGTTGAGATAAGGACAAAAGACGACAATGTAAAGGCAACTTACACACTAGAGATAAGATTAAAAAGAGATAATAAGGCAGAAGATGGACTAAGCAAAACAACTTTAGGTGTAATATATACATTGGATAATGGTTGTACTGAAAATGAAAAGCTAATGACTGGAATTAATACTTTAAAAGCTATATTAGATGGGAATATAAGTTGGGATTGTTACAGTTGTGTTGTAACAGAAAGAGGTATGAAAAAGCAAAAAACATACGATATATACACATCGGATGATTTAAAAATCAGAGTAGCAAGGTTTAATTAACTGTTATGAAAGGGAACGACTATGATAGAAAAGTATGTAGATGACATTAAGAAAATAAATAACGCCATGTTAAAAGCGAATGTAATGAGTATTAATCCAGTTGAAACATATACAAGAGTGATACATTCGATATTTAAAGAAGAATACTATAGGAAACGTGGAAAAGCTGTAAAGATTGTAACTGTTACAGATTGCAAAGTAAGCAAAGGAAGTATGGAACCAAAGTGGATAGCCCACTCAATATCTAATTTAAGTAGAACATCCATAATAACTAAAGTAAGACTTCATATAAAGCCAGATACAATTGCAAAATGGGTGGACTATATTAATAAGTATGGAGAGAAGGATTATTATTATACTGTATTATGTAACAAAGTACTAGAGGTGGAAATAACAATAGACTACCAAAAGACAAGTGAGTTACCAGATTTGTTGAGACTTGTGCATATAGATGATAATATAACCTACCTAAATTTAATGGATTTACTAACGGGATTGGGTTGTATTGACAGTTATAGAAGTAGGGAGTTGGCAAAAGGATACAGATTTATATTACCAACAAGCAGATTTAGGGGAATGGAAAATCCTAAATATGCAAGTAGGGCAAAGTGCAAAGCCGACAGTGAGCGTGCAGATTGGATTGATGACATATGTAGAAAAGTATGTAACAGATTAATAGAATTTGAGTATGAAAGCAAAAGATTGAATGGGCATGGAGATTACCGATACTTCAATTAAAGCAGATAGTGTATAGAAGTTAATAAAAAGAATAATACTAAGGTACGGTGGTGTGAGCATGGAAGAAATGAGAAATGGTTTAATAGCTGAAGATATGGAGCAAAGCGAAGAAGTGAGAATGCCAGAAGTTAAGTTACCAAGTTCTGGTGGTGTAAAGTTTAACAATCCGAATATTGAAGAAGCTATTAAAAAGGACAAGATTACAAA
>Ga0255345_1007349_pt1 | contig 10366 bp, 9 predicted proteins | sample wastewater_treat_6_FD_192415 | JGI IMG/M metagenome (GOLD analysis project Ga0255345, IMG submission 192415) | Wastewater microbial communities from Lulu Island WWTP, Vancouver, Canada - plant20 | ecosystem: Engineered > WWTP > Wastewater > Unclassified | place: Canada: Vancouver, British... | reverse complement strand
CCGCCCTGAGGATTGGAAGAAATACTGGCAGGAGCGCATGCGCCTCACCAGCTCCGTCCACATCTTTTTCCGTATCCTCCAAGCCACCTAGCCATCACACACTTTCGGACATTGCCAAAAAGTTTGCGATGAGCGGCGCGACGACGGGGCGGCCAGGGTTGACCGCCTACGATAAAACCCGTGCCTTGGACTATGTCTTTGCTGCGCCGCGCAGCACCGGGCGTTGGTGGCGTATTACGCGGGGAGATCGCCCCGCACCGCCTAGTCTCTACACCTTCCACCCGCGCTCGGATGGTTTGGCTCGGCGTTAGGCGGGAGTTGAATATCCGCCCTCCACCGAATTAACCCGATTTTTGTCCGTCGTCGGTTCATCGCAAAACTTTTCACCACAGGCCTTCCGGCGGCGATCCGGTAATCCGCCATGCGGAGACTTCGTAGATGGCTTGTGACTCTTTTTCCGTTTCATGGTATTCACGCTTCGTTAGCAAGACCATTTTCCGGATGCGTATATCAAAGGCACATCCGGGAGGGAGATCGCGCATGAGGTCATCTTTTGTACCGTAGCGATTCCCGTATCTAGGGTCTTTTGACCCTTGCCACGCTCTGCGAAGGATTGCCTTGCAGTCGAAGCTGGATAGTGTTTTTTCGCCCGGAAGATGCCGGAGCGCATAAAACCCCTCGATATTTTTGGGCGATGGCCAGACATCCTTTTCGTGGACAAAACCATCGCCGTAAGGCTCCGGATAGGGCATCTCATAGAGTGATTCAAAATGGTGGCGGCAGAGGTCTGTATCTCCGGCAGGCCACACAAAGGGTCTTGAATAGAGGTAACCGCCTGCTGCGATTGCGCAGCCGGGGAGATGGTTATAGATAATTTCAGACCTCACCCAATCTTCCATCGGAGACTTGAGTTCATCCTCGGAATAGCCTACGGATAGCAGATACTGATAGACGGGTTCCTCTGAAAAGTAATATGGCCGGTGCGCAAACTCAAAATACGAGCAGTCATCAAAGACGATTTTCCGTCCGTCGTGGTGTGCATTCTGGGCAAGGATCAGGCGGAAGCAGCTTCCTGATCCAGCAGGCACATCTTCCCGCTCATCGTATTCCTCTTCGCAATTATCCCATCGCCGGCCAGACCATTGGAGGCAGTGGGGGCCGGGAGCGATAAACCCTTCCCTCGTCACCCACGCCGGGAGCGGCTCATCTCGTCCGCGGGACTCCCGCGAGGCCCACGCGGGGCGTCTGCCGCACACCGGCAAGGATGTGGCGACGGCGCTTCCGGATGTTATGTTGAAGGGTGAGATCACTATTCGTTGCCCCCCGAATCTGGCGGCTCAAGATCAACGATTGATTTGGGAACTGGCAGCACCAACGCTCCCTCGTGGCCCTGCGTAACGTTCCCCTTATGATCTATGATGGCGATTGACTGATATGCTTTTTCCCATGTTTTAGGCAGCACATTTTTTATGTCTCCGGCATTTCCCAGCGCGACGACATCCAGCTCCTCCTTCCACTCCCACAGGTACTCATCATCCTTGTATATGTAGAGAGTTGCGTACACGAGAGCAAAGCCGTCGGTGGGGATCTCGACAAGATGCCTTTCGAGGGCCTGTATCACTTGGATTTGACCGTAAAGGGGCTGCGCTGTGCCAGGCAGTGTAGAGATTGCCCATTTTTGATTGTGCTCGTCCAATACAGCCGTGCAGGTAAACATGAAATTTGAGGGAGAGCCGGTTTTTTCCCGGACAACCTCGGCGGGGCGAGATTTAACATGAAAAGTTGTCCCGGACGAAAATCGGCTGAGGCCAATCGTGGCCGATGGCATTGGTGTAATCGAACGAACATGGTCAATCAGCGTTCCTAGAATGCCCGGCAGCACACTTATCGGATCGCCATGCTGTGGCTTACGCGGGATCATGATGTGGATACAAATTCTCATCCAAGTTATCGAAACCAGACCATTCTTCTTGCCTTTCCCACCTGCCGTTCCTGTCGGTTGATAAAGTTCTATCCACCGTTTTGATCCATTGTTTCCCATGTATCCCAAACGTCTTCGGCGGCGTATCTCTCATGCCTGCGGATGAGGAGGATGGAGGGCTGGCTTCGACCGTTGTTTTTCGGATCACCGGCACCTGCAGAAAATACGATTCTATCCCAGCCAAAATTTTCCGGCAATATATCTCGTAAGTACCAGAAAATGAGTGCCAGTGATCCTCATTAAATGGGTCAGGGTCGTCTTGAATTGGGTACTGGCATTGCATCTTTCTGGAGATATACTTGAGTTCCAGATTTCTCCACACTTCGATGTCGGCTCGAAAAGTTGCAAGCTCCGGATTGTTGAAAATGTCTCGGAAAAGTGGATGTTGTTCAATCGGTTTTTCGATCAGGGTATAATCCACTTCGTACTTTGTGTTTTTCCCGTCATCGCCGCCGCCGCCGCCGCCCGTCTTATCCTTGTCACCGAGGGTAATCGTCAGCGTGCCAAGGCCACCGCGATCACGCCTTTTGCTAGAACTGAGCACTCGCAGTGATACGCCCTCGTAAGTGTAAAGCCCCCCGGAATTCGGCTGGACAAGTGACGAATATCTGCCGCGTTTGATCACCTTTGCGCTATCACCATCCACTGAGAGGGTGATTTCGCTGCCCTCAGCGAGCCTTGGCGACAGATTTCCCTTGGTTTTCACAGGATCACTGGCTCCGGTGGTTGGGCGATAAGGGCAGCGATTCGAGTGACTGTGCGATGGAGCATGGACGTATATCTCGCGGTGGCGCGAGTATTATCCGCAACTTGGCGGTCCAGCGCCCCGCCAACGAATGCGCCAACCCGCGCCCATTGGTCGGATGGGATAGAGGCTGTGCCCGTCAGCGATCCTCCCTGCGATAGAAGGGTTTCATCGGCCTGGCCTTCATACGAGGCTCCCTGCGGGCTTGGCAGCGCTAGAGGAGCATTGAGAAGGTCATCTATTTCTGCAAGGCGTTTTTTTATCTTTTCGTCGAAAATAGGACTTAAATTTTGCCATCCTTCGGAGCCTGTTATTCTATTGCTTGCCTTCAGAATTGAGTTTGATATTTCTTCACCCATTCGAGAGAGGAATTCGTCGCCAGAAAGAATATCTGGGCGTCTTGTCTCGAAGTATGATCCGAATGGTTTTTTCCCAGTAATCCTCATGTTTCTATGAAGTGCCCTGTAGTCGGAGAATTCGCCTTCTTCAAAGTCTTCTGGAAGCCCAAAGGCGCCCTCTTTACATCGATTCGAATAAAGGCGAAGGCCCCCGAACCAGTCTTTTATTGGCCCTGTTGGGTCTAATGCTCTAAGCGCCAGTCCCCCAACATGACTCCATAACGTTGGGCTTGTCATTAGATCGGCAAAAACCTGGAACGCCCCGACAAGGGCGGAGGACACGATGCTGAATAGGTTTATGAGAAACGCACCGGAACCGATCTCGTCTATAACATCGAGAACGGCCAAAATTCGCGCGCCGAATTCAAGCCCCTTGCGCGTAAAGTCTATCTCATTCATCTTCTGCACAATTTCAGAAAGTTTGTCCAGAAACGGCGTAATTGTGCCGGCGTAGAAACCGATGAACGATGTTTTCAACCGCCCCCATGCTGTGGCCAGGGCAAACATTTTTGGTGCGACGCGATCCATAAGGTCTGGGAGAGAGCCGAGCGATTTTCGCGCGGCCTCAAAAGCATTTGGATCGGAGAAAATGCGCAGCATCCCGGCCCCCGAACGGCCAAATATATTCATAGCGGCGGATGTTCGGTCTGCCTGAGTAGATAGTTTGGAGATAGCCTTTCCGATGGCGGTGTATTGCTCCAGCGCGTTTTGCCCACGAAGCTCATTTATGCTGAGGCCAAGAGCTGCAAAAGTGTCCTCCGTTCGCTGCCCAAGCTCGTTAATCCCTCCGATGGATCGGCGCATTAAGTTCAGCGAGGTTGCCAAATTGCCGGCATCCAAATTCGCATCTCGGAAGGCTTGCTGGAGCACTAAAATCGTCCCGGCTGATTCGCCGAGTTCGGCGGAAAGGCCGCCGAGGTCGGAGCCCAGAGAGATTGCCTTCCCGAAGTTGCGGATTTGCGACATGACGGCTTTGTAGGAAACGACAAGCCCTATTGCCTGGCGCATGGCGCGTGAAAAGTCGCCGATAATCAGGCCCAGACTAAATGTGAGTTTTCCACGCGACGCCATTTCCTCTATTCCTCGCCCGCTTCCGCTTCAAGCTCATCCAAGATGTCTTCTTCATCGTAATCCGGGCCGGCAAACTCTCCCCCGTTGCGGATAGTTTGCGCGGCAAGCATGGACATGAGTTTGGAGACGTGTGTGCTCATTATTTTTTCTTCCGGCCATCCGTATTCCGCGGCAGCACATTCAAAGATTTCGATCCACCAGCCGAGCCTGCTTTTTTTTTGTCACCGCCCTTCGCTTGGATGGCTGATTCAAAGGCGAGGCGCATCTGCCTGGAGATTGCCTCCATATAAAGAGGGAGGTGAGCGATCATGACGCGACCGGAAAGACTTTCGGTGAGTTCCCTCCATTCCTCAGAAGACATGCGCAGTAGATGATGAGCTTCGGCCTCCGGCGTCGCAAAAATTACGATTGCCGCAAGCACCTGCTCCTCATCCATTTGCCCCTCAAAATTAGGGGCATACTTCCGCATGGCAAGGAGGTGAGCCATGCTCGCCGGATAGATTTTCAGTCCGCCGACATCAATCGGCTCAAGGGTGAAAGCCGTGAGTGTTTTCTCGTGGATGCCCATTTGGTTCATTGTGTGCCCCTCTTATCAGCCGCTGATAGCGTGCCAGCCGTGGAAGCTGATGCTCATCTTTGCCCAGCCCCGCCGCTCCCAGCTTTTTTCGACCGACTCGACATAGCAGGTTGCCCCATCCACGGTGATTTCGCTGGCGAGAGAGAGTTGGGCCGCGCCGCCGGACGGCATGATAACCTCGACGGTGCCGCTGGAGTTTGGGTCGAGATAGACGACGCCATCCGTTTCCCCTTCCTCGTTCTGGAGGGTTTCTTTATCAATCGAGTCGTTTTTCCGGATGCTCACGATTCGTCCGGAAACCGAAACGATGCCGCTCGGAATTGACCACTCGAAATTGGACGCTTGACCTTTTTTAATGACTGCCATTTTTATTCTCCTTCTGCTTCTTCTGGTTTAAGTAGTTCGTCATCGTCTCCGCCGATGTCCGGCGGACAAATTTCCGGCGAGCCGTCTGGATACGGCGGCGTCGCCTCGATTTCAAAATCGAGCTTATAGACGGGCAGCATTTTGTCGTCGCCCGCGACTGCGATATACTGCCGGCCTTTGTATGTCCAGAAAACGCCCGTTGAACCCGCCGGCATCTGCATCTGGCGAATCGCATCGCGGATGCGCGAGACCAGATCGAGGAAAGGCGGCATGCCGCCGACATTGTCGTAAAGCCCCTGCGCAACCTCTATCGTCGGCGGCAGACGATGGGAAACAAGAATTGATATGCCGACGCTCCACATTTGCAAATCGCCATGCTGCTCACCCGCAAGCGAGTCGGCCAGCGGCAGCTCATCGCCTGGCACGATGGCCACATTGAATCCGGACGGCGAGTAATAGAGGCCATCCAGCGCGTGGTGGAAATTGGTTGCCACCGTGAGCCTCGCGGAAAGCGCGCGGCACACCGGCTTGAGGGCCGCGAGGGGCAGGCGGAGAAAATCAGAAGCGGCGAGCGCGGCGGTCATGGCCAGACTCCTGTTGCTACATTGCTACGCTTTTTCCCCTTGATATCCGTGATTACGGCAGCCCAAGGCGTCCCGCGCCGTGGGTATCCATCCCAGCCCTTGTAGTGGGTGAGATGGTGCATCGGTCGCTCAAGGGCATTCTTTCTGCCCCAATCGAATTTGCCACCGCGTTCGTAGATGCCATCTTGATTATCGTCTAGGAAAACGGCCCAAATGTGGGTGACATCATCTTTTGGGTCTAAGAGCGGCCACTTCTGGAACCCTTCGCCAGAATAGAAAAGCGTTGGCGTGCCGCCGCCGCCGCGAATATGAACATCTCTGATGATGCAGTTCGGATCACGCTTGGCCTTTGAGAAATTCTCGCCTCCTCGATTCCATCGCAAAGACTGAAAAAGTATCTCGTCCGGATCGGTCGGCTGCTCCGGTGGTGGAGAGGGCTGATCTGGCGTCGGCTGCGTTGGCTCATTGCCAAGCTGCTGCTCCAGCCAATCCTTTGCCTTGTCCTTAACCGTCGAGCAGCCGACCAGCGCCAGCAGTGCGCCCACCATGATGATGTGTGCTGTGTCTTTCATTGTGTGTATTGCCCCGTCAAATCGAGCGTCTCTCCTTCTTGTGCTTCAAAAACGATGTCCGCCGGTTTTGCCCAGCCATAGACAACTGGAAAAGAGCAGGTGTAGCTGCCGGGAAGGATGTAGCGATATTCATGCCGATGGAGAAGTTGTCTGCCATCCGGAGTAAGCTCGTAGCCAAAGCTGAATGGATGGTTGCCAACGCCATTAAGCGCGTATGAGCCAACATACATTTCGCACCATTCTTTCGCGATTTTGATATCTGTATTCGGCCAGGGATTTGCGATTACGGATAGCCGCGCCGCCTGAACATAGCTCACGCTGTAGGTGTTAGTAATTCCAGGGGAAATAACAAAACCATTTGTTTGCGGAGGAAACCACCCTTCATCTGTGAGCGGGTAAGAAACCCATGCCAGGCCCTCCGGATACACCCCGCTACGCAATTTTCCATGAGGATTTGCACAGGTGAGTTGTAAGCCTCCGTACATTTTCCACTCAATGTTCACGTCGGTGGTCTGCGCGCCAGCCACATATACCTGCTTACCCCCAGGAGGGGCGTAGGAGCGCGTGGATTCATAGCCGGTGATATAGCTGACGTTGCCGGTGGGCAAATGCAGCGTAACGTCGTTTGTGAGCCAGGTCTCGCCGCCGTCCAGCGTGACCCGGACGACTTCCGGAAGCATCGTCGGGGCGGTGTGGGTGATTCGCAAATACCCCATTTGCTTATATGAGAACGAGCACGTGTTGGCCCACCCGTTCATGCGGATTACTTTCGGGGCCGGCGTTACAAAGTAATTCGTGTTGACGGCATCCGCAAAGGTAATGGTTTGTGTTGATCCAAAAGTGATGCCTCCGACCGTCGCGCCGGATAAATTCCAAGTGTCGCCCGCATCGAGGCTCCACATCGCGCCTGCGGCGGCGGCAGCCTCATCCAGATTCACGGTGAGGGTCACGGGCTTCTTTTCCCACGTCGGGCGCAGGGTGATTGTCTGGCCCTCGGCAAGGGTGATATTTGTGGCAGGAGGGGTATGAAAATAGTTGCTCATCGCGGTGGAGTAAGTGATCGTGTAACTGCCCGGTCGGATATATTGCCCCGAAGATTTCCACGGGCCTCCATCCACGGAATAGTGCGCGGGATAGCCAGAGGTATTAGCAAACTGCAAGCTCGCGGCCTTGGTCATCGTCAGCGCGACGCTCGATGTGCTGGAGGCTGTGCAAACGACATCGGTGGCTGCCCCATACCAAAACCACAGCGACGGAGTTTGCAGCATCTGAGAAGCGACATAGATGGAGTTTGTTCCAATGCCCAGGCTAACCGGCACGTCCGTTGGATATGAGTACCCGCGAGATGTGAAATGGGTGACCTGCGATGCCGCTTCCGCAGGTTCGATGCTTACCCGTGCCTTTGCCGACTCATCAATGCTCGTATAAACAATTTCGACTGTCGTTGTCGCTCCGGCTGCTCCCGCCTGGATATTAAACGATGTCGGCATGAAATAGTTCGCACCAGCGGCGGATGGCGTCAGGGTGAACGTTTTGCGCGGGGGAAGCGGCCCGATGATTTTGCTCGTTCCGGAAAGCGTATGAGGCTGGTCGTCCAAGGTGAAAGAGATATTGGCAACGTTGGAGGTAATGGTCAGCCAAGCGCCATCCGACCAGGCAACCGTTTTTGAAATGGTCTGCCCATTTGTGATTGAGACCGTCCAATCTTCTGGAGCCAAATATCCGTGCGGGGAGTTTTGGAAATGGAAAGTCCATGTGCCCTGCGGCAAATAGCAATAGGTGAAGGGCGAGTCATTCACGGTTACGTTGTGAAAATACGCATTATAGTCGGGATTAAAGTTGCGGTTTACCGTTCCCCAAATGGCGTTGGCCGGGCTACCATCAGTCCCGGTGATTATCGGCGAGCGATGATATGGCGCGCCGGGATAGTAAGCCTGATTGTAGTTTGTGAAAGTGAACGCCACGCGCCCCCAGAGAGCGCGGTTGGTCGGCACGGCCAGCGTCTCTCCAAAAATCACATTGCCGGAATAGGGCGGCGGTGTATCACTGGCCGGCCAGGGCGAGTAAGTGAAAACCTTTGGGCCGACGGGGGACGTGACCGTTTGCCCGCTGAAGCACTCAACCTGACCATTGTTCCAAGAAATACTGCCAAGCCCGCTGTAGCTGACTTTCCCCTGCGGCGAGAAAGTGAGCTTTACGGTATTCGTGAGGCCGCCATAGACATTGACCGTGTCGGTGGTCGGCGACTTGAAGCGCCAGGAGTCGTTGCGAATCAGAAGCGGATAGGTTCCCTGTTCAAGAGCCGTCGCCGTGCCGCCGCTGGGCAGCATGGACACGCCGTAATCAACGCTCCACCTGGCATTCGACAGGTCGGAGTGCGCCGGATAAAACTGCACCCGCACCGCGCCAAGAGCGGACGGGTCAGGCACCACGACATCATTGGTGATATTGCCGCTGGTCGCGATGTAACTCTCCAGCGCCTGCACCCGCGAGACCAGGCTGGATGACCACGTCGTGATGACTTGCGCGGCGGTGTGCGGAACGGAATTGCTGAGAGCATCGATTTTGAGCGATAGATTCGTTGTTGCTGCCATAAGCTCAGGCGTCTGGATATACCCCTCCAGATTGATCTCGATTTCAGATGGGTCAATGGACGACAGATTTTCGACGGCGTTGGACAGTGCGGCCATCGCCTCCCATACCGGCGAAAAATCCACCTCTCCGCTACCGATGGCCACACCCAAAATGGGAACCGCAGACACGATTTGAATCGGCGTTGCTCCATCATCCGCGGACGCCTTGATGCGAAAATAAACCTGCTGCAAGCTGTTGGTAATTGTAATCGCCATCAGGCCCGGCGAATGCGTGGCCGCTGAAACTCCATTTGTCCACTCAACCCACTCCATCATGTTGGTGGAATACTCTACGCCATAGGTGGCATTGGTGTTGCCGGCGAAAATCATTGTGACCACGCCTGGCTCGGTAACATGAAGCTGCTGCATGGTCGGATATGAAAGGGTTCCGCCAACAAATCGCAAAACCTCATCGCCTTGGCAGCGAATCACCAAATCCATGTCCGCTGCCGCTTCTTCCGCGATCGACCAGCGATTGCCAAAGAGAATAGAGTTCCCATCCAGCCGCACGCCATTTTCGGATGGAGTGATAGCCGTGATGCGCGCGCCAAGCTCATCGGCTACACGGTCGAGTTGCGCGCGGTTGACCGGCTGTAGCGGCAGCACGCCATCCGCCACGGCAAGAATGTGACCAGCCAAATCGAAGGTGCGCCCCGGACGCGAAAGGTAGCATCGCACATCCACTAAGTTTGCCGGGCCGGAACCATCCGGCGCGGGAGGCGCGGAAGAGGTGGCCAGAGTAATCGGTAGCCGAAGCGGAGTTGCAAAGAAAAGCGTGTTGGTGGAAGAGGGGCTGGTCGGGAAAATAATTTCGCTCACTGCATCACCGGCAACGTTGGTTGCGGACACCACCAGCAACCAGCTTGGCGAGACGCTTCCATTGGTCGTGACCACATCCAAACGTCCAATTCCTGCGCCAGAGGAAAGAGCCGCCGGAGGCGAGGCGTAGGCGATTAAATAGGTGGCCGCGCCGCCCATCTCAACATCCAGCGGGTGAAGCAGGCCGGCAGTCGCATTGTTAATTCGAGTCAGTGGATTTTCATAGGCTGCCGCCAAGCCATCCACGAAAAGGCGAGTTGCCCAAAACGTATGTGCGGAAATGCTCGAAAAACCAGATACCGTTCCGCCTCCAGAAAAATCAACGGTCGGCGTGCCGTTAGTTCCGGGCTCGCCAGTAAAAGAATTATCGCCCGCCAGCCATGTCGCATATCCGGCCTGAGAGTGGTCGCCCCAGCCGTAAGCCAGCGACCAAACGGTGAGATTGCTCTCCGTGATTCCGTAGGCCGCGCTCGCCGAGAAAAGAGGATCAACCTCATTATAGCTCGAAAGCAAATCGCCCAGCGGGTCGGTGTCGAGCCACGCCGAAAAGTCTGGATCGCTTTCCTCGGTGAGATAGCCGGCTGCGCTATGGTCGCCCCAGCCGTAAGCCGCGCTCCACG
>Ga0255345_1007348_pt1 | contig 10367 bp, 9 predicted proteins | sample wastewater_treat_6_FD_192415 | JGI IMG/M metagenome (GOLD analysis project Ga0255345, IMG submission 192415) | Wastewater microbial communities from Lulu Island WWTP, Vancouver, Canada - plant20 | ecosystem: Engineered > WWTP > Wastewater > Unclassified | place: Canada: Vancouver, British... | reverse complement strand
GTGAAAATAATTTTTTAGGAGGGGATGGGATATGAGAGGAAAGTTTAAGTTTCAGGACGATTACGTTTACAAAATGCCGGTCCATTTTGGAGGATATCCCTTTTATCCGGTGAGGACAGAGTATCGGGATATGCTGGGTATTACTATACAATATGAGACCACACCGGAGGCTCTCCTGCAATACATTCCCGAGGACTTTGATCTTCAAGAACCAATAGTAAGCATTCAGTTTAGCAACTGCCGAGATGTGGACTGGATGTCAGGTGGAGAATACCGACTCATACAGGTTACTGCACCGGTGAAATATTTGGGAAATTCTGAAGGGCTTTGTGGTGATTACGCTTTAGTGGTATGGGAAAACAAAACCTGTCCCATTATCGGAGGGCGGGAAGAGGATGGCGTTCCTAAGGTTTTTGCCGATATTGCCTCCGAGCGTCACGTAGGTGACCATTGGTTCACAGCGGCTAGCTATGAGAGCTATACCTTTCTTAAGATTGATTTCCTGAAAAAGAATGAACTGTCGAAGCAAGATGTAGAAAAAATAAATGAGCATTCCAGGATCAACTTATTTGGCTGGCGCTATCTGCCCAACTTGGGAAAGGGCGGAACAGCTTTGAGTCATGCTACCCTTTACCCGCAGGAAATGATCGCCAAACAGGTGTGGGTTGGAGAGGGTAGTGTCCAGTGGACACAGCTCACTCCGGAAGAGCATCCACTGCAGAGCAACATCATTAAAGCACTGGCAGAGTTGCCGTTGGTTAAGTATACAAACGCCATGATGATAAAGTGTTCAGCACGACTCAACGTGGGCGACTCAAAAATTTTACCTTAAAAAAGGAGGGAAAATATGAACGGATATTTTGAAAACAAGGTGGCAGTGGTAACCGGAGCTGCATCAGGTATTGGTTTGGGGCTTACCGAGCGTTTACTCTCGAGGGGGGCAAAGGCGATATTTATGGGTGATATAAAAGAAGAAAACCTCACTAGAGAATCCGAGCGGTTAAACCAAAAATTTCCTGGAAAGGTGGTTCCCCAACTCACTGATGTTACCAAATTAGAGCAAGTTGAAAGACTCATCCACGCCGCTAAAGCGTTTGATGGTCATCTTGATTTTGTGTTCAACAATGCTGGAATGGGCATGACGCTTCCGACTGAAAAGATCACTTTTGAAATATGGAAATTTATCATGGACTTAAATTTTATGGGCGTAGTATATGGCACCTACACCGCAATTCCTATTATGCGAGAACAGGGTTTCGGTCATATCGTCAACACCGCCTCAATTACTGGTCGTGTTCCAGTACCCTATCAAGCAGTTTATGCCGCCAGCAAGAGCGCGGTGATAGCCATGACCGAGAGCTTGCAGTATGAGTTAGAGGTGGAAGGATTGAGCTTTAGCGTATTATGTCCTGGTAACGTCAGAACGGCAATTTTTGGAGATTTGACTCCTCCACCTGATTCTATTAGCGTTGATGAAGCGGTGGATTATATCTTTCAAGAACTCGAGAAAAAATCTCTGCTGATAATCTTCCCTGAAGCAATGCGGAATTTTGATAAGCTCTATAGAGAAAATCGACCCGAATTTGATAAGATGATTCGTCAGATGGCTGCCGAACGCCGTGAAAACTATCGGACCAAGGGAACTTATTATTAATAGGTTAACCAGAAATGAATAAAAATCAGATATTCAAAGAGGCAGATCTTCCACTGGAAGTGGTGCTTCTGCTCATTGTCGGTTTAATGATGCTGATTACTGGGATTTTGCTTTTTCCTGTAGCAACAGGGGCGCTTCCTTACTACGAAAACGGTCTGTACGGATTGCTCCTGTTTATTTTTGCCCTACAGACGATTACCTTGGGCAAAACCCCTTTCGGTGACATGAGCCGGTCAAGACCTTTAATCGTCATTGGTATGGTTATTGCGGCAGTTGGTATTGTAACCTGTTTTGTCCCTGATATCTTCAGCCAGATTCCCCGCATTATCTTGTTTATCTGTTTTGCCCCCGGAGGTTTTCTACTTCTTCTTCGAATGATTTTTTCCAGGGAAAAACTTCGAGCCTGGATGCAGTATGGAGGCATTTTCCATCATTTAATATTTGGGTGTGGTGCAGTGTATGTACTGTCTATATTAATTGGACTGCTTATTTTAGTACACAGCCTGCTCAGCACAACCATGACCGCGGTGGTGGGTCTTATCGATGGAGTGGCGATTATCTATTTAGCCTGGGTCCTCCGGAAAATCTATCGCGCTTATCCTGAGGCGGAGAATACCAATCCGGGAACTGTCAATCTTCCCGTTGATAAAATGATGCTTTTGGTAACCGGAATTTTTATGCTGCTCCTGGGAGCTCTGTTGATTCCGGTCAATTTGGGGCAGCTTCCTTTTTCAGGAAGCGCTCAGCTCGGACTGCTAATGGTCATCTTTGCCATTCAAATGTTGGCATCTGGCAGTACACCGATTGGTCCTTTTCCCCGGAACTGGCTGATGATTGGATTTGGACTTTTGTTTGCCGCTTTGGGAATTATATCCAGCATTATCCCTGGGGTTATGGTAAAACCTTTGACTATTGTTATTGGATTATTGAATATCCTTGGCGGTATTATAAGTCTGGTGAAAATAGTTTTGCCTCGTCTTAAAAAGACGGGGCAACCAGGCGGTCAGGTTCCTCCGATTTTACAAAAGCTATTTATTACTCAATTGATCATGGGCTTACTGTCAATTATGTTTGGAACTTCGATGCTGGTTTCTCATCTACTTCCTGGGCTGGTGGTTGGCGTGGTTCTTTTTGCCAATGGATGTGTCCTTTTGTATCTGATGTCTATTCTCCTGACCCTGGATGAGATGATAAGTCAAAAGCTACGAGGGTCAACAGTATAAGTAGCGTATAAGTAGTATAAATAATTCGAGAATAACCTATTTTATCCTCCCCCATCTCGGGGGAACGCTCTCTTTTCTTCCTCCCCCATCTCGGGGGAGGATAGAGGTGGGGGCGGGGAATAGGTCAGAACTATTTACCCATCACAATATCACAGAGCGTTAACATGCATCTTGAACATATTTTCACTAATATGGTAAAATATAGTTGTGTTAAATCTTTATGAAGAAAGGGGGTGAGCTCGAGGAAAATATCTAAAAGTTTTGTAAGAGTTGTGGTGGGTTTCTACAATTAGGTGAGGGATTTTAGGGAGAGCATTAGAGAAAGAGGGTTTAAAAAGGAGAATTTAAGAAGGAGGGATTTATGAAGAAGAGTTTAATTAGTTTGCTTAGTGTTATCTTGGTATTTGTCTTAGTTTCGTCCGCTATTGCGGCGGGGCAGTTTAATGGTGCCTGGCCATATTCACCACCGCCAGTTGGACATTTCAATACATATGCTACCAATAATATCTCTTTAGGTATGTATTACGATCTTATGGAGCAGCCTTTAGCCATGTATCTTTGGGCTACTGGAAAGTGGATGCCTCTTCTTGCCACTAAATGGAGTCTTAACGGAAAGACTAATACGTTTAGAGTCTACCTGAGAAAAGGTGTTAAATGGCAGGATGGTAAGACTTTCACAGCTAAAGACGTGCTTACTACATTTTACCTTGGTTATCTCTACAACTGGGCTGTCTGGAGATATGTGGATAAGGTAACTGCGGTGGATGACTATACTGTAGATTTCCATATGGCAGTCCCCTGTGCTCCTATGGTTCTGGAGAGATATATACTTAGGACGCAGATTCGTTCTGATGCAGTGTATGGAAAATATGCCAGTCAGGTGATTGCTCTTCTCAATCAAGGGAAGAAGAGTGATTCCGATGAGATGAAAAAGCTTAGAGCAGAGTTTGACCAGTTTAGACCGGAAAGGATTGTGGGGACAGGTCCATTCATACTGGACCCAAAGAATCTGACTGAATCTGAAGCAACCCTTACCAGGTTTGATGGATACTGGGATTCAGAGAAGATTCAATTTGATAAAATCAAGGTCTACAATGGAGAAACCCCGGTAGTAACTCCACTGGTCTTAAGTAAAGAGGTAGATTATGCAACCCATGGTTTTCCGCCTGCAACAGAAAAGCAGTTTATCCAGTTGGGTGTAAAGATTATAAGACCACCCACATACTCTGGTCCTGCAATATACTTTAACCATAATATCTATCCATTCAATCTAAAAGAAGTGAGGCAGGCGATAGCCTATGCTATAAAGAAGGAAGAGAACGCTTTTGTATCCCTGGGTGACTCTGCTAAGAGGCAGATCTATATGACCGGTATCAGTGATAACTTGGTTCCTCTATGGATTTCCGAGGCGGTACAGAAGAGACTGAATAAGTATGACTATAATCTTGATCTGGCAGCAAAGCTGTTAACCAATCTTGGATTCAAGAAGGGTGCAGATGGTATATGGGTGACAGATAAAGGAACAAAGATGGAATATGAATTGTTAGTTCCAGCTGAATATGCAGACTGGTCAGCAGCTGCAGAGAATGCCGCTGAGCAGTTGACAAAGTTTGGAATAAAGACAACTGTTCGTGGTATTACCTATGCACAGCATCCTACAGAGGTAAGGGCAGGGAGATTCCAGATGGCTATAGCTGCATGGGGTTCTGCTCATCCGCATGCTCACTTCTCTTATTATGCTGACCTGATTACATACAACTATCCTAGTGGTTTAGGACCCGGGATGAACTTCCCACTGGTCCAGACCACGAAGTCTGCTGGAAAAGTTGATCTAGACAAGCTTATTACTCAGAGCGCTGAGGGTTACAATACCTTAGAGCAGAAGAAGATAGTGGAGAAGTTAGCCCTTGCATTTAACGAGTTACTCCCTATTGTCCCACTCTGGGAGAGATATGGGAACAATCCAGCTCTGGATGGGGTAAGGGTAACAGGATGGCCTAAAGATAGTGATCCAATATATAAAAATAGTCCCTATGCAGATAATGCTGTAGCAATAATGCTTCTTAATGGGACACTAAAGCCTGTAACCAAGTAAATAGTAACGGAATTATTTAGGGGCGCCTGAACCTTAGGCGTCCCTAAAGTTTATATTACTAGGAGGCAAGAGACTTGAGTAGGGTAAAGAGACTTCTTTCTAACTATATATTTATTAGGGTTGTAAGAGCAATTTTAACTGTATTTATAGTTGCAACACTTACATTTTTCATTGTCAGACTTATGCCAGGAAATCCTATAGAGATATATATAGGGCAACTTATGTCTCAGTATGGTATGACTTTTCAGGATGCAAAAAATCAGGCTGCTGCACTTTTCTCCCTTGATTTAGACGCTCCACTTTTCGAGCAGTATATCATATATATGAAAAATCTTTTAAGAGGAGATCTGGGGATGTCCTTCTTATCTCAGGGGACACCAGTTTCCTTATTAATTGCATCCTATCTGCCCTGGACTATCTTCAGTGTAGGGATATCTATTCTTATAAGTTTTACTTTAGGAATCTTATTAGGGATGATCTCTGCTTATAAGAGGGGAGGGATCTTTGATCATATTATATCTACCATTGCTGCTATATTAAGTGCCATACCTAATTATCTCATAGGAATTCTTCTCCTTATTATTATCGGTGTCCAGTTGGGGCTGATTCCTGTAAGTTCGATGAGGGGGACAGTCTCTCCCGGAATAACTCCTGGATTTAACTGGACATTCATAAAGGATATATTTTCTCATGCATCACTTCCTATCCTTACATATGTGGTGAGTACAGTTGGTGGATGGACACTGAGTATGAAGAGCAGTACTCTAAATACTATAAGTGAGGATTATGTAACTGTTGCGAAAGCCAGGGGACTTCCTGAGAGTCGAATCACTCTCTCCTACGTTGGTAGGAATGCGATTTTACCTCTGTTTACAAGTCTGACCATGCAGATGGGATTCCTTATGGGAGGTTCTACACTTATAGAGAGTATATTTGTTTATAAAGGTATTGGATGGGCATTGGGGTCCAGTATAGCCCAGAGAGACTATCCAGTAATGCAGGCGGTATTTTTGATAATTACAATTGCAGTTGTAGTAGCTAATTTTATAGCGGATTTACTCTATTCCAGGTTGGATCCACGTATAAAGGTAGGAGGAGAATAATGAGAATAAAAAATATTCTTAGAAGTATCTTTTTAGAACCCTTAATACTCATCTCCAGAGATAAGGCAGGATTTATAGGTTTTATTGTCCTCCTTTTCATATTATTACTCTCTTTTATCGGACCATACTTTGTAAAGTTAGATACAGAAGTTAAATTGGATAAGATATACCAGTTCCCATCTAGAGAACATATATTGGGTACCGATAATCAGGGTAGGGATATCTTTTCACAGATAGTTAATGGGGGTAAGGATGTTATAATAGTTGCATTTCTAGCAGGAGTTATATCTACATTAATAGCAGTAACACTGGGTTCTTTGAGTGCTTATGCTGGTGGTGTAACAGATATGGTTATTATGTTTATTACTGAGATAATCCTTACCATTCCCCAATTTCCTCTCCTGGCTGTCCTGTCTGCATTTGTAAGACTCACCAACCCGACAATGCTGGCTCTTATTATTGGTCTTCTTGGATGGCCTGCCCTGGCAAGGGCTATAAGAGCTCAGGTTCTCTCTATTAGGGAGAGGGATTATATAGAAGCTGCAAGAGTTCTGGATCTTGGAAGGCTTCACATAATATTTTCTGAAATATTACCGAATATGCTTAGCTATATAGTTATAAGTCTCATTATGGCAATGACATCTGCTGTATACAGTCAGGTGGGATTGATTATGCTTGGTCTTGTTCCTTTTTATGGACACAACTGGGGACTTATGATCCAGCTTGCCTGGACCAGGGGTGCCATATTCTACAGAGGAAGTATCTTTTATATCTTATCCCCAATAATAGCGATAGCACTGTTCCAGTGGTCTGCAGTTACTTTTACCAGGTCTTTAGAAGGAATATTTAATCCAAGACTGAGATCAGGAGAGTAACATTGGCTGAAGAGATCCTTAATGTAGAAAATCTATTTGTAGAATATTCGAATGTGAGGGGTAAGGTAAAGGCGGTAAGGGGAGTAAATCTAAAACTTTATAAAGGTGAAAATCTTGCCCTGATTGGAGAGAGCGGTTCGGGTAAAACCACTCTTGGTACAGCAATTATAAGATTATTACCATCTTCAGGTTATATAAAAGAAGGCAGGATTGTTTATAAAGGTAATGAAAATGGATATGATATAAGTAAATTCAGTGAGAAAGAGTTAAGACAGTTTAGATGGAAAGAGATAGCGATGGTTTTCCAGTCTGCATTGAACTCTTTTAATCCAGTACTGAAGATATGGGATCAGATATATGATACAGCCAGGTCTCATGGTTTAAATAATAGATCTCTTGTTAGAGAGAAAGCTACTGATATTCTGAGATATGTTCAATTAGACCCTGAGAGGGTTATAAATTCTTATCCTCATGAACTGAGCGGGGGAATGAGACAGAGGGTTCTTATAGCAATGAGCCTGCTTCTGGAACCGAAGATACTTATCCTTGATGAGCCAACTACTGCATTGGACATATTAACTCAGAGGAATATAATTGAACTCTTGAGGATAATAAAAAAGGATATGGGATTGTCTATGCTTTTTATCTCTCATGATCTTTCCCTTGCAGCTGAACTTGCGGATAGGGTGGCAGTAATGTATGCTGGAGCTATTGTAGAACTTGGAGGTGTAGAAGATATATTTTACCGATCAAGGCACCCATATACATTAGGGCTTATAAAAGCAGTTCCTACTGTGACCGCTGGTTTTAGAGAACTTTACTCCATACCTGGTTCTCCGCCAGACCTTATAAGTCTTTTACCAGGATGTAAGTTTGCCCCCAGATGTGAGCATAAGGAGGCAGGTTGCGAGAATGAAGAGCCTCTACTGGTAGAGGTAAATTCAGGACATCTTGTAGCCTGCTTCAAACATAAGGAGATCAGCAATGGAAGATAGAGCAATTATCCGGCTTGAACATTTGAGTAAATCATTTACAGTGAGAAGTGGTGTCTTTGGGGGGAGAAAAAGTATGCAGGTTATAGGAGACCTTTCTCTGTCTATAAGTGAGGGGGAGGTCCTGTGTCTTGTGGGTGAGAGTGGCTGTGGAAAAACAACTACAGGTAAACTTATTGTAGGTTTGATAAAACCAACATCTGGGAAGATTCTATTTGAAGGTCAGGATATATGGGATATGTCTAAAGAAGATTTTAGCAGTTATAGAAGGGCTGTTCAGATTGTACATCAGGACCCATATTCCTCTTTGAACCCTGTGCATAGAATTTACAACATCTTAAGTGCCCCCCTATTCAGGCATGGTATAGTGAGGAGTAGAGGAGAAGCAGAAGAGAAAGTCCTGGAACTCCTGGGTAGAGTAGACCTTACTCCGCCAGAAGATTTTATATATAAATATCCGCATCAGCTTAGTGGGGGACAGAGACAGAGGGTAGCTATAGCGAGGTCTTTAACACTAAATCCTAGATTTATAGTAGCAGATGAGGCGGTATCCATGCTGGATGTCTCTATAAGGCTCAGTGTTATAGAATTATTGAGACGTCTCAAGGAAGAGATGAATGTTGCATTTCTCTTTATAACGCATGATCTGGCTATGGCTAAGTATTTTGGATGGGAAGGGAGAATTGCTGTTATGTACCTGGGGAGGATTGTAGAGATTGGTCCTACCCCCAGAGTTATAGAAAATCCTTCACATCCCTATACTAAAGCTCTTCTAATGGCGATACCTGAAGCTGATCCCAGGATTACCAGAAGTAAAAAGCCTATGGAGTTGAGGAGTCTTGATATTCCAAGTCTTTTAAATCTTCCTCCCGGATGTACATTTAATCCAAGATGTCCATTCTGGATAGAAGGGGTTTGTGATAAAGAAGTTCCTGAGATGTATGAGCCTGAAAAAGACCATTATGTGTCTTGCTTTTTATTCAGAGGAAAATGATAGATCCACATTTAGGACAGGGAGTTTTTAGAATAGCAGTATTTATTATTTTGGTTTCTGGAATGCTTCTTTTCTATCTGGAGCCGGGGACTTCTACATTTATCGTAGATGTCCTGGCTCTTATCATAGGCTTTCTTTTAGCTGGTCTGGTCACTTTTCTGGTTAGAAAGAAATAAGATGCTTCTTTTCCTAGCAATAAATTCTAAATACATTCATACAAATATAGCGGTTAGATATTTTTATCATCTCTGTAAAGAGCTTTATCCTTGTGAGTTTCTGGAGTCCAATATAAATCAAAGTATAGAAGATGTACTATTTGAAGTAGTAAAAAGAAAGCCTAGATATGTCGCTATATCAACGTATATCTGGAACGTCCAATTTGTAAGACTGCTTACCGAGGGCATAAAAAAACTTTTAAAAGATACTGTAATAATCCTGGGCGGTCCAGAGGTATGTTCTGATACTTTAGAGGACTGGGAATATGCTGATTTTATAGTGAGAGGGGAAGGGGAGTCATTTTTTGTAGATTTTTGTAACTCTTTATCTAGGGGGGATGAATTCTTTTTAAAAGATTATCAGCAATTTGATCTGGAACAACTCCCCTTTCCTTATAGAGATGAAAAGATGGATCAGAATAAGGTCTATTATTATGAGACCAGCAGGGGATGTCCATTCAGATGTTCCTATTGTTTATCATCTGTTGATAAACCGGTAAGATTTTCTCCCCTGGATAAGGTCTTTGAAGAGATAAGGTTCTTCTTTGATAAAGATGTAAAGCTTTTAAAGTTTGTGGACAGAACATTCAATATAAAAAAAGAAAGAGCTATTGAGATAATAGAATTCTGCAAGAGATACTCGAAAAATACACAGGTACATCTGGAGATTGAACCTTCTCTTCTGGATGAGGATATAATAAAATCTCTGAATACATCCAGGGATGGATTGTTCAGACTTGAGATAGGTATTCAGAGTTTCAAGAGAGATACACTTAAAGCTATAGAACGGGTCTCCGATCTGGAAAGAATAGATAGAAATATCAAGAAATTAATGGAAGAGAAAAAATGTCTTATCCATCTTGATTTAATCGCCGGATTACCGTATGAAAATTTTGAAGGTTTTAAAGAGTCCCTTGATAAGACTATCTTTTACTTTGCTGATGAAGTTCAGCTTGGCTTCCTGAAGATGTTGAAGGGTACAGGGATAAGAGATGAGGCAGATCTTTATGGATATGAGTATCAGAGCTTCCCACCCTATGAGGTTATCTCTAATAGATTTATCTCTTATGAAGAACTTTACAGATTAAAACGGATGGAAGCATTGATAGATAGACTGTATAACAGGAAGAATCTATTCTGGACCTTAAGATACATATTTAAGAGATACCCTCCCTCGAACTTTTTTGAGAGTTTGAGCTACCAGGTTGACTGTAGA
>Ga0255345_1007328_pt1 | contig 10395 bp, 9 predicted proteins | sample wastewater_treat_6_FD_192415 | JGI IMG/M metagenome (GOLD analysis project Ga0255345, IMG submission 192415) | Wastewater microbial communities from Lulu Island WWTP, Vancouver, Canada - plant20 | ecosystem: Engineered > WWTP > Wastewater > Unclassified | place: Canada: Vancouver, British... | reverse complement strand
CCCCGCCACTCGGCTGAAAAAACAAAAATTACGGTTGACGCCCCCCGGGGATGTTGTACAATTGTCACAAATGAAACCCTGTGCGAGAACCATGGTATGGACATTGTCATTGACACATCGGCACTGCTTGCCGTCATAGCGGGAGAACCCGAGCGAAACCGCATCGTGGAATTGACCTCGGGCCACACCCTTATCGGACCCGCAGCCATCCCGTGGGAAGTCTGCAACGCATTTTCAGCCATGATGAAAAAACACCGCCTCACCCTCGACGATGCTCAACACGGATGGGAGGCCTTCAACGCTGTGCCCATTCGCTACGTGAAAGTGGACATGAAAAATGCACTCTCGCTCGCAAGTCGAGAAAACATGTACGCATACGATGCATACTTCCTCGACTGCGCATCTCGCCACGCCGCCCCCCTGTTGACATTAGACCGGAAGCTCATGCGAGCCGCGCAAAACATAGGCATTCATCTGCTGGAGGTATAACATGCAAGTCTACACCTATTCAGAAGCCCGACAAAAGCTCGCCGCCGTGCTCGATAAAGCAGAAGCCAGCGGAAGCGTGATGATAAGACGGAAGGATGGCCGGACGTTTACGCTCCAGCCCCTCACAACCAAGCGCTCACCGCTGGATGTCCCATCCATCCGCACAAAGATATCAACGGACGAGCTGGTTGACCTGATTCGGAAGGAAAGAAGCAGAACAAGAGCCCGCAAATCACACCGCTAACCCCCGCCCCTCCCCCCGGCTCTCACAACGGACCCGCGGCCTCCCGCCGCCGAACGGTTCAAAACCATTCAACGCAAACGACGCAAAAGACGCAAAAGATTCGCAAACGCTAAAACCGAAAAAACAATTCCGTTCTGTAGCTGCGCTCGCCGAGCGTAGAGGCTGTTCCGTTCCCCTCCGAACCCATGCGCCGGCGGGCGCATCCACAATCCCCCTTGCCACCCCTTCGGTGCCTTCCCTGAACCCTTCCCCTCCCTCTCTGCCCGCCCCTTGCGTTAAATGGCTGTTCGGTTTTCCCTGACCTCTGACCTCTTTTCCTGAACCCTTTCCCCCTGTCTGACCGCCGCATCAGCATCCCCCCACCGCGCACCTAACGGGCTTCAAGAAACTGCCCTGCCGTGCCCGCCGTCCGCAGGACGTGGTGTAGAGGCTTTCGTTTGGATTTTGCCGGGCTCCAACGCAAAAATAACCGCCGGATTTTTTCGATGATGCCGCTTTGCGGCCGGTCCGGACTGGACTCATGTCCGTCCGTGACCGGCCTCGAAGCGGCAGGGCGGAAAAGACGGCGGTTGGTTTTTGCGCCGGCAAAATCCAAACGAAAACCTCTCTCGGCAGCCCCCGCCCCGCCCTCCCCCATCGCCCCACCCTCCCCCCCCCGCCAAGCCCTCAATCTTTTAGGTTTTGTGCATGCCCCGGCGTGGCACGGTACAGACTTGGGTCCCCCAAGGGGCGATACCCGGCAAGCTGCAACACCTGCCCGCGCTCCAGGCGGCGCAACTCCTTGCGCCCGGCAGCATCAAAATCGCGATGCAAAAGCTGCAGCCTCCGCATCTGCCCATCCGGACAACAGGCCGGGCAAAGGGTTTGCCCTTTGGCATGGGTGGGCGAGCCGACAACGCGCACGCGCAAAGTATCACTCTTTTCTGCCGGTTCATGACTCAAAACCAGCGGGGCAAAGGCCAAATAGCGCAAGTCGCGCCTCAGAGTGGCATTCACAATTTGCAAACTGCGGGGCAACACCCAGGTGCGGACGTCGTGGCAGGGTTCGGCCAGCGGGCAGGCCTGCTCGTGCGGACAGGGCGCGAGAATGTGCAGTTTCAGTTCCGCGAGCGCGAAGGCGCGCAAATCGCGCAGATAATCGCCAGCGGCGCGCAACAGCGGCTCGGCGATAATCATCCGCCCGCCGGGGGCCAGGGCGCGCGCGGCGCGCAAGAGCAATTCCCGACGCGACGCGGGGGGCAATTCGTTGAGGACATAGTGAATCAAAATGACATCGGCGCTGGCGGGCTCCGGCAGATAATCCTCCAGCGGCGCGCAACGGGTGCGCAACTGCGCCTGCGGCCAGCGGGCGCTTTTTTGCGCCGTGAAAAGGTCGTGCATGGTGCGCAACGCGGCTCGCGAGTGGTCGCGCGCGTCCAGCACAACGGGCCGCGGGCCGAGATAATCCAGCATGGCCCACGATGCCGCGCCAGTGCCGCAGCCGAGGTCCAGAATCCGCAACGGGGCTGCGCCGGGGGCCGGAAACGGCGGCAATTCGGCAAGAATGTGCGTCAGGCGTGCGTAGGTTTGCGGGGCGAAATAAAGCGAATAAGCCGCGCAATCACGGGTGTCGCGCAAATACAGCGCGGTTGCTTCGGATTCGCCGGGGCGGTCGAGCGTAAAGCGGTCGGCCAGCCGCTGAATGTCCGGCAGCATGCGCCGCAAGGTGTCGCGGTCGGACAAGCTTTTGGTTTCCTCGCCCGCCACCGCCAGCCAGTGGGCTTCCAGTTCGGGGGGATAAACAACCGCGCGCATATCAGGACGCTCCGGTTGCCGCGAAATGCTCATAGCCGCCGGGCGCAAAAGGGGCGCGGGCACCATCGGCAAAAAGGATTTCGCGCTGTTTGGCATCGGCCAAAATGGCGCCGATGCGGGTGGCGCACAATTTCGGAAAGGCCTCAGTCCAGGCGCGCTCAAAGCGCACACGCTTGCGGGCGGAAACAGTGAAGAGCAGCTCGAAGTCTTCGCCGTCGCCCAAAGCGTGCTGCAGCGGCTGGGCGGTGCGGCGGGCGGCAGAAGATAGCGGAATGGCGGCGGCTTCCAGACGCACCCCGCGGCCGGATGCGTCCAGCAGGCGCGGCAGGTCGGCGGCGAGGCCGTCGGACAAGTCCATCATGGCGGTGGCCCAGCGATTGGCCGCCAAAAACTGCCCGGCCGCCAGCCGGGGTTCAAAAAGCAGGTGATGCCGATTGCCGTCCAGATACGCGCCGCCAAGCGCGCCCGTGACATAAAGCGCGTCGCCGGCGCGCGCGCCGGAACGCAACACCGCCCGGCCGCGCCCCACGCGACCGATGCCCGTGACGTGCAGCTCCAGCGTGGGGCCTTCGGCGGTGTCACCGCCCAAAATGCCCAAACTGAATTCTTCGGCGGTGGCTATCAGGCCCGCGAAAATCCCCCGCACGCGGGCAAGGGGCGTGTCGCCGGGCGCAACCAGATTGACAAGAATCCACAGCGGCTCGCCGCCCATCGCGGCAATATCGGAAATGGCGCGGGCAATGGCCTTACGCCCCACAAGGCGCGGGGGGGTGTCCGCCGTGAAATGGCGACCCTCGATGACCGGGTCCGTGGTGAATAGCGCGTCTTCCTTCGCGCCGGGAATCCGCACCACGGCGCAGTCGTCGCCGGGACCAACCACGGTGCCCGCGCGCTGGGGAAGACGCGGCAGCATTTCGCGCAACAGGCGGTTTTCGCCGATGTCGCGCAGGGTTCGCGGGCGGCGCCGGGCCTTCGTCACGGCGCGCTCCAGCGGGCGTAGATGGAGAGCGGCAGGAGCCGCCCCGGAGGGGCCGCGTGCGGCAGAGCCAACTCGCCGGCTTCGATGGTGTCCGCAGGCACGCGCAAGCTGTCGGCCAGCAAATTGCGCAACATCAGTGACGACGCTTCAATGTTGTACGTAGTCAAAATCATCAGGCGCGGACGCTCCGAAAACAACTGCCGGCAAAGGTCCAGCAGTTCGGGCAATTGCCGCTCGACTTTCCAAACACGGCCATCCGGGCCGCGACCAAACGCGGGCGGGTCCAGCAAAATGCCCTCATAGCGCGAGCCGCGCGTGATTTCGCGGCGGACATAGCGCAAGGCGTCTTCGACAATCCAGCGGATGGGGCGGTCGCTCAAGCCGGAGGCTTGCTGATTCTCGCGCGCCCAGGCCACGGCCGGACGCGAGGCGTCCACGTGGGTGGGCCGCCAGCCGGCTTGCGCCGCCACCAGCGTCGCCGCGCCGGTATAGCCGAACAAGTTGAGCAACCGCGCGCCGGGCGCGGCCGCCTGGCGAATGGCCTGCCAATGCGGCGACTGCTCCGGGAACAGGCCCCAGTGCTTGCTGCTGTCGCTCAGCCGCGCCAAAAACGTGAGACCGTTGCCGCGCAGCGACCATTCGCGCGGGCAGCCCGGGCGTAAATTCCAGCCGCTGTCTTCATCGTGTGCCGCTTGCGCGCGGTTCCATTCCGCCGCCGGCAACGCGGGCTCCCACCACGCCTTGGGTTCGCCGCGAATGATGGTAACCGCCCCCACCCGCTCCAACTTGCGGCGGTGGCCGCTGTCCAACAGCTCATAGCCGGGAAAGCCGCCCAAAGCCGTGCGAATGACGGGCGTGTCACTCATCGGCCGAGTCACCGGAGATATCAAACGACGGACGGCAAATCCCTCGCTTCGCGCGAGCCAGAAATTCGCCCATTTCAACCGCAAAAGGATTCGTGGTGTCCGCCAGCAAAGCCTCGCGCGCCTGAGTCGTGTTCAGCCCGGAACGATACAAAATGCCGAACGCCTGCTTCATCTGTTTGCGCTGCTCCGCCGTGAAACCCGCGCGCCGCAACCCCACGATATTCAAGCCGCCCACGCGACTGTTCTCCAGAGTCAGGGACATGCAAAAAGGCGGCAAATCTTTCGTGATAACCCCCATGGCGCCAATCATGGCCAGCCGCCCCACATGGCAAAATTGGTGAACCGCCGAGCCGCCGCCAAAAAAGCAACGCTCGCCCACCGTGACATGGCCCGCCAAAAGCGTGCCGTTCGCCATGATAACATGATTTCCAACCTCGCAGTTATGCGCCACGTGGGAATTGGCCATCATGTACACATGATTCCCCAAGCGAGTCACGCTGCCCGGCTTCGTGCCGCGATGAACCGTCACGCCCTCGCGAAAGACGCAATCGTCGCCCGCGATGACAAATGTTTCCGCTTCCTGAAACGAAAGGTCCTGCGGCAAATCGCCAACGACGGCCCCGGAATGTACGCGGCACCGCGCGCCCAGCGTGGCGTAATCAAGCACCACGGCATGCGGCGCCAGCACGCAACCATCGCCCAGCCGGGCCTTCGCGCCCACAAAAGCATACGGCCCAATCTTCACGTCCGCGCCCAGTTGCGCGCCGGACTCAACAATGGCAGTCGGATGAATCATCAACAGTTCTCCTGAATAATTGCCGGCATCCTAGCGCAGCCGCCGAATCCCGGCAATGCGAACCTCCGCCCCCCGCCCCCCCCCCGCCACCGGCCATTTATTCCATGCGTTTACACCCGCCCGGAAATCCGCTAAGAATAGACGCGACGTATGGCTATCATTCTGTAAACGGAGACACTCATGATGCGCATTCTCATTGTGGTACACACCGCCCTGGCTCTGGAAGTTGGCGAACAAGTTTTCCTCACCGGCTCCAGCGATGAATTAGGCCGCTGGAACCCCGCCGCCGTACCCTTGACCCGCACCGATGAAAACCGCTGGGAAACCTGGCTGAACGTGCCCACCCCCTCGCCCATCGAATTCAAAATCACTCGCGGAAGCTGGGCCACCGAAGAAGTGGACGCCAACGGCGTCATCCCGCCCAACCGAACCTGGAGCCCCGCCGAAGGCGATACCCTCACGCTGGAAGTCGCCGATTGGCTCGACCGCCGCCCCGCCCCCGCCGGCCCGCAAATTGTCGGCGACTATCACATGATGCCGCAAGTCCATTCCCGCTTTCTTGAACACGACCGCGACGTGATTGTATGGCTGCCGCCCGGCTACGACGCCCGCCCCTCCCGCCGCTATCCGGTGCTCTACATGCACGATGGCCGCCAGGTGTTCGACCCCACCACCTCCACCTGGGGCAAAGACTGGCAAGTGGACGAACACGCGCAGAACATGATTCTCACCGGCGAACTCGAACCCTTCATCGTGGTCGCCGTGGACTGCACCGACGCCCGCAGCGAAGAGTATTCACCCGCGCACAAAGGCGACGACTACCTGCGCTTTCTGATTGAAGAACTCAAGCCCCGGATAGACGCCGAATGGCGCACCGCCCCTGAGCGCACCGCCATTGCCGGCGCCAGCCTCGGCGGACTGATTTCCTTTTACGCCGTCTGGAAGCACCCCGATGTCTATTTCGGCGCGGCCTGCCTCTCGCCCGCCTTTGTCGAACGCTACGGCAAGGAATGTTTCCCCATGGTCAGCGCCAGCGAGGACAACTTGCCCGACATCAAGCTCTTCCTCTCTTGCGGCGGCGCGCCCGGCATGGAAGCCGAGCTCCTCGAAGGCACCCTCCAGATGGCCGATTTGCTGCGCCGCGTGGGCTTCCCCGAAAAGGACCTCACCGTCCGCATTGAAAGCTGGGCCGAACACAACGAAGAAGCCTGGGCGCGCATGACTCCCCATTGGCTCCGCTTCTTATTCGGCCACGCCCAGCAAGCCGTCCCCGACCCCGGCACACCCCCCAAAAAATAGCGTCCCGCCCCCCCTAGCCCCCTCCAAATTCCGCTTCTGGAGGCCCTCCAAACGGCCTATGTACGAAGTCGGAAACCGCCAGACTTTTTGACAAAAATTTGTTTTTGTATAACTTACTCTGGCACATAAAGTTATAGCAAAATATTAAAAAGTTTGTTAAGTATTAAAATGGATTATACCTTCAAAATAACCAATAAAATCGCATGTTTCATGTCGCAATATTCTATAGTTAATTAACCATTAGATAATTTTTTATCAAATTATCGAATTTCCTAGGAAATTTTACTTTTTTCTTGCCTAAAAAGAATTCTAATGGTTAATTAACCATTGGATAAATCAAGGAGGTTGGCATGGCTTTGAGTCCTACATTGTGGCGAACGTGTCGTGTGTTATCGGGCACTACGCGGCTGTCTTTGTTGCAGCGGATTATTCGCTCTCCGGGGTTATGTGTCAGCGACTTGGCGGCTGCCGAGGGTATCAGCTTGGGGCGTGCGAGTCAGGAGTTGCGCCGGCTTCAATCGCGGGGGCTGGTGCGTGTTGAGCGCATCTTGCGTTATGTGCGCTATTATCCTGAATCGGACCCGTTGGTGGCTTCGGCGAAACCAATTTTAGAGGCGATGAAGCGGGTTGTCGAAAGCAGCAACCGGAATGCTATGGATTTGGCGCAAAAGTACGCGCTCGGGTTGACGCATCCGCGGCGCGAAGGAATTATTCGCCTGCTGAAAAATGGTCCTCTGGGTGACAGCGAGCTCAAGGCCCAATCGCGCATGGGGTTTCAGTCGTTTTGGCACCACATGAGTCTCCTCCGGGAGACTGGCTGGATTGAAATGGAAAAGTCGGAGCGTCGCTGGCAGCTGAGGCCGGGCAAGTCGCCGCTTGCCACGTGCTTGCTTGAGCTTGTGTGAGCTGGCGGGGACGAATCAGGTCAGGGCTTGGGTAATCAGCTCGCGGGCGGTGGCGAGGGCGTCGGGGAGTTTATCGGGATTTTTGCCGCCGGCCTGGGCTTTATCGGGCTTGCCGCCGCCGCCGCCGCCGGCGACTTTGGCGATGGCGCCAACGAGTTTGCCTGCGTGCAGGCCTTTGGCTTGCGCGGCGGGGCCGGCGTTCAGGATAAAGGTTGCTTTGCCGTCCGCTGTGGCGGCGAGCAGGATGACGCTGTCGGGAGTTTGTTTGCGCAGGCTTTCGACCAGGGCGCGCAGGGGGTCGGCGGATAGTTCGCCGACGGATTCAATCAGAACGGGGATGCCGTTGATGGGCGCAAACTGGTTGGCTAGCGCGGCTCCTTTTTCCAGGGCGCCTTTTTCGGCGGCGGCTTTCAGCTCTTTTTCCAGTCGGTGGACTTGCTCGACGAGGGCGGTGATGCGTTCGGGGAGTTCCGCGGGGGAAATGGAGAGCTGGTGGGCGGCGGCGGCCAGAAGGGAGTGCTCGTGCAGGGTGTGCGCGCTGGCGGACAGGCCGGTTTGGGCTTCGATGCGCCGGATGCCGGCGGCGATGGAGGTTTCGGCGATGATGCGGAAGGGGCCGATGTCGCCGCTGCGCTCGACATGGGTGCCGCCGCATAGTTCGCGGGAGATGCCTTCGGTTTCGACCACGCGGACGGTGTCGCCGTATTTTTCGTCGAAGACGGCGATGATGCCGGAGCCGGGGACGTCCTTGAGGTCCATTTCGTAGCTTGTGACGGGTTTATTCGCGATGATGTATTCCGTGACCAGATTTTCGATGTCGGCGATTTGCGCGGGGGTGAGAGCTTCGAACCAGGTGAAGTCGAAGCGGAGGCGGTCGGGGGCTACGTAGGAGCCGGCTTGTTTGATGGAGTCGGTGGCGAGGACTTTGCGAAGGGCGGCGTTGAGCAGATGGGTGGCGGTGTGGTGTCGGCGGATGGCGGCGCGGCGGGTGGCGTCCACGCTGGCGGAGACGGTGTCGCCTTTGGTGAGCGCGCCGGCGGTTAATTGGCCTTTGTGGAGGATGATGCCGTCGGCGGGTTTTTGGGTGTCGGTGACTTCAAAGCGCGCGCCTTGGGGGGTGGTGATGGTTCCGGTGTCGCCGATTTGGCCGCCGGATTCGGCGTAGAAGGGGGTTTGCTGGAGCAGAATATCGGCGTGCTGCCCGGCGGCGAGCGAGGGGACGGGGTGGCCGTCGGCGAGGATGGCGAGGATTTCGGTGTCGGCGGTGAGGGCGGTATAGCCGATGAAGGTGGATTTGATGCCTTGGGCGACAAACTGGGCTATCATGTCGTTGGTGGCGGCGGCATCGTTTTTGCGGGCGGCGCGGGCGCGGGCGCGCTGGGCGGCCATGCATTCGTCGAAGGCGGCCTGGTCCACGGTGAGATTTTTTTCGCCGGCCATCAGGACGGTGAGGTCGTAGGGGAAGCCGTAGGTGTCGTACAGCTTGAAGGCTTGGTCGCCGGGGAAGATGGTGGCTTTGTTTTGCTGGAGTTCGGCGACGGTTTCGTCGAACAGGGCGATGCCGCGGTCGAGGGTGTGGGCGAAGGATTCTTCTTCGGCGCGGAGGGCGCGGATAATTTCGGCGCGGCGCGCGGTGAGTTCGGGGAAAAAGCCGCCCATTTGTTTTTCGAGGACGGGGAAGAGTTCGCAGAGGAAGGGTTTGTTGAGGCCGAGGTTGCGGCCGAAGCGGGCGGCGCGGCGCAGGAGGCGGCGCAGGACGTAGCCGCGGCCGTCGTTGGAGGGCATGACGCCATCGGCGATGGCGAAGGATAGCGCGCGGAGGTGGTCGGCGATGACGCGCATGGCTACGGCGTTTTCGCCGTCGGTGTAGGGTTGGCCGGAGCGTTGGGAAATGGCTTGGATGAGGGGGGTGAAGACGTCGGTGTCGTAATTGGATTTTTTGCCTTGAATGACGGCGACGATGCGTTCGAAGCCCATGCCGGTGTCCACGCATTTGGCGGGCAGATCGTCGAGGGTGCCGTCGGATTTGCGGTTGTATTGCATGAAGACGTTGTTCCAGATTTCGATGACGTCGGGGGTGCCGGCGTTGACCATGTCCGGGGTGCAGCCGTTGGGGGTGAGGTCGAAGTGAATTTCGGAGCAGGGGCCGCAGGGGCCGGTGTCGCCCATTTCCCAGAAGTTGTCTTTTTCGCCGAAGCGCAGGATGTGGGCGGGGTCTACGTCGGTGCAGGTGCGCCAAATGTCGGCGGCTTCGTCGTCGGTGGTGTAGACGGTGACCCAGAGGCGATTTTTGGGGAGCTTCCAGACTTGGGTGAGCAGTTCCCAGGCCCAGGTGATGGCTTCGCGTTTGTAGTAGTCGCCGAAGGACCAGTTGCCGAGCATTTCGAAGAAGGTGTGGTGGTAGGTGTCGCGGCCGACTTCTTCGAGGTCGTTGTGTTTGCCGGAGACGCGGATGCATTTTTGGGTGTTGGCGACGCGTTTCCAGGAGGATTTGCGGGCGCCGAGGAATATTTCTTTGAACTGGTTCATGCCGGCGTTGGCGAAGAGCAGCGTGGGGTCGGTGGGGAGCACGACGGGGGAGGAGGGCACGATTTCGTGGCCGCGCTCGGCGAAGAAGTCGAGGAACGATTGGCGGATTTCACTGGATGTCATCATCGGTTTGCTCCAAATTAGTGTTTTCCACGGTGTGGAAACGTTTCATGCCATTTTTCCACGCTATGGAAAAGTTTTTCTCCGTTTTTCCATGCTATGGAAAAGTTTTTTCCACAGTATGGAAAAAATGGGCCGGTTTTTCCACGGTATGGAAAAGTTTTACGCCATTTTTCCACGCTATGGAAAATTATTTTCCACAGTGTGGAAAATTTGCGTGGCGGGATTGTTTCACAGCGGGGCGAAAAGGAAAGGTTTAATTTTCAAGGGGGGGGGCGTCAACTGGGCGGGAAGCGGAGGGAGAGCCGATGGTGCAGCGGCAGCAGAGCGAGCAGCGCGAAGCCTAGAAAATTCGCCGGGAAGCGGTGAATGGC
>Ga0255345_1007315_pt1 | contig 10412 bp, 8 predicted proteins | sample wastewater_treat_6_FD_192415 | JGI IMG/M metagenome (GOLD analysis project Ga0255345, IMG submission 192415) | Wastewater microbial communities from Lulu Island WWTP, Vancouver, Canada - plant20 | ecosystem: Engineered > WWTP > Wastewater > Unclassified | place: Canada: Vancouver, British... | reverse complement strand
CTCCACTTTCTATCGGTGCGGGGGCTGAAAAAGACTGGGTTCGTGGAATTGATTTTGTGGTAGAAAAAGGCAAGATTTATAAACTCAATATAAAAAAAATCGCAAAAGCTAGAGTTGATCCAACACGTTTGGCGAGTTGTTTTGCAAGTAAAAATGAAGGTGGGGTAATCAATTTGATTACAAGGGAAAAGTTAGAAAGTGTATCTGACGCTGTTATTCCCTTACCCTGTGATTCTCAAAATGATGTTAAAGCTTTTGTAAAGAATCAATTGAACGGAAAGCCTATTTTGGCCGGTAGTTCTTTGAAGGGTGCAATTCGCTCCATTTTATTTACCTATTTACGCTCTAATGAGACAAAAGAGAAAGATGTTTTTGGCTCACCGGATAAAGGTGATGAGTTTATGCGTTTTATAAAAATCTCCGATTCCGAATTTGAAAAAACAAGTTTGTTGAATACTAAGATTTTCAATCTTAGACAATCAAAAGGTCAATGGGTGGGCGGTTGGAAACATTCTGGCAATCAAACTGAAGGCGACTTTAGACCAACCGGCTTCAATACTTTATACGAAAGCATAATGCCCGGTGAAAAGAGTTATTCAAGTATCAGTATATTGTCTAACAAAGTATACTCCGAACTTAAACTTGATTTTCGGAATTATTATAATAATGAGATTATTTCTTTACGGAATAAGTTAATTAGAAATCCTTATGACACAAAAGCGCAGCTAGAGCTTAAAATGTTCCAATCCTTATTAAAGAAGGTTGATTTAAAAAAAGATTTGGTTTTAAATAATCAGGGCAATTTGAATGGATTATTCCAGATTATAAATGACCACACAAAAGTATACTTGGAGAAAGAGAAAAAATTCTTTCAGACCTATTCTGCTAAAAATAGTGGTAAAATTCTCGATTCAATAAAGAAGCTGCTTGACAAAATCCCTGAAGACAACTCTTATTGTATTTTGAAAATGTCGGCTGGTTCAGGTTTTCATTCAATTACCGGCGATTGGCAGTTTAGTGACTATTCAATCAATGGCCTGGATAGACGTAGACATGTTTCAAGAGGTATGTACAATAATAGATTATCATCAAAATCCCGTAAAATTGCTGTTCATAAGGACCATTTTGATTTGATGGGCTTTGTCAAAATTGCACTTTTGAAGGAACAAATAAAAATAGATGGATAAGTATGTGAATAATAACTATTACTGACAAACTTCGATAAGTAATTCACATTCTTTTTATATAAATTAAATTACACTATGAAAAAAATTCACATAGCACTTGTCGGTGCCCAGCCGGTACCAATTTATAACGGTATCCGTTATATAAACCCGGACAAAGTAGTTTATATTTATTCTGAGGACACGCGTGATGCTCTTAAAAGGTTAGAGGAAGAGGTGAATATCGAGTCTGAAAAAATAAAGCTTAATCCTGTTGAGATGACTGATATTGAAAAAAATGTTCAGGAGTTAGCCGATTCTTTTTCTAATAACGATATTTCGATAAATATATCAGGTGGAACTAAGGCTTGGACATATTTTTTTATAGAGCATTTTGGGAAAAAACAAAATGCAACAATATTCTATGTTGACCAAAACAACACTATTTGGGATATGACTAATAAGACTAAAACTCCTATCCCTTTTGATATGGACTCTCATTTCCGCTTGTATGGCAACCCACTAAAGCATTATGTTAAATTCGCTGATTACACTGAAGCTGATTTTAAATCAATGCAAACCTTGGAGAGAATGAGGAGAAAGAATTACGAAGATTTCAATAATCTTACAACTCAACTCTCTAAAAAATGGGCAAACAAACTGACAAATCAAAAAAATGGTAAGTTTCCACTAGATAACGGATCTTATGTAGAATGGGAAAAGGAGGAATTTGTTCGCTTGGTTCTCAAAACAAGACTCGGATTTGAAGAACAGAAACTGGAATCTCCTAATGCTGTGTCACTGGCTTTCAACTCCGGTTGGTTCGAATATAAGATTGCCAGGATGATTTCAAAATGGAAACATTCAAAAGAGATTAGAATGAACTGCATTTTTCCTCCTCGATTCGATGGTAAAGAGAATATAAAATTCCCCAAAAATGAGGTTGACATTATTGTTGATACTGGCTTTAAACCACTATTTGTGGAGTGTAAGACAAAAATTTTCAGTTCAAATGATATTGATAAGTTTAGAACAGTAGTTAAAAATTATGGAGGTATGGGTAGTAAGGCATTATTTGTCACTGAGGTAAAAATGACTGATACCCAAAAAGAAAAATGTGAGGAGTCAGGGATAATCTCATTTTCATTGCAAGATGAACATAGGCGTCTCCCTGTGGAAATAGCATTATACCAGCTTCTCGAAAAAGAATTATTCGGTATAAACATAAAATAGTTATGAAGTCATTATTAGTCTCTTTTGTGAGTGACCAGACATTGCCCAATGTACAGTTTATCAAAGAACTCGAAGGCAGAGTTTCTGATTATCTGTTTGTTACTACTGAGGAAATGGAGAGGAAAGGAACACTTGGATGGATTAAAAATGCGGCAAAAATAAAATCATTGGAACCAATCGTTGTAGATCAGTTTTCGATTGATGATATTACTGCTAAGTTGAGCAAACTGGATTATACTATTTATAATAAAGTTATCGTTAATCTCACGGGTGGCACTAAAAGTATGACCATTGCATCATATGATTTCTTCAAGGAAAAGGGAGCGGAAATTTATTATCTGACAGGTAGAAACTATGAGGTTATAAAACTGTTTCCAGGGGAAAAAAAGGATAGATATTCTCTAAATACGAGGATCACACTCAATGAGTACTTAACTGCATACGGCTTTAAAATTACACCTAATCTGGCGAGTAAAATAAGTTTTGACCAAACTGAGAGAATTTTCCAAAAATACATTAATGGTGGTTTTGAGGAACATAAGGAGGCCTTAGGATTTTTAAGGAGAAGACGGAATAAGACAGTAAGAGATATTGAAGTTTGTAACGTATCTTCTTTCCTTGAATGTATTGGATTCAAAACTGATGATAATAGACTCTCCAGTCAACAAGTGAACTATCTAACAGGAGAGTGGTTTGAAGAATATATTGGTGGGCGTATAAAGAGAGAACTAAATTTACCAGACTCGGACATACTGCTCGGAGCTAAGATCAGAAAGAACCTAGCTCCTAATGAAGAACTGAATTCCATTAAAGAACTCTTAGGAGATGACTCACCGGTAGAATCCACACCTTTGAATGAAATTGATGTAATGTTTATGTGGAATGGGAAATTCCACGTAATAGAATGTAAAACTTCAATCATTTCTTCCCATCAGGGAACAAAACAAAAAAAGGACAAAAAAGGAACTCCTATTTTAGATAAGAAAGGCTCCCCTATTGAAGAAATAACCTCCAAATCTACTAACATTCTTGGAGACACTATATACAAATCTGATGCTTTGAAGACAAAATTTGGACTATTTGCAAAGTCATACATTTTTACACTTACTGACTTCAAAGAGTATGCATCAAAAGAGCATAATAATGCCAACCAGATGATTGATTTGTTGAATAGAGCTACGATTTCAAAAGTTAAAGTAGTTGGTAAGGAGCAATTGTTAAATACACAATCCATAAAAGACCTATTATAATGCTAATCAACCTTTCAAATCATCCTAGTGAAAAATGGAGCGACCTACAATTACGAGCCGCTAGTGAGCAATTTTGTAAAGTTGTTGATTTGCCCTTTCCTGATATTTCTCCTGATGGCGATGAACTCTATATTGAGGAAATTGCAAATGATTATTTTGATAAAATAGAATCATTGTCCTCAAAATATGGATGCAAACCAACAATACATCTTATGGGCGAAATGAATTTTACTTGTAACCTTCTCGTAAAACTTATTAATGCGGGTTATGAGTGTGTCGCATCGACAACCAGAAGAGAAACCATCGAAAGAGCTGACGGTATTAGGGAATCCACTTTCCGGTTTGTGAGATTTAGGAAATATATGATTTAATATGATCATAGTGATGTTCATAGCATAACAAAGCCTCATGGGCAATAAATGCTTGATAGACTGTAATAATTATGGAACTTGTTATCAATAATTTTGGAGTTTCACTCAATAGAAAAGATAGTGGTTTTCTTATTAACTACAAAGACGGAGAACAGCTTATACCTGCTTCAGCTGTGACCTCGATAAATATAAATAGTGGGGCACAGATAACTTCAGATGCAGTGTTGCTGGCATTAGAGCATGAGATTGAAATTGTTTTTACTGATAAAGGTGGCAATATTATCGGAAGGATATGGAGCCCAAAATTTGGGTCGATATCTACAATACGTAAGGGTCAATTGGCCTTCACTTTTACTCCCGATGCTGTAGAGTGGATAAAAAAGATAGTCAAGAAGAAGATTGAGTCACAACAAGCAATGCTCCTGACCCTAAGCACTGAGGATTTTGCCAAAAAAAATATTGTGAATAGGGCAGTAAGACGTTTAGAAGATTATCGCACCAAGGTGGCTGGAGTTACAGGTGAGGTAGTCTCTGATGTTGCCCCTACGCTGCGTGGATGGGAAGGAGTCTCATCTAAGATCTATTTTGATGCGCTCAACGAGTTTCTGCCTGAGCACCTGAAGTTTGAATCTCGATCTCAGCATCCTGCAAAGGACGTTATAAACGCTTTTCTTAACTATGGATATGGGATTTTGTATGGAAAAATAGAGGGAGCAATGATTAAGGCAGGTATTGACCCCTATATTGGGGTTATGCACCGCGACAATTACAACCGTCCGGTGCTAGTCTACGACGTTATCGAGCTTTATCGCATCTGGGTTGATTATGTGGTCTATACGCTTGCATTGCAGGATGTTATAACAGATGAGTATTATTCCATCAAGGATGATGGATCCTATTGGTTAGAGGCGCTAGGTCGCAGAGTGCTGATTCAATCGCTTAATGACTATTTGGATGAGATTGTCATATACAATGGTTTATCCCGCTCTAGGCGTAGCCAGATAGCACTTTATTGCCACAATCTAGCACAATATTTCAAAAAGTTTGAAAGGAGGTAAGTATGGTGTCTGCTGGTTCAAATATCACACTTAAAGACGATTTACTCAAAAAAATTCCTTTAGACTACCTATATAGGAGTATTATGTCTCCTAAACCTGAACTAGCTGCAAAAGTGCGTCAGTTAAGGATAGTACGTAATATAGATATTAATAAATTTAATGACCTTAAGAAACATCTCCCTTATGTGGTATGTGCCATATTCAATCCACCTTACCGCAGAAAAGAAAACTTTGCTTATACAGAATACTTCGTTCTTGATATTGACAATATTTCTCAAAAGGATTTCTCTTTGGAGTCCATTAAAGAACTTATAGTTCAGGATAGCAGAGTGGTACTATGTTTTGTTTCCCCGAGCGAAGATGGACTAAAAGTCTTCTTCCGTCTCAAAGAGCGCTGCTATGACCAAAATATCTTCTCTATTTTTTACCGCACCTTTGCACAATCTTTTTCAAAACAGTATAATCTGCAGCAGGTGGTAGATATCCGTACGAGCGATGTCACACGAGCATGTTTTTTAAGTGTAGACCCGCAAGCGTATTATCGTGAAGATGCAGATAAAGTTGATCTCGAGGCCTTCATAGATTTGGATGATAGCACAGAACTATTTAAACTGAGTAATGAGATAAAAAAAGAAGCCAAATCCACTGCAAAAGAAGAAGCCAAGAATAATGAACCGGAACCAACTTCGGAGGTACTGACACACATAAAGTCAATTCTTAACCCTAAGGCACTTGAGAAGACACAACGGAATGCCTATGTGCCAAACGAACTCACTGAAATAATGCCTCACCTTCAGAGTTTTATTGAGGAGAATGGAGTTAGGGTTGTAGATATTGTGAACATTAATTATGGTAAGCAGATAAAGTTTAAGGCGGAAGGTAAAAATGCTGAAATCAACCTATTTTATGGGAAACGTGGTTTTAGTATTGTCCAGTCTGCAAGGACCGGCACCGATTCCGAATTCAATAAACTTATGGCAGACTTAGTAAAAACTTTCTTGTTTGAGAATATCAATTGTTAAATATGCCCAGAAAGAAACCAGAAATTCCCTTTGTCGAGATTATGAAAAAACTCAATAGTGCCGGTCTTAAAAAGACTGCGCCTAATCGAGTGTTATCAGGCGAGGAGGAGATAATGAGCTTAGAGAATAGAGTTGAATATTTACTTGATATTATACATCGTGATAAAAGACCGGCTTCAAATATGTTATTTTTTGTAATGTACGATATCGAAAGTAACAAGGTGCGATATCAAATAATGAAATACCTCATTAAGAAGGGATGTACCAGAGTACAAAAGTCCATTTTTCTTGCCGATCTTCCCTCTTCGATTTATAATACCATAAGAGAGGAATTGGCATTGGTACAAGAAAGTTACGACAATAATGACAGCATCCTGATTTTCCCTATTTCTACCGATTATCTTAGCGCAATGAAAATTATAGGACAATCAATAGACATTGATGTGATTACGCGTAGTAAGAATACATTGTTTTTCTAATATTTTTATTGAAACGTTCTTTGATATTTTGACAATCCATGCTTTATGGTTATATTTACGTTCATAATATGATGTATACTTATGGTTAGAGCCATAAAAGGTACATTTTTTTGACAACCATGAATATTTTTATACATTTTTTGAACTATAACACTTTGTATTTCAAGACAATATAATTTGTGCCCCCTAAGTCTATATTCCACACGAATAAGGATTAAGACATAAAGACGGGAGTTTAACTTTCCAAGACCATCGACCCTAAGTCTATATTCCACACGAATAAGGATTAAGACTGTATTTTTTTAATAGTTAATAATCAAAGAAAACGCCCCTAAGTCTATATTCCACACGAATAAGGATTAAGACTCCCTGTTTCATGGATATATTGGTTAACTTTATATCCCCCTAAGTCTATATTCCACACGAATAAGGATTAAGACAATGGAATAATTAGGGTATGAAAAAATTTTATCTCCCTAAGTCTATATTCCACACGAATAAGGATTAAGACTAAAATACTTAAATTGATAAGATTAATAACTATACCCTAAGTCTATATTCCACACGAATAAGGATTAAGACTAATATGGTTTTACTTGTTGATTAACCTGATATAATCCCTAAGTCTATATTCCACACGAATAAGGATTAAGACTCCGTTGTTATCTGTTATTGAGAGGGTTGTTTGATAATCCCTAAGTCTATATTCCACACGAATAAGGATTAAGACGCTGAGCTCCGCGTTTAAAAATAGAATAAAGTTTCTCCCTAAGTCTATATTCCACACGAATAAGGATTAAGACTTATAATGGACAATCTCATCATTTCTTTCCATGGACCCTAAGTCTATATTCCACACGAATAAGGATTAAGACTATACTAGTAGATTACTACATCATATAAAATATAAACCCTAAGTCTATATTCCACACGAATAAGGATTAAGACGACCTAGGGTGTACTCGACACCGCTTCTGGTTTTCTCCCCTAAGTCTATATTCCACACGAATAAGGATTAAGACACGGGTTGGCTCTTCGGACCAAGTCCGATTATACCCCTAAGTCTATATTCCACACGAATAAGGATTAAGACTAAAAATAATATCTACAAGCAATATTTCTAGAGTTTCCCTAAGTCTATATTCCACACGAATAAGGATTAAGACGAATAATTAGGATAACTCAAAATAATATCTTTCATGGCCCTAAGTCTATATTCCACACGAATAAGGATTAAGACATTTAGTTGCAGGAGACCATCGATTACCGTCTTATTTATCCCTAAGTCTATATTCCACACGAATAAGGATTAAGACTGAGAAAATCTTTCACAATAATGGATTGTGTTGATACCCCTAAGTCTATATTCCACACGAATAAGGATTAAGACGTTGGCTTTTTCGTCATCCAGAAATAGCTTATCCTCAAGCCCTAAGTCTATATTCCACACGAATAAGGATTAAGACAAAGAATAAGAACCTACATCATAACAAAAACACACACCCTAAGTCTATATTCCACACGAATAAGGATTAAGACTATTAGCTTCTTGATCTACAAATACACTTAGCTTTTTCCCTAAGTCTATATTCCACACGAATAAGGATTAAGACTAATTTTTTCCTACGATAGTAGTAGAATTTGAAACTGTCCCTAAGTCTATATTCCACACGAATAAGGATTAAGACTCTTCCAGAGCAGTAATCCTCTGAGTTGTGGTTAATTTCCCTAAGTCTATATTCCACACGAATAAGGATTAAGACCTACGTATGACGACTTAAGGAAATATACATAACCCCCTAAGTCTATATTCCACACGAATAAGGATTAAGACATTTAGTTGCAGGAGACCATCGATTACCGTCTTATTTATCCCTAAGTCTATATTCCACACGAATAAGGATTAAGACTTACCAGCGTTGGCAGCTCCTCTATAACCAGCGTTGCTCATATACCTCCTTCCACCTGAATAAGGATTATCAAAAAAGCAAAAAGGGAGTTGCGACTCCCTTTTTATGACTATATTTCACAAAACTTACTTTTATAATTACTATGGGTAAAAATATGGGCAAAAAGATATTAATTCTTCCGGATATTCACGGCAGGACTTTTTGGAAAGAGGCTGTTGATGGGGATTTCGATGAAATTGTTTTCCTGGGAGATTATCTGGATCATTACTCTTTCGATGATGTTGACGCAACCTCAACACTTAAAAACTTTCAGGAAATATTGGAGTGGCGCAATGCCCAAAAAGAGAGGCCTATAACCATGCTTTATGGTAATCACGACTACCATTATATAAATGGTGATGAATATGGTTGTAGGATGGATTATACTAATAAGAAGAAAATCACAGAACTCTTTAGAACTAACAAAAATCTATTTCAATTTTGCAGAAAGATTGATAATGTAGTGTTTACTCATGCCGGTATAACTTTGGATTGGCTGGATAGCTTTACAGATGAAAAGATAGATAACATAGAGGATTTCATTAATTCTTTGAATGGTTCAACGGCGTTGACAATGGTAAGTGCCCATCGTGGGGGTAGAGATCAATTTTCTTCTTGTATTTGGGCAGATATAGATGAATTCACAGATTGTTCGATGTGGGGTAAAGAGCAGGGAATTGTGCAAATATTTGCTCATACACGGATGATAAGGTCTGGTGCTGTTGTATGTGGCAACTATGGTGATTCCGGTGATATTGATGTTTTTGAAATTGTAAATGGTGATATTCCTCAATCTGATTTTTACATGATTGATAGCGCAACACCTTTTGTGTTTGATATGGAACAACAGAAACTGATGAGATTGAATGAAGTTCCTATAGAGAATTAGAAAAATAAAAACGTCATTTCTCCATAACTGTGATTAAACTCTTTGGGCCAACACAAAGTCTAATACTAGTGCAATCCTGCAGAGAGATAATAAGACTTTACCGATGGGTAAGCTCTTTTTTAAAAAGTATAATGCCTAATTGAAGATCTTTTGATGACTACTTCCATCCTATCTAAAATGAGAAACAAACTCAAATTCATAGTAATTTTAACTTTTCTGGTTTTCACCCATCTTGCAAGCCACGGCCAAACTTCGTGTACGGTCAATGGAACGGTTGTTGACAACAATAACTTACCTGTACAATATGCGTCCGTCGTGGTATATAAATCGGACAAACTGTTGACAGGCACTTTGACGGGTGAGAATGGGGAGTTTTCATTCAAAATAAACCGCAGCGCTAACGAACATCTACTTGTAATAGAATTTATCGGATACGCTAAGAGAGAAGTTAGTTTCAAACCTGAGAGGTCATCAATAAACCTGGAGAAGATTATTATAAAAGAAGATGCAGTTCTTCTTGGCGAAGCTGTTGTGACCGCTAAGAGGGATGCAGCCAAGTCCTCGGTTGAGCATACCGTGATACACGCTTCTGCAAATATGAGTTTCGAAACAGGATCGGCTCTCGACATACTCCGCACATCTTCATCTGTGACACTGGCAAATGATGCCATTTCAATCAGAGGTAACAGAAATATCCTCGTACTTCTGGATGGAGTTCCTACCACAGTCGGTGACCTTGCTGTGATTCCGGCAGCTAATATCAAAAACATTGAAATAATTACCAGCCCCGATGCTTCATACGACTCCGAAGGAACCGGCGGAATCATAAACATAGTCTCCAAAAGGAGTGTTGTAAAAGGCTTCAGTGGGGTAATTTCAGCAAACTACGGCTTCAACCACTTTGTAACAGGCAATTTGGCCCTGTCATACAGCAAGCCCAAGACTTCCTGGAGATTTAATTACAACACGAAATATGAAGACGATATCGTCAATACGAC
>Ga0255345_1007313_pt1 | contig 10413 bp, 11 predicted proteins | sample wastewater_treat_6_FD_192415 | JGI IMG/M metagenome (GOLD analysis project Ga0255345, IMG submission 192415) | Wastewater microbial communities from Lulu Island WWTP, Vancouver, Canada - plant20 | ecosystem: Engineered > WWTP > Wastewater > Unclassified | place: Canada: Vancouver, British... | reverse complement strand
GCATTCAAATCTCTATTGTGAATAGTACCGCACTCTGGACAAGTCCATTCTCTAATGGCAAGGTTCTTAGTTGCGGTATTTACATATCCGCACTCAGAACAAGTCTGACTACTTGCAAACCACTTATCTATCTTTACAAGGTTGTCGCACTTGTATTCAAGCATATTGATGAACATTCCCCAACTGCAATCTGAAATTGCTTGTGCAAGATGGTGGTTTTTCATCATACCTTTCACATTCAAGGTCTCAACACATACAGTAGAGTAGTTCTCTGCTATCCAAGTACTAACCTTATGGAGATAGTCATATCTCTGAAATGCTATCTTCTCTTGTAGTTTTGCAACTTGTCTTACAGCCTTATTCCAATTGTTTGACTGCTCTTCTTTTTTCTTTCCTTGTTGATATCTTCTGCTGACAGTTCTCTGCAATACCCTTAGTTTTCCAAGGTTTGACTTCAAGTGTTTTTGGTTTTCAAACACCTTACCATCACTTAATGTTGCAAAGTCCTTGATGCCAACATCAATACCAACAGATTTATTGTTATTCAATTTAGGTTTATCCATAGTTTCATACAGTACAGAAATGAAATATCTATCTGTGTTAGTATGGCTTATGGTATATGATTTAATAGTACCTTCTATTTGTTTGTTATGCCCCTTGTAAAACTTAATGATACCAATCTTGGCTGTCTTGATAGTCCAATTATCATAGTCTATCACACAAGCAGCTGGTATTCTGAAACTGTCCTTACAACCTTTCTTCTTGAACTTAGGATAGCCCTTGTTACCTCTTTTGAAAAATTGGTCAAATGCACTTCCCATATTCATTACTGCTTGTTGCAAAGTCTGTGATGGTACTTCTTTTAGATATGGTAGTTCTTCTTTGAGGGGTACTAATTCTTTTATCAAATCATAGGTACTAATCTTCTTCCCGTCTTCCTTATATGCACTAATTTTCCTATCAAGCATAGTGTTATACACCTTGCGACAGCACCCACAAGTCTGCTTAATCAGCACCTTTTGAGTGTTGGTAGGATTTAGTTCATATTTGATGGCTCTCAACATTAGTTAAACTTCTGATTTTCTATATACTTCTTTATTGTCTCTTCATTTATGCAGCCTATTGTCTCACAATAGTAACTTCTTGTCCATAGGCAAGGTAGTCTTTTCTTCAAGTGAGGAAACTCTTGTCTGAGTACCCTACTACTTTTTCCTTTAAGGTTCTTGACTATCAAATGTATTGGTATAGTAGGATTACCTTTGAGAAATATATGTATGTGGTCTGGCATCACTTCCATAGTGCCTACATGACAACCATACTCTTCTGCTATTTCCCTAAGTACTACTTTTAGTCTTTCATCTACCCCATTCACAAGTATCTTCCTCCTATACTTAGGACACCAAATGATATGGTAGTTGATATTGACTACTGAGGTAGTATTGTGCTTTAATTCCTTCATATATTAGCCAAATGGTCACCAAACTAACTTTCTGATGCGAAGACACTAAAAATATTTGAAAAATCAAAATATTTTGTTAAGGTTGCTTTCATCCCACATCTAAAGAAGTGGGTTTTCCCGCAGCCGAATCATAAATGGAAAAGGTGAAACGATAGAGGATATTATTAAGAACATCACTAAGGATTACTATTTATATGGTGGATTTGCACTAAACATTATCAGAAATAGGTTGGGTAGAGTAGCGGAAATCTATTACCTAGATTTTAGAAATATCAGATCAGACAAGAAGAATGAGCAGTTCTATTACTCAGAAGATTGGGGCAAATCATTTGGGAGGGTAAAGTATCTGGAATACCCCAGATTTGATCCTGAATCATCGGAGCCATCAAGCATATTCTACTATAAAAACATATATAATCAGGTTTATCCATCACCTTTGTATGCTGCATCCGTTAAAGCTTGTGAAATAGAAAAGAGTATTAATGAGTATCACCTGAATAGCATTAATAATGCTTTTATGGGGAGCTATATAATCAACTTTAATAATGGAAAGCCTACAGATCAGCAGAAAGAAGAAATAGAGAAGAATGTTAATGAAAAGTTTGGTGGCTATCAGAATGCCGGAAGAATAGTGATGAGCTTCAATGACAATAAGGACAGCGAAACAACCATTTCAAAAATTGAAAGTGAGGATTTCGGCGAAAAGTATGAGTCCTTAGCAAAAAGAAGCCGGCAGGAGATATTTACAGCATTTAGAGCTATTCCTGCTCTGTTTGGTATTATGACAGAGACCACAGGTTTTTCAGAACAGGAGTTTACGGAAGCATTCAAGCTGTATAATAGAACACAAATAAAGCCTGTACAAAGCATCATTCAAAGAGCTTTTAACTTGATAATGGGTGTTGATGATGCTATCTCAATTAAACCCTTTTCAATGTAAAACTATGGAGGAAATTTTACTTAGCTCAGAGAGCTTCATCAAGTCTGTGAGCAATATATCAGATAATTTAAGTGGGAAATACATCCTTCCTGCCTTGAGGGAGGCTCAGGAAATAGATCTGAGAGGAATACTAGGTGATAATCTACTAACAAAGATCAAGGATCTTGTGGCTGATAATACTATCAACAGTGAGCCTTTCTTGGATTATAAAGCCCTTGTTGACAAATGCCAATACTATCTTGCATACACTGTTATTGCCCGGCTTTGTGTAATAACCTCATATAAGATCAACAATGTGGGTGTTAACAAAACAGCAGATGAGAATATGGATGTTGTGAGTCAAGAAGAGATCTATCATATTCAGGACTACTACCAAAAGAAAGCAGACTATTACTGTTATCTTATTCAACACTATATTCTTGAAAACAGGGCTTTGTACCCAGAGCTAGACGGATGCCATTGTAACAAGATAAAGGCAAATCTTTATTCTGCTGCTTCTGGGGGATTGTGGTTAGGAGGCCCAAGAGCAAAAGGAGGGTGTGTATGAGTCTAATAGATATCGTAGAATTGGTTGAGGATATGGCAAAGAATCAGCCCAACATTAACCAGATCCTCAGGGATGATATATTTGCACTAAACACATTGCAAGATGTTAAGTATTCTGTTTTCTGTTCAACTCAGCTGCAACATAAAGAGAGTGGGGATTTCATAACCTATTACTTCACATTATTCTATGTGGATAGGCTTCTTTCCGACAGCTCAAACCAGACAGAGATACAAAGTGCCGGAATTAATATCCTAAGTAATATTCTGAAGAGATTAGAAGGAAACGATATTGAGGTAGAACCTCATTCGTATCAAGTTTTCAATCAGAGATTCAATGATGAATGTGCTGGTGTATATGTCACTGTCGGGCTGACAGTCCCGATAGAAAATATTTGCAGCGAAACATATTAAGGCTATGAAAATCAATAAAATGAATCTGCAAATAATAGCAGCTATTACCTCTTTGCTTCTTGGGTTTATCCTGCTCTTTATAGGTATTTTTTGTCCTCCTATTGGAGTTATAGACTCTTCTGTACTAATTGCATTTGGTGAGGCTGGTACTTTTGCTGGCAGCTGTTTAGGAATAGATTATAACTATAAGTATAAGATTCAGATGCTTCATAATTTAGAGCCACCGAAAGATTCCGAATAATGAACTACTTTACAACCAAAGAGCTTTCTTATTCATATATAGCAGTACAAAGAGGCATTGATAATAATCCTCCAGAGGATATTAAACATCATTTGGAGGATTTGATAGATAAACTACTTAACCCTTTAAGAGAAGCTTGGGGCAGCCCGATACTAATCACATCTGGGTACAGATGCCCTGAACTGAACAAGATGGTGGGTGGATCCGAATCAAGTGCCCACCTTACAGGCTTCGCAGCGGACATAGTACCTCAGAATGGTGATTATGAAGGTTTTGAGCAATTCCTTCGGGAAACTCTGTGCAATCTTCCATTTGATCAGTGTATATTTGAGAATACAAGAGACATAAAGTGGGTACATCTAAGTCTTTATGGCCTAAAGATGAAGCAAAGAAGGCAAATAATATATATTACAAAATAAAGCTTGCTATGTGCAAGCTTTATTTGTTTAGATTATCAATCAGTTCTTTTCTTGATTTGGCGGATAAGAGATTCAGTAAACTGATGATGTCAATGCACTTGAGAGCAATTCCATATGATGATGCAGTAGCTTTCATCATTCCGGTAACTCTACTATGTAACAATGGTGCGGAATAAATACCAACTGTTTTGCCTGAATAAGATGTCGCTGCAATTCTAATGTGATCAGGGACTGCCGTTGCTTCTGCTTTCTCTTGACCAGACTTACTCTTAATTGTTGTAAGCTCTAATACATATTGAGTTGAATCAATAAAGAAAGTAATATCACACTTGCCAATCTTTCCTCCGGGTGCAGCATTGGGTAATCCGTATTGTCCAATACGACCATTCCAAATAACATCATCAATATGATTGGCTTCCTTCAGACAGCATAAAAGACGGTAAAAATAAAACTCTAGGAATGCACCTCGTAATGAAGAATCGGCGGTCTTGTCCACACCGTTAACCTTCTTGATTGCATTAAGCAGTTTTGTTGTCTCTACTGTGAAGTTCTGTGCGTTGATATGCTCAATTATATCTTCTTTAATATCGCCAAAACTTTTCTTGCGGGTAGCTGTACTGACAGAATTAGAAATAGTATAGGTGTAATTGATTTGTGATGGTGTAATTACGATATCTTTAAGAAACTTTCCGGCACTATTACTAAAAATGGATAGAACATAATCCGCTTCGGGGAAAGCAGGGAATAATAAATCTGCCTTGTCTCCAACTATTTCGCTAACTAAAACATTTTTACTCTTGTCGGTAACAGTGATAAACACTTCTTCTCCGGACATATTTCTTACTATTGCGTCAGTGGGAGTATGAATGCGTTTAGGATCACCATAATACTCAATCCAGAGTCTCACATCATCTCCAAAATCATATGGTTCTATTCCAGAATATGTTTGGTTTAGTATCGTATTGACATATTTTTCTTTGCCGGGTTTTATTCTTATTGTGCTTAATTTGCTTGAAGTCCAATTAAGTGGATACTCTCTCCCTGTCTCTATTAAATCTGTTCTTTCACAAAGAGTTACATAATAGCCAGCTGACGGTGCTTGGACAAGAGTGATGTTTCCCAGCTTCGTTTTTTTGTATGCATCAACATACTGCTCCCTATCCTTAATAGTCATCTGCCTAAATTTCCGGATATTCAAAAGAACGAAATTATAATCAGACTCAGATCTCATAGGGAATAAAAATATAGCTAGCTCCTGAGTGTCCAAGTAATCAAGCTCTGATACAAGCTTGAGAGTCATTCTGAATGGGAATAGCAAGATATCAGTACACTTCTTCAATTGGATGGGATTTGTAAGCTGTAGCTTTTCCATTTGGAGCTTAACACAATCTGATGTATCCATCTCCAGATCTGCATCTAAAGATAAATTCCTGATGTGTGGCATTGATGACCGATGATCATTCCAAAACTTATACCCAGCAGTTGTGATACGAATCGCAGATGGGGTGGAGGATCCATCAATATATAGAAAGCCCAAATACTGAGCAAAAGCAGTCAATGTCCTAATTGCTTGTGGAGAAATATTCTTCCCATCTCTAGTAGCTCCCCAATTCTTTAGGTTTACACCGAGATTATTCTGCATATTAGGCCCCCAAGACTTTCCATCTGCCTTCCTCTCTATGATACCATCTATAAGGCACCAGACCTGATGAATGCTTCCTCTTTTAGGAATCAACCAAAGATCTGTTTCATTTGCTGAAATACTCCTTGCCATCTTTGAACTACTTTGATAATACTAAAACATAATCAGTTGCAATCTTCCCACCTTGACCACCTCTAGGAATCCTGATATAAGGATTCTTTATCATATAGGCAAAATGATAATCATAATGATAGCCAATATTAACCGCTATTTCCTTTATCACTTCCCAGCTTCGTATCTCTGTTTTCCTTATTTCACTGTTGCCTATAACTATAATATAATGACCGCCTTCTTTCAATGAGTTATATGTTAACAAAAGATTTGTTTTCATATCACAGAAGAATTTATTCACAACAGCAGCTCTCTTGACATCTGTTTTGTGGATACTCTCTAGGTATTGAATTAATAGGGGACTATCTTGCATAAAGTCAGAGGGGGAGAAACTGCTATAATTCTTGATGGATTCTGTCCCAACATAATCTTTTTTCCCCTTTCTAATGCTCTCTTCTGTTTCAAAGCCTAGCCATAGATTCTCTAACCTCATAGATCTAGCATAATCAAATGCATTAATATATGGTGGTGAAGTGATCGCTAAGGTGAATCTATCCCTCTCCTGTAAGCCAAACGCACCTCCCGGAAGAATCTGGGGAGAGACTGAATCTAGAGATGAGAATTCTACAATACAGTCCTTATACCTTTCATGGATAGAAGAGAATTCTTTAATTGCATCAGGAGGGCATTTTTTGATCTTTGTGGAGACATATGGTTTTGGGGAAATGTCATCACTAAAAGAAACCTTCTTTATGATTGAGGCAAAGCAAACTGTGAAAAAATCTCTGATATCTTTATCAGAAATACCATCTATGCCTTTTTTTATTCGGCCCAACTTATTGATGGCATCTTCACTAAACCAATGTGTTATGTTGTCCATAACAGGAATTGTGGTTTGTGCGTTAGAATCGTTTGCAAGAGCCACCAATTTGCTGAAATACTTGTCTAATTTCTGTATTTGGATAGAATTCAGCTTTGTGGACTTGACTTTTGTTATCAGTTTGGCAGTTTTGTCAATCTCTGATCCAAATGAAGGATACCCACAAATAGCCGATTCTACCAATGTTGTTCCACTACCAGAAAAAGGATCGTAAACGACAGTTGTATCTCCTGAATTATAACGCCTGATAGCCCATCTGGGGATTTCAGGAATAAATTTGCAGGGATACTTAAAGAAACAATGGGTATAGGAATTAGGATTGCTCTGTGCAATGCTATAAACATCACCATCATTAATGTCAAGCGGAAGGCTTTCTACTATTATTTCTTTTGCAGACATACGACACTCTCTCTTAAATAGTCCTTTAGATATTTGGTGTTATCATACTGCTGGGAACTAGTAATGATGAACCTATCAACAATAATTTGATCAACAGTGAAACCTATACTAGCTGCATATTCGGCAAGTAGCAAATCTGTCGGGAAAACAATATTTGAATATGATGAATTCCCTACAACTATTGCACAAAAACCATTATTCTCTAATACTCTATAGCACTGATCAAGTACCCTAAACATATCCGAGAAGTATAGCCTCAACATCTGGGGAATACGCTTGTCCCAAACATCTTTTCCTTCCAACTCTTTAACAAGCTTGTCAAGAGATGCGGTAGAAATAGAAGCATCTTCCTTAAGATGACCATTAAGATTAGAACGAAGGGCTGTATTTCTCAGTTGTTTTAGATCGGAGTAATCCTTTATATAACCACCAAACCAAAGTTCCAACTTGTATATTTCTGTGTAATCAAAGCAGTTAGCATATGGTGGAGAGAATATAATGCCACTTATTGAACTATCCTTAATACAACCATCCATAGTCAGACAAGAACCATTGTATATTGTGACATCTTTACTCTGGGAGTATTCTTCAATATCAGAAATCATATTTGCATATAACTCAGACATTGATTTATACACTTGATCTACGGTGACCTTTTTAGGATTCTTATACTTTTTCCTTTTCAGGCCATTCCCTGCTTTTCTATAGTTGCAAAACTCTTCTATCTTAGAAATCCAACCTAACATAAGCAGAGATTGTATATGCTGAGGGGCATCAATTTGTTTGATTGATTCCCGGATTCGCATATAATAGCCTTCTATCTCTTTATCAAAAACCTTATCAGCAAAAGAGAGCTTGGGAAGAGAGTATGGTATAGTCGTATCCATAGCCTTCCGTAGCACTTCTGTGCTACAAGTATTCAGAAGCTTAATATCGGCCTTTGAATACTTCTGAGTTTTGCACTTAGCGAGGTGGTAAGAGAATGGGTTAACCTCAAAACCGACTCCATTCAGCCCCATTAAGTTTGCTCCGATAATGGTTGATCCACTGCCCAAGAAAGGATCTAAAATAATGCCATTCGGATTATTATTATATAACCCTATTAGATTGGTTACAAGAGTAGTTGAGTATCCTTCTTTATATCTGCACCATCTCTGAAAAGGCTTCTGTAAGTCATCAGAGAAGTTAAGTGGACTCTTATAGGTGGCTCTGTCAGAAGATGGCATTACAACCTTAAAAGGACTCTCTAACTCCGTATAAAAATTCTCCGTCATATGTGGGATTCCAATATATATTAACAATATTATGGTCTTAACTCACAAAGTTAGCTTTTTTCTCGTCTGAACAAAATGGGGAATTGCTTCCAATTGTTACAATCAGCCATTGGGCATCCTCGGATTCACACTTTGAACCGAGAATGATTATATACTAATCTGATAATCAATTTATATATTAGTATTTATCTTTTATTTGATACCGTATAGTTCCCATATTCTGTCGGTTTCCCAAAGGTTATTATTATTTTGCTCCACTGTCTAATAAAAGCTCTTCATTTTGAGGTATGGTGTTAATGTTCGCCAAAGGGTTGGTTAGAACAACCCATTGGCGAACTATGATAACCTTAACTTAATGTACTCGGTTCATGATCGGGGTATTAAGCCGCAAAGCATTCTATAATGTCCGATTTTCTTTAAGAATTTCGGACATTTTATTGCTACATCAAGAGTAATATCGTATCTTTGCAAGTGGAATCATTGTGGATATGAAGACGATACTGACAAAGGAAATACGAAACATCATAGACCGAAACGGACCGAACAGGCTTTATATGGTGAGTGATTTTGCCCATCTGAATAATGATGGGCTAGTTACTCGTGCGCTTTCCCGATTAGAGAAAGAGGGGGTGCTCATTCGTCTTTCTCAAGGTCTATATCTATATCCATTACGGAATAAGTTCGGTGTACTTCGTCCCTCTATAGAAGATATCGCATACGCTATAGCGGAAAAGGATAAGGCTCGTATTATACCTAGTGGATTGACAGCATTGAACAAATTGGGACTTTCCACACAGGTCACGATGAATGCAGTCTATTTGACAGATGCCACAGCAAGGGAACTTACTATCGGGAACCGTAAAATCATATTCAAGCGTAGCGCACCTCGCAATTTTGCCTACAAGACAGACTTGTTCCCACTTATAGTCGCTGCCATGAAAGAATTAGGGAAAGATAACGTGACAGATGAACAGATCGCAATCATAAAACAAACCATTGAAAAATATGGTAGTCCTGATGAAATCAAATACGATTACAGCATTGCTCCGCAATGGATTAAACAAAGACTTGCATTATGAATTTTACTAAGCTTACAAAAGAAGAACAACTTACCATTTTGGCTAATGTAGCCGAAGATAAAGGGATTGTGGACAATGCCGTAGAAAAGGACTACTGGGTCAGTATGGTGTTACGTGCCATATTTTCTTTGCCGTATGCAGCAGCTTTTGTTTTCAAGGGAGGAACAAGCCTTAGCAAAGGTTGGGGATTAATAGAACGGTTTTCGGAAGATATTGACCTTGCAATAGATCCCCAATATCTCGGCTTTACAAATATTGAGACTAAAAGTCAACGGACTAAGTTGCGGAAAGACTCCAAGAAGTTCATAGATGGCTCTTTCGCGCTCGACGTTGAGACCAGATTAAAAGAGTTTGGGCTATCAGAGAGCTGTAAGGTTATAGTTCCAGAGACATCTGTCAGTGACCTTGATCCTGTAGTCCTGTTTGTCGAGTATAATTCAGTGCTGCAAACGAAAATGCAATATATACCCGAACGAGTCAAGGTTGAGATAAGTTGTCGTTCACTCATGGAACCGTCAGAAGATGTGAAAATGCGTTCTATGATAGAAGAGGCTTATCCAGGTGAAGAGTTCTCATTACCTATATTCACTGTTCCTACCGTAGTGCCAGGACGAACATTCCTGGAAAAGGTTTTTCTTTTACATGAAGAGTTTAACCGTCCCAATGGCTGTACGCATATCGAACGTATCACACGACACATGTATGACATTGTAAAGATGATGGATAAACCGTTTGCTATGGAAGCAATGCAGGATGTACAATTATACGAGGACATTGTGACTCATCGTAAAAAGTTTACGGCTTGGAGTGGATTGGACTATACGAGTCATCTTCCACACACAATATCGTTCCTGCCTCCTAAAAGCATCGAAGATGTTTTGCGTGACGACTATAAGCAGATGCAAATTGGCTTCATCTATGCCAATGCACCTTCTTTCGATGAGATTATGGAACGATTGAGTGAGTTGCAGAACAGATTTAGGACATTGGAATGGGAAAATAATCGTTGACG
>Ga0255345_1007312_pt1 | contig 10413 bp, 8 predicted proteins | sample wastewater_treat_6_FD_192415 | JGI IMG/M metagenome (GOLD analysis project Ga0255345, IMG submission 192415) | Wastewater microbial communities from Lulu Island WWTP, Vancouver, Canada - plant20 | ecosystem: Engineered > WWTP > Wastewater > Unclassified | place: Canada: Vancouver, British... | reverse complement strand
TCCTATTAGTATAGTGTGTATGCAGATACTTATGAGATTTTTCGCCTAAGGGCTGCTTAAGGTATTCATCGTAAATAGCTTTTACAGCGGGACTCTCGTGGGATTTTCTCAGCGGTAAGTCCCTGTCCGCCTGATAGGTGGCGTCAATTCTCTTAAGCTTGATTTCGTTGGTTCCGCCGTACGGCTGACCGCCGCCGCCTATACAGCCGCCCGGACAACACATAACCTCAATAAATGTATAGTCGCATTTGCCGGATTTTATCAGTTCAAGAAGCTTCTTTGCATTGACAAGTGAATGCGCAACCGCTACCTTAACCTTTGTTCCGTTTAAGTCTACTACTGATTCCTTTATACCTTCAAGCCCTCTGACATCCGTAAAGTCAAGCTTCTCAAGAGTCTTGCCCGTTACCACCTCATAAACGGTCCTGAGGGCAGCCTCCATAACGCCGCCTGTTGCTCCGAATATTACCGCGGCTCCCGTTGTAATTCCGAAGGGAGCGTCATATTCCTCTTCGGGCAATGTCCTTATATCCAGTCCCGCCTGCTTGAACATCTTTGCAAGCTCTCTTGTGGTGAGAACAACATCGACTTCCGGATTCTTTCCGTCAACGCTCATTTCGGGTCTCTTGCACTCAAATTTCTTTGCGGTGCAGGGCATAATTGATACAACTACTATATCCTCAGGACTTACGTTTATCTTTTCTGCATAATATGTCTTTGCCATCGCCCCAAACATCTGCTGAGGAGATTTGCATGTGGACACATGGTCTAAAAGCTCCGGATAGTATTGTTCAATGTAATTAATCCATCCGGGACTGCATGAGGTCATCATCGGCAGAGTGCCGCCTGTTTTAATGCGCTCGATAAGCTCGTTACCCTCTTCGATAATTGTAAGGTCCGCTGTAAAGTCCGTGTCGAATACCTTGTCAAATCCAAGTTTTCTTAACCCCGCAACAAGCTTCCCCGTTACTATACTGCCCGGCTCTAAACCGAACTCCTCCCCAATAGATACCCTAACGGCGGGAGCCGTCTGTACTACGACATGCTTCTTGGGATTATCAATTGCTTCCCAGACTAAATCGATATCCTCTTTTTCGGTTATCGCGGCAACGGGACACACGACAGAGCACTGTCCGCACGCCACACAAGCTGCGTCAGACAGGTATTTTCCGAATGCCGGGGTTATTACGGTATCATGACCTCTTCCCGCATAGTCTATGATATTGAGACCTTGAACCTCTTTGCACATCTCTATGCAACGCCCGCACTTGATGCATTTATTCGGATTTCTGACAAGTGACGGGCTGCTGGTGTCAATTTCCTTTTCATCAAGAATACTCTCAAATATATTTTCTCTGATTCCCGACTGCATTGCAAGCTTCTGAAGCTCACAATTAAGGTTTTTCGTGCAGGAAACGCAATCCGCGTCATGATCGGAAAGCAGGAGCTCTAAGCAGGCTTTTCTGGCTTTTCTTACCTTTTCGGTGTTGGTTTTTACAATCATTCCCTCAGTTACGGGGGTCGAGCAGGCGGTTTGCAGTGTTCTTGAACCCGCAACTTCAACTACACACACTCTGCAGCTTGCCTTTATTTGCTGATCGGGATGATAGCAAAGCGTAGGAATTTCGATACCTATTGATTTAGCGGCATTCAAAATTGTTGTACCTTCGGGTACCGATAATTTATTATTATTTATTGTAATGTTTATCATGAATTAACCTCCTATTGCTACTGCTTTCTCGTTTTCACAAATGCCGCCTAAATAATCTTCGTTGAAATACTTTATAGTGGTGGCAATTGCCGTCGGCGCAGCCTGACCTAAACCGCACAAAGAAGCTTGCGTCATTACATTAATTAAAATATCAAGCCTCGACAAGTCTTTCTCGGTTGCGGTTTTTGTAACAAACTTTTTAATTATTTTGACAAGCTGTTTGTTTCCGTTTCTGCAAGGCGTGCATTTCCCGCAGGATTCATGCTCGAAAAACTTGGCTATACGGTAAACAATATCCAAAACATCAAATCTGTCATCTATAACTATAATTGCGCCCGAGCCAAGGGATAAGTTGTTGTCCGCCATTTCCTTGTAGTCAATCCTTAAATCAAGCATGTTCTCGGGAATAATCGGACCCGACGCTCCCGCAAGCTGTACCATCTTGATTTTTCTTCCGTTAGGAATTCCTTTGCCGAGCAAATCGATGATTTCCCGTATCGAGACACCGAAGGGTACCTCAAACAGACCTTTGTTGTTGACGTTCCCGGAAAGACTTATCAAACGAGTGCCGGAAGAAGAAGGTGTGCCGATTGCGGCAAATTTCTCCCCGCCTTCATTGATTATGTACGGAATATTGCTGTACGTTTCAACATTGTTAAGAAGCGTAGGCTTGTTAAACACGCCGACCATTGTCGGAAACGGGGGCTTAAACCTCGGTTTGCCGCTCTTTCCTTCAATTGATTCAATCAAAGCAAACTCTTCTCCGCAAACATATGCGCCTGCGCCGGTACGAACCTCAAGCTCGAAATTGAAGGACGTTCCCAAAATACCGCCGCCCAAAAAATTCTTTGCTTTTGCTTGCTCTATTGCAGTTTTCAAGAGGCTTATAGGCTTGTCATACTCCCCTCTTACATAGATATAGCCCTTGCTTGAGCCAACGGCAAACGCGCATATTATCATACCCTCAATAACCTGGTGAGGATCGTTTTCAATAAGAAATCTGTCCTTGAAATTGCCCGGCTCGCCCTCATCGGCATTGCATACAAGGTACTTTTGAGCTTCCCGCTCTTTATAAACAGACTCCAATTTAATTCCTGTGGGGAAAGCGGCTCCTCCCCTGCCTCTGAGATTAGACGCTTTAACTTGTTTGATTATCTCTTCCCGAGGCATTTCTAAGGCCTTTCTCAAAGCTTTATATCCGCCGGTGTTAATATAATCATCGATTGAAGCGGGATCGATTTTATCAAATCTGTTAGTTAATATTTTCAATTCCTTACCGCTCATTTCTTCTCCCCCCTGTATTCATCAATAATTTCAGAAATCTTTTCAGGCGTCAGGTTGCCTATAAGCTTTCCGTCCACTCTCATGGCGGGAGCCATATTACAACAACCTAAGCAGCTTGTGTGCTCCAATGTAAACATATTATCGTATGTGGTTTCGCCCATCTTGATTTTTAACTTGTTTTCAAGTTCAGCTACAACATTTACAGAGCCGTTAACATAACAAGGAATATCTTCACAAACCTGAATTATGTGCACTCCTCGATTTTTAGTTGAAAGCAAGGTGTAAAAAGTTGCAACTTGATATACAAGGGCTTCAGTGACTCCTAACTCCTGTGCAACAATTTTCAAGTCTTCTCTTGTCAACTCTTTAGTGTTCTTGGTTTTTTGATATTCCATCAAGATGTTAATCAGTTTATCCGGCGACGTTCCCTGTTTTTGGATAATTTCATTGAGCTTCATTTGTAGCCGAGACCTCCTTAAAATTTCAGGTTTTATTATTTGCTCGATAATCTTATCGTTAATTATTAAACAATATGATTACGAATATTATATCACCACTTCATATGGATTTCAACATTTTTCCCCTATGTTTTACATTTTAAAAACTAAAAAAGATTAAAAGGCTCATATTATGGGCTTAATAAAAATCATATCAACCAATCTGCATGGTTTTAACATCGGTAATATAATATATGCGCTCCGGGACGCTTTCTTCAACACCTGACATATCAGGAGTTGAAGGGTAGATTTCATAGTTAGGCAAATAGCGGTGCGGTTTTGTTCTTATTATCAGTCGCTCAACGGTGTTGACTTTATTGACAAAGCGCTTAGCCCCGCCAAATACGAACTCTTTCCCGTTTAAGAAAACCGTGTATTCGTTATTTGGGCAATCAATTTCAAGGCGAATTTTGTGCCAAAGAGCATGCGGAGGAATTGAAAATGCCTTTTTGATATTTGAACCATAGCGAACAAGCACATAGCCGCCGCCACCATCTCAAAAGTTTTGCCTGCACCGACTGCGTGTGCCAACAGCGTATTGCCGCCGTACAGAATGTGTGCAACCGCATTTTTCTGATGTTCACGGAGTTCGATTTCCGGGTTCATACCGTTGAAAACAATGTGGCTTCCGTCGTACTCACGGGGTCTTATGCTGTTGAACTTTTCGTTATACATCTTCGTAAGTTTTTCTCGGCGGGCAGGGTCAGCCCATATCCAGTCCTGAAAGCCCTGCTTTATAAGCTCCTGCTTTGCCTGTGCGATTGCCGTTTCCTTTTTATTGAGAACGGCTTTTTTCTTGCCTTCATCATCTTCGATATAGTCAAAGATACGGACATCTTTCAGGTTCAGGGTTTCCTCGATTATCTTATATGCGTTGATACGGGAAGTGCCGTATGTGCTGTACGCTTTAACATTGGAACGGTCATAGCCCTTTCCCTCAATGTTCCATTCTCCGGTAAACTGAGAGTAGTGAACCTTGATATTCCACTGTGCATAGCGTGGGGTGTCGAGAAACTCAAACATAAACTGTTGGAATATTTCGGGTGGAATCCAAGTCGCACCGAGCCTTACGGAAATCTCGCTTGCCGTCAAATCCTTTGGCTGAACCTTTTCAAGTGCCTGCACATTGACGGTGTAATCTTCGGGATACAGAGTCGCAGACCTTTTGGCTGTCGCCAGTTTCTCACGAACATTGCCCGACAGATATTCGTCTGCCATCAAATATTTCGGCTCATAAGAATTGCCGTACTCATAAAGAGGATTTAAGAAGATTACACCCTTTAGGTCAGCGAATAATTCCTCCTCGCTTTTGCCGGAAAGCTCCATCATATATTCCATATCAATGGCGGCTTTTTCACCCATAGAGACAGCGAGAGCCTCGTCAGCGGTGTCAACCTCCGTTACCGGCTTGTGCGGTTTAATCGTCCTTTTGAAGAACATATCCGCCTTGCGTTCCAGTTCGCCATCTTCATTGATGACCTCAAGAGCTGAGAGCAGAGCATAGGAGCTGTCGTCGGAAAAGGCGGAAGTATTGGCACGGCTGTTAATCAGTCCGTACTTCTTTGTAAAGCCGTCATACAGAGTGTTCAGCTTTTCCTGTACCTGTTTGATTTCACTGTCCGGGTAATCCTCGGTTTGCAGTTCAATCAGGTTGCGGACGCAATCCCTTATCCCAATCATACCCTTGATACGATTCTCAGCGGTTGCCGATACCTCCACCGGAGACATATGGGAGTTCTCTCGGAAATAGATTTTATCGTCCAAAACCGTATAAGAGAAGTTCCTTACCGTAGGGTCTGCCGGGATAGAATTATCTTCTTCCTCCAGTTCATCGGCAACCTCGTATTCGGAGATTTCTCCGTGAATGTTTGATACTGCTTCGTTCAAAAGCTCGGAAAGGTCGGCGTTTTCAAACGGCTCACAGGTTGCTTCCGGTCCGAAGCGACCGCTTACCATTTTCATTTCGCCGAGTATCATTTCCGGGTGCTGAACAAAATATGAGTTCATCCTAATACCGTTTTCGTCGGTGTCAAGATGAACCCAATCAGGTTCAATATCTATGAGCCTGTCTCGCTTTTGCAGGAACAGAATATCGGATACAACCTCTGTTCCGGCATTGCCTTTGAAGGTGTCGTTCGGAAGTCTGATTGCTCCGATAAGCTCAGCCCTCTGTGCGATATATTTGCGGACATTGGAGTTTTCCTTGTCCATAGTTCCTTTGCTTGTCACAAGAGCAATCACACCGCCGGGGCGTAATTTATCAAGCGATTTCGCAAAGAAATAATCGTGAATGAGAAAGTTATACTTGTCGTATCGTTTGTCGGATACCATGGAGTCAGCACACTGGAATACGACTATCTTTATAAACCGTACTGGACTCGACGCTATGAATTATTCCAGAGTGCAGAAGCCCGATCATAAATTCACTATGATGCCATTGGTTTCTATGGGCGTCGGATTGGAATTAAGCCTCGACGAAATGCAGGAAGTCTTGTCGCTGGCCGGTTTATCTTTTAAGCCGACAGATCGAACAGATCAGGCGTACAAATACTTGTTTACCGGTATGTCCGGAAAATCTGTCGATGAATGTAATGAATTTTTGAGAGAAGTTGGTGTACCGGAACTGGGGTCACAGCAGAGAAAATAAACAAACGCGAACGGAGGAACACGTAATGGCTAACGAATACGGTTGGATAGATTTTTATACAGAGCTGGCAGATAAGCTCTTACCTTATAAGGATTCTCGACCTGAGTTGATCCGAAAGATTCGTCAGGTTTATGTGAATGTTGGGATAAAACTGCCGAAGCTGGAGAGCGATAATAATCCAAAGGATATAGATCCGTTTACCGTGTTCGGCCTGTTCAACAAGGGAATTAGCAATGCCAATAGGATAGCCATCATTAAGGGCATTGCTTCTGAGTTTGGTGTAACGGCTGCTATCCCTGATGCGTTTGACGGCATTCCGGTTCTGAATAATCTTAAAGCTACATTTTACTGGTTTCAGGAGGATCGAGCGGAGCACGATATAGATAATCTCTGGAGCCTGTTTTCGGTTGCTCTGGATTATGCAAAAGATGAATCGGATGAAAATCAACAGGCGTTTGTTCGAGCTTATGATGTGGTTCTGAACCAGCAAGGAATCCGGTGGAATATCACAATGGGACTTTACTGGATTCGACCGTACACCTTTCTGAATCTTGATTCTCGTAATCGTTGGTATATGTCTGATCCAGAGAATATGCCTGCCGATTATGTTACAAAAGTCAAGCCGATGCTTAACAAAGTCCCGTCGGCTGATCAATATCTTGAAATCATAAAGCTCTGCAAGGCTGCGTTGGATACCGGGAAATATGAATATCATACATTTCCAGAGCTTTCTTATTATGCTTGGATTGTATCTGAGAGAGTTAATCAGGAACAGCGTGAAGCAGAGACAGGTAAGAAAAACAGTCAGTCTAATGCTGCTCACATCCGCTGGACTCGTCCTATAGTTCAGGCTCTTCGTGACCTTGGTGGGTCTGGTACTCCTGCAGAGGTAAGAGCAAAAATCGTAGAGAATGAACAATTAACCGAAGAAGAGATAAGCGTCACGAGAGGAAAAACTAACGTAAATAAATTTGAAAATGAAGTGGCTTTCGCAAGAAACGATCTTGCTGTCGCTGGATATATTGACAAAAGTATTCATGGTGTCTGGACATTAACGGAAGCTGGGATGACCGTCGATATCACAGACGAAATGGCTTCCGACCTCTTCAAAAACACTGTGGCAGAAAATGCCGCAAAACGAAGTGGTGATAGCGGGGCTCTTGCTGACAGCAACGTGGATACTATTCGGTATTGGATTTATGCTCCCGGTTCAGGCGCAGAAAAATGGGATGAGTGCTACAAGAACGGAATTATGCTTCTTGGATGGGGTGAAATAGGCGATCTCAACACATTTGATTCAAAAGATGAAATGAAGCAAAAGATGAAGGAGGTCTATGGGGACACCAGTTCTTACAAGAATTCTGCTCATGCAACATGGCAGTTTGCACACGACTTGAAGCCCGGCGACGTTGTATTTGTTAAGAAGGGCATATACGGAATTATTGGACGTGGTGTCGTTGAGTCCGCCTATGAATATGATGCTGAGCGATCAGACGAATTTAATAACGTTCGCGCAGTAAAATGGACGCATAAGGGAGATTGGACAATCCAGCATCAAACTCCACAGAAGACTTTGACAGATATCACACCTTATAGTGACTTTGTTCAGCAGATCAAAGATCTGTTTGATGATGAGATTCTTGACGAAGACGAAGATAAGGCTGTGGTATATCCGCCGTATACCGTTGATGATTTTCTTGACGAAGTTTACATGGATGAGGATGTATATGACAATATCGTTGCTGTACTTCGGAACAAAAAGAACATCATTCTTCAGGGTGCTCCGGGTGTTGGAAAGACGTTCGTAGCGAAGCGTCTTGCATACGCCATCATGGGTGTTAAAGATGTTGACCGTGTGATGATGGTTCAGTTCCATCAGAGCTATTCCTACGAAGACTTTATTATGGGTTTCCGTCCCACAGCTACGGGTTTTGAATTGCGAAAAGGAGCCTTTTATAACTTCTGTAAGAAAGCAGAAATTGACAGCGACAACGATTACTTCTTCATTATTGATGAGATAAACAGAGGAAACCTGAGTAAGATTTTCGGTGAGCTATTTATGCTGATTGAAAACGATAAACGTGGCATTGAGCTTCAGTTGCTTTATTCGGACGAGAAATTTGCAGTCCCGAGCAATGTTTATATTATTGGTATGATGAATACAGCAGATCGCAGCTTAGCAATGCTTGACTATGCTCTGCGTAGACGATTTGCTTTCATAGAGATTAAGCCGGGATTCGATTCAGAAGGTTTTAAGGCGTACAAATCCAGTATTGACAACATAAAGTTTGATCGGTTAGTGGCGTGCGTAGAGAACCTCAATAAGGCTATTGCTGACGATGAATCACTGGGTGAAGGATTCTGTATTGGCCACAGCTACTTCTGCAATCTTAATCCTGATGCGGTAGATGATAATGCGCTTTCCGGGATTATTGAATATGAGTTAGTGCCGCTGCTCAAGGAATATTGGTTTGATGAGGCTACAAAGGTTAGGGACTGGACTGCAAATTTGAGAGGTGCGATTAAGTGATAGCAATACAAAATGTATACTATATGCTCTCCTACGCATTTCAGGTTTTGAATGAGCAGGGGTATAAAAATATAGCTACAGAGGACTTCGATAATACAGCTGAACTTTGTGCTGCGATATTATCGAGGGGTATTGCTGTGCAAATAAAAAGAGGCCTTGGCAGAGAATATATTCCGGTAACCGAGAGCCGGGCAGCCTTACGTGGAAAGCTCGAAATATCCGACTCTATAAAAAGCCGGACGATTTTGAAAAAACAGATGGTCTGTACGTTCGATGAATTCTCTGTGAATTCATATATGAACCAGATTATAAAATCCACTGTAATGCTTCTTTTACGCTCAGATATTTCCAAAGCAAGGAAAAAAGAACTACGGAAGTTAATGGTTTATTTTGATGATGTGGATACGCTGGACGCTCACCATATCAATTGGGATATTCAATACAACAGAAATAATCAGACTTATCGAATGCTTATCTCGGTTTGCTATCTGGTCATAAAAGGCCTTTTGCAGACACAGTCAGATGGCTCCACAAAACTCATGGATTTCCTTGATGAACAGCGGATGTGCCGTCTGTATGAAAAATTTATACTTGAGTATTACAGGAGAGAATTTCCACGTCTGTCTGCAAGCGCTGCGCAGATTCCTTGGCAGTTAGATGATGGAGAGAATGAGTTTCTGCCAGTGATGCAATCTGACATCATGTTAAGTTATCAAGGAAAAACACTGATAATTGACGCAAAATACTATGAGAACACAATGCAGGTGCAGTTCAATAAGAGAACGATCCACTCTGCAAACCTCTATCAGATTTTTACTTACGTCAAAAATAAGGAAATGCAGCTACAAGGGCAAGACCATAAAGTTTCTGGAATGCTGTTGTACGCAGGAACAGATGAAGAACTGCAGCCGGATAACAGCTATCAGATGAGCGGAAACAAGATCAGCGTTAGGACTCTGGATTTGAATCAGGAGTTCCCAGAGATCGCCAAGCAGCTCGATAATATTGCTGTAGAGCATTTTGGAGGTGATGTATGAGGGTGATAAAAAATCCGGCGTGGGTTTATTACATTACAGATAAAGATCCTGATTTTGATGAAAACAAAGTCGGAAAATGGATGTATTTCTTTGCAGATCGTTCATTTGTAGAGGGTGTATGTAAAGCAGCAATTAAAGAAGGAATTGTCGAGGAGTGCAAACACAGCAATGCCAGCGAGGGGGTTTCTTGCTTTTACCTGAATGATGACGATCTTGAAGGTCATAGACGCGTCATTGAGTTTTTCATAAAGAATGACCTGATCCGTAAAACGAAAAAAGGCAAGCTGTACAACATATCATTCAAACATGATACGCAGACACTTGCTGGTGAGTATGGCGATGATTACCATTCCGATATCAAGCTGGAAGAATTCGTGAATCTTGAGACCGGAGAATGGATTGAGTGACATTCTAATGTTGAGGCGATGGGATTTCAGACTTATTTCCTCAGAGCGAAGTCTTGAAGCGGTCGGCAAATTTGTGCGTTTGCATATTATAAGTAGGAGCAAGGTCTTTGACCTGTTTCCGAGAACGTACAAGGGCAAAAATAGGTGTGTTTCGAGACGAAAACACGCTTTGATAAATTCCCGCGAACGACCGCTAAAATCTGACATCAATCTGGAGCAATCGAGCCATGTAGAGACTATAGTGTTGATACAAAAAGAGAAATCGTGAATATCCATCCTGCATGTCAAACAGTTTTACAG
>Ga0255345_1007289_pt1 | contig 10434 bp, 10 predicted proteins | sample wastewater_treat_6_FD_192415 | JGI IMG/M metagenome (GOLD analysis project Ga0255345, IMG submission 192415) | Wastewater microbial communities from Lulu Island WWTP, Vancouver, Canada - plant20 | ecosystem: Engineered > WWTP > Wastewater > Unclassified | place: Canada: Vancouver, British... | reverse complement strand
CCTTGATTTCTAATAAAGAAATAAAAAAGGTTGAAAATAAGCTGAACAACCGACCGAGAAAAACTCTTGGTTTTCTAACACCGTTAGAAGTTTATATTAATTGCGCTTAGTCATTGAACACAGCAATGATATCTATTCAGCAGGAAGTGTAAAGGGTAGCCAACATGTCGGCGGTTTTATCGGTGCTGTTAATAAATCTGCTGAACTTGAATACTGCTCTTCTTCTTCAACTGTTTCTGAAAATGAGATGTTTTCTGATCCGAAGAATATCGGCGGACTGATAGGCTATTTTAGTAAAGGTGCTGTGAATAATTGTTATTCAACAGGTAGTGTTACTGCAGCATCTGCTGAATGCGTAGGCGGACTGATCGGAATAATCGATACTGCAACTGATGCCAGTAGAATAATTGCTAATTGTTATCATACGACGGGTGAAGTTAGTGGGAAAACTAATGCCGGAGGACTGATCGGAAAGGATAGTGGCTATGATACTAAAAGAAATGTTATTAAAGACTGCTATTCTTCCGGGGATGTTAACGGGCAAACTAATGTCGGCGGACTCATAGGTGATAGCCGTTACTCAGATATCAAAGTTGAATCCGGAAATACTTATTCAAGCTGTAATGTTTTCGGAGATACTTCGTTTGGAAGTGCTGTGGGAGGTTTGATCGGATATTGCAAAGGTACTAAAATTACCGGAAATAGCGGAAATAAAATATATACAGAAGGAACGGTAAGGGGGCATGATAATGTCGGCGGACTGATCGGGCAGATATACAGTTGGGGAACTGTTACCGGATGTTATCATCAGGACGGAATTGTTCAGGGAACTACCTTCGTCGGCGGACTGATCGGATATATTTCTACAGGTCCTGGAAGTGAAGTAAAAATATCCGGTTCTTATGCGAAATTTAATTTAGATAATAATAGTGATGTGAAGGCGGTTTCTAAGGTTGGTGGATTGATAGGATTTATAATCGATTCTACTTCGGGTGATATCGGAGTTTATGTAAGCCAATGCTATGCCTGTGTTGACATTATAACTGATACAGAAGATGCTAAATATGAGGACATGGGCGGTTTAATCGGATATTGTGATTATGCTTCTGCTCCAGGAAAGGATATTATAACTGAGTGTTTTTCAGCAGGAAATATTGTGGCACACGATAATGTAGGCGGACTGATAGGTATTATGACTAACTGCAGGATTTCTGATTGTTATTCTACTTCAAATGTTGATTCGTTTTCGGTTGGTGGTAATGGCGGCGGTCTTGTCGGAAAAATGATATATGGTTCTAAGATTTCAAATTGTTACGCGGCTGGTGATGTTTCGATTGGAACTGGTTCAACACATGGAGGTCTTGTAGGTGTGAATGACAGCACTATGCTCGATTCGATAATTAGTTCTTTTTGGAAAAAAGATAAAATTGGCGGCGGAACTAATCCTGATAATGATATTGGTACACCTGAATTGTTAAGTTATATGACAACTATTGTTCCATATAGAGATGTTGGTTTATGGGATATTTCGTTCGTCAATGGCGCAGCAACAATCTGGAATATTGATGAAGGTATAAACGGCGATTTACCTTTTCTTAAGAATAATCCGCCTCCGCCTCAATAGATGACATCGAATCCTTTCTCCCGGAATCCTCCTTTGCTAAAGGAACCCTGTGAGTCAGGCAGACTTCAAAGGGTGTTCCCGAGTGTCGGGATACAGTCAAAGACTTTTTGCGATGCCTTTTATTGCAACCTCCTGTTGCATATTGAAGGCATCGGTTTGCAGGGATCGTTCCTGCATACTTTGGAATCTGTTGTTTCGCATGGTGTCATGTAATAATTTCAAAGGGCGTTCCACGCCCTTTACCCGGGAGGTGCATGGTGTCATGTAATACACAAAAGGTGCTCCTTGCGATGCCTTTTATTGCAACATCCTGTTGCAAATTGAAGGTATCGCTTTGCAGGGATCGTTCCTGCTTCCTTTTAAATCCGGTTTGTCCGGCCACCGGACTTGTTGTCAAAGGGACGAGGAGCTCAGTCGCCGCTCCTCATCCCTTTGAGATCCCACTCCTGGCTTTTGTCGGGCGAATTCCTCGCACCGGCTCTGCCGGATGCTGCGGTCGCCCGAGTTGAGTCCGACTGCGTCGGACGGTTTAGGTGCTTATTCTATCATTCATCTTTTGCTGGAGTACTTTTCGCATATAAACCTTGACATGTAAAATATTAATGGTAACAAATGCTGAATCATAACACTAATGAATGATTGCTGAACTGATTTTAATAATCTTAATTAACAAGGGGAACTGATGAAGAAGTTTAAACTGTCTGCGATGCTGATTTATATGATGATGCTTGTATTTTCTGCCTGCGGCGGCGGAGGCGGTGGTGGAAGTGATGATCCTGGTAATCCGGGGGCACCTGTAAATCCAGATGATCCGAATTCAAATGAAGTTTTAAATTATACATTGCCGAGTGGAACTTATTTTAATATGACAATAATTCCTGATATTTCAACAACAAAAACATTTCCAATTGGTATGAATGACTCTGGTTCAGCTAATGTGCCGGCGCGCTTCATCATGGGCGAAACCGAAGTGACCTACGAGCTGTGGAAAGAGGTATATGACTGGGCAACGAGCGCAGAGCGCGGTGCAGATAAATATACATTTGCTAATGCGGGACGCCAGGGTGGGAATTACACTGATAATAATCCTGTAGGCACAACTCAGCATCCCGTAACTGAAGTAAATTTACGAGATATGATCGTTTGGTGTAATGCCCTTACCGAATATTGTAATGCGAATAAAGTATCTGAAACCATTCTGGCTGTAGTTTATTGTTCAGATTCGTCGTTTACAACTCCGATACGAGATTCAGTCGCTGGAGATTACGATAAATATTTGAATTCTACAGCAGGTAGTTTTGATAACCCCTATGTGAACTCATTTTCAAAAGGTTTTCGCCTCCCAACGAGTAATGAGTGGGAATTCGCAGCACGATATATTGGTACATCTGTGCCTTTACATACGAATTATGTGCTAAAAGACGGTATTTATTATACGAAGGGGAACAGTGCGAGTGGTGCGACAGATTATGCATATAATACAGCGGTTAATCCTAGGGATAATACGGAAAGCGGTCCTACGCGGTCAGTTGGATGGTATTCTTCATATACACCATTAACATCAACTCACTCTGTAAAATTGAAAAAATCAAATGCTCTCGGCCTATATGACATGAGTGGAAATGTATTAGAGGTGTGTTTTGACTGGCATCCGGATTTTATGGGTTATAGTAGGATTTGCCGAGGGGGTATATATAACAGTGGTGCAGAATTAATGCAGGTTGGTTTTGTGGGTGGATTTTATCCGATGGATAGGGGAGGAAACTCTAGTTTCCGAATCTGTAGGAGTTGGTAAAAAAGAAGAAGATGCGCCCTCAACCTCCGACTCCTTTTCCCATAAGAGTAGAAGTGGCGAACTGTTAAAATAATGAGAGATAGCCTTCTCCCGGGAAAGGTCTTTCTTCATCGGCTTCGCCATTTAGTTTCCGCATGGAGGCGGAAACATTGCCCGAGAGAAAGACTCAGTCTTTTGCGGGAAACCGCAAGCGTTACCTCAGAGATGTGTGCGAAAGAAATATTGATGTCAAATATCGAAACGGACATGGATGGACGTTGAGAAAGAGAAATAATAAATTGATATCAAAGATAAATTCATGCTGGGTGAGGGAGCAAGAATTCATTACCTGCATGAATGGCTTGACAAATCTATTTTTGAAGATAATATTTACCTATGATTACCTCACGTGAAATTATGAATGTTCTTCATTTAGAAAAAGAAAGGCTAAGTGCTCTAGGCGTTCAAAGCATCGGTCTTTTTGGTTCATATCTGCGCGGTGAAGCCGACGAAAACAGCGATATCGATATTCTCATTGATCTTACTGATGAAAGCTGTATGACGCTGTTTTCACTTATCGAGCTTGAGCAGTCGCTTTCCGCAAAGTTTGATAAAAAAGTTGATCTTGTCATCAAGCGTGATTTGAAGCGCACAATCGGCGAAAGGATTCTTTCAGAGGTTGTCTATGTCTGAAAAAGTCTACACCGACTATGTTGAAGATATTATAAGGTCTGCCGAGTTAATAATAGAATTTACGAAAGATACCAGTTTCGATTCTTTTTCTAAAGATTTAAAAACCAGATATGCTGTTATAAGATGCTTTGAGGTTATGGGCGAAGCCGCAAAAAGAATTCCAGATGAGATTAGAAGTAAATATCCTATGATTCCATGGAAGATCATTTCAGCTATGCGCGATCGTCTCATTCATGGTTATGATGTTGTAGATGATAGCGTTTTGTGGAAAACTGTTGTATTAGACCTTCCTGAATTGCTTCAAAATTTAAGAAAAATATAATAATCGGGATCGTTCCGACTATCTGCGAGGAAGACGAAGTCTTCAGTGGGATAGCGCAAAAGTTACCTCTGACTTTGATGTGTAAAAAATAATTAAAGCAGTATTCGAAGCTGACAGGCATAGTGCACAGGATGTGCACCAGTTTTGTGCGGCCAGGATGGAAAATGCACAAAAAAGACAATGGAGAAAAAGCAACATTTGATTGATATCAAAGATAAATTCATGCTGGGTGAGGGCGCAACAATTTTCATTCATCTCAGAATAATTCCTATTCTTTTCCCGCTTTGAAGTTATACACGGGTTTGATCATTTCAATTACTTCTACGGTTTCTTTTATATTATCAAGAATCAAGTTCATGTCTTTGTATGCGCCGGGGGCTTCATCTAAAGTCTCCTTTGATGCAGTCGATGTGTATATTCCGGCATTTATCATCTGCTGGCGGAAATCATCCGCGGATAATTGTTTCTTTGCCTGCACGCGGCTCAATATTCTTCCAGCACCATGAGGAGCCGAGCAGTTATATTTTTCCGAACCCTTTCCTTCGCATATTGCGATTCCGTCTCTCATGTTGAAAGGTATAATTACCTTTTGTCCCTTGTGAGCGGGAGTTGCGCCTTTTCTGATTATGTTATCCGTTCCGATGAAGTTGTGAACTGATTCAATCGTTTCCTCGGGATCTTTTCCGATAAATGAAATTATCCTTCGCATCATTTCTTCCCTGTTTGAAGCGGCAAATCTCTGTGCGGTAAAAAGATCACGCAGATAATCCCGGCATTCAGGGCTGTCTTCCGGCATAAATTCGAGATCTTTGTATTGAATATCGGCTGAATTTTTACTGAGGATTTCTTTCGCTTTCTTTTGGTAATGTACGGCTATTTTCAGACCGAAATTTCGGCTTCCTGAATGGATAGTTATCCATAAATATCGGTTAGAATCATATCCGGCTTCGATGAAATGATTTCCTCCGCCGAGGGAACCCACTGCGTTTAATGCCTTGTCGGTGTCGGTTTTAATTCTAAGACATACGTCTCTGATTTCATGTTTCTGACTTTTCGAAACGCAGTTATGATTTTTGTTTATAGCGAAACCGGAAGGAATTTCCGTTCTGATAAATGAGTCAAGCTTTGCGGGATCGATTGAATCAAGGCTGAATTTTGCAGATAACATTCCGCAGCCGATATCTACACCTATAACATTAGGAATAATGAAGCCGTTTGTTTTCATTGTGAAACCGATGACCGCGCCTTTTCCGGCGTGAACATCAGGCATTACCGCGATATAGGTATTGGCAAAAGCCGGATGATTAAGGAAAGTCTGAATCTGTTCTCTTGCAGTTTCATCAATTTCATCAATCATTACATTCGCGGTATTGTATGAGCCTTTTATTGTTATCATTCAGTTTCCATTTTATCGATTATTTGTATTAAAAATAAGGAGTAAAGTGTTTATCATAATTTATATAAATTCAAGTATTTTGCCGTGTAGTAGAAATTAAATTAAGGCAAAAGGTTGAGCAGTCGCTTGTTGAAGCGTCTCTTTTGTCTGGATAGTTCCGAACTCGACTTCAAGAATGAGGGGCAACGTGTATATTGAATAACAAAGAAGTGCAATAGAAAAAATAAAATAAACATTAAGCTTGTATGCGTTGCAATAATTTCGCGTTTCGCGAAACGCGAAAAAAAGTGATGGAAATTATTAAACAGTCTGTATAATGTTGTATCATGAAAGCACAGGATATTTTAATTCTTCTTTATTTGCTGCAAAGCGCAGATGAAATGGTAACCATGCCGCTGATAAGCCGTGGTACCGGAATCAGTCTTTCCGAAACTCATTCGGCGATAAAGCGGTTGATAAATTCAAGACTGCTTCTTGGCGACTATACTCCGATAACCGCTGCGGCAAAGGAATTTCTCATTCATGGTTTTAAATATGTTTTTCCGCCTACATTCGGACAGATGGAAAGAGGAATTCCTACATCCTTCGCGGCGCCTGTTTTCGAAAACCGCATTGTATACAGCAACGACGATGTTTTTGTCTGGCCCCATCCGGACGGAGAAATCCGGGGGACTTCGCTGATTCCGTTTTATAAATCGATACCCGTTATCGCTCTCAAAAACAGCAACTTGTATGATTATTGCGCTCTGCTTGACGCTCAGAGGACAGGAAGAATTCGCGAACGTGAAATCGCTGAAAAGATATTAATTTCAATGATCGGAGACGGGCGGAGTTGAAATCCAATATTCAAATGCTTCAGACTGTCTGTGATGGATTAGGTGATCTGAGGAAAGATGTTGTTTTTGTCGGAGGTGCGGTAACTTTTCTGTATTGTGAAAATCCGGCATCTGAGAGAATGCGTCCGACTGATGATGTCGATTTCGTTATAAACATGTGCACATATGGAAAATATACTGAATTTATTTCAAAGTTGAGAGCGAAAGGCTTTAAAGATGAAATGAGTGACGAACAAGCGCCTTTATGCAGGCTAATTTATAACAATGTAAAAGTCGATGTCATGTCTACGGAAGAAGAAGCTCTCGGTTTTACGAACAAGTGGTATAAGTCCGGAATAAATCAAAGTATTACAAGATCATTGCCTTCGGGAACTGCCGTTAATCTGTTGTCCCTGCCTTATTATCTTGCTTCAAAAATTGAAGCTTATAAATCAAGAGGAAAGGGAGATGCGAGATTCAGTCATGACATTGAAGATTGCATCGCCGTATTTGACAGCATTAAAACATTGCCTTTCGATTCGGAATCCGTAGATGAAGTTCATCAATTTTTGAAGAATGAACTTTCACTTCTGATGATAGATGATACATTCATTGATGCCTTGCACGGTTTTTTTGTTGTTTCTTCAACAATCGCCGGGGTGCGAATATCCAGAATACTGCAAATCATTGATAATTACTGTAAAATGCAAAATTGAAGCAAATGCAGAGTTTCACCATCGTTCTGACTGCTTTCGATTTTATTTTCCGAAGATTGAAATCAGTGTTATAACCGTTGCGATTATTGTAAAGCCGGCAGTCATCATCCACGTTATCATGTTGAATTTTTTATTCATGTCATCGAAACGTGTATCCATATTTTTCTGCATCATTTCAAAGCGTGTGTCCGATTGTTTCTGCATGGATTCGAACCGTTTGTCCATCTGATTGAATCCCAACTGCATCAATTCGCGCTGGCTTCTGAGTTCTTCTTCGATGCGCGTCATGCGTTCGATGAGCTGAATGTCGTACGGGCGGAGTTGGACTACATTGCTCTTCGCGCCGAAACGGTCGAAGTTTGATTCAATATATGAACCGATCTGTTCAAGCTGTTCTTTCGTAAATTCCATTGCAGTACTCATAATCCACCTTAAACTATTAGAAAAAATCATGCCTGTCAATTATATATACGTTGTTTTGTGAGGTTTTTTCCGCAAAATGCAAAAAACCTTAAAAAAACGCTGAAAAAATGTAAATTTTCGGCCTTTTATGACACTACAATTAAGAGAATGCTTGATAAAAAATGAGTTTAATAATTACTATATAATTTATATAGTTTTTGATTAATATGTGAAAGGGGGATTTTATACGTACGCGTATATTTCTATCTGCGGTTTAGGCTTTTTTATCATTGATTCTGCTGTGTTCCTGCGGCGGAGAGGTTATCTATGAAGCTCAGAAATTCGTTCCCAATAAAGAGCCGCTTCTGGTGAATTTTTCGGCAGTTCCCGTATCTGCCGAAACCAATATAAATTCTCTCGTAAAAGATGTTATTTTCAACATCACGGTTGAAGGGCTTGACCCCGAAGACGAAGGTCTTGAATTTGATTTTACATCAGAATACGGAACCTTCGGCGGTAAAGAAGTTTCAGGCAATGTCTGCAAAATCACTTTTGTAACGAATGAAAAAGTAAAATCTGAAATACCTGTTGATATCAATCTTGTAATAACAGATCCGATCGGCGGTGAATACTCAGGAATTCATTCAGTCGGAAAGGGAAAGAAAAAAGCGCTTCTTGAAATTCATCCCGATGATTCGGCAGTAAATTGTAATAATGACGGAACAACTTCTATCAGGTTTAAAGCCGACTGCAAAGGATACTATCAGGTTATTTGCGACAATGACGCCGTTGACGGCACGTTGAAAATGACTGATTCTGAGAGAATATTTCCCTATGATTTAACAGGCGGAATATTTGACTATGTTACTGTGACAGTTTCCGGATTCAGCTCGAGTGCTGATTCAAACGTAAAACTTAAGCTCAACAGCGCTCCGAACAAAGTATGGATTATTTTCTGTGATTATATTAACGACGATATTTCCGTGAAAAGCGTCGTGACGGCGGTTCCCTGAATGGACGGAGGATTTATGAAAAAGATTTTAGCCTTAGCGGCATTTCTTGTTTTTATCACTTCATGCGGAGGCGGAACTATCGGTGACGCTCAGGAATTTGAACCGAACGAGCCTCCGTCGATTATTGATGTTAAAGCCGTGTCATTGAACGGTTCTTCGACTGATTCGCTTAAAGCCGGAATGAAATTTACTATAACTGTCAAGGCTCATGATCCCGAAAATAAAAAACTAAAGTTTCAGTTTAATTCAGACTACGGAACATTCGGAAACCCTGTTAATACCGATGATTCGTGTACTATTCCTTTTGTTACAGGTTCTTTTGTGCGCCCGGGACTTCCCGTGACTGTTGCTGTTTCAGTTGTCGACCATAAAGACGCAAGCGCTGCCACAAATTATGAAATAGGAAAGGGAAGGCGCGGACCGACTGTTACGGTAAGATATGAAGGTTCTGCATATATTCAGAAAGAAAAAAATACCAGGATATCATTCAAAGCCGACTGTGAAGGAATTTATCAGTTGTACTGCGATAATGGCGTGGATGAAAGCTCTGCCGGGTTGCGTCCGGCATCTGATTACTTTTTATACAGAAAGGATGAAAACGGAAACTTTAAGGATATAATTGTAGATATTGCCGGACCTGCTTCGTCCACTGAGGCAAAAGTAAAACTTTCAACGCCTGAGTTTCGTAATAAAGTATGGGTTGTATTTTCTGACGGAATAAACGATCCATTTGCCGCGCTTGCTCCCGTGACAGTTGATAATACGCCGCCGCAGATCAACATCATCGATACAAGCGGCACAACTGGTGTCGGATTGCGCTCGCCTTTGAGGCTTGTGTTTAACGAAGAAATAATGCCTTCATCTGTTGATAATAATTCGGTTGAAGTTGAAGACGGCGGATCATTTTTCTCTTTATTGGAACCCGATCCTTCAGGCAAATGCTCTGTTGAAGGAAATGTTGTTACTTTTGTACCGGACGGGCTTGAATACTATTCTAAATATAAAGTGAGCGGCCGAAGTGGAATTAAAGACTTAGCTGGCAATGAATATACTGGTTCGACAAATGGTACTTTTACTACGGTGGAGAAGGGAACAACGCCAAAGCCGTATTTCAGCAAGGCAGCTGATACCTATAATGATGCCCAGACCGTTAATATTTTCGTAAGTGATCCTGATACTAAGATATTTTATACCACTGCAATCGGTTCCGCTGAAGCGGATACTCCGACACCTGAATCTAATGAATATACCGGAACGGCTGTAAACGCCGAGGTCAACACGAGTATAAAAGCCGTCGCCGTTACCCGGGGTTATAAGCAGTCATCTGTTGCATCCGTCAAAATTAAGATAAGAACGCCGATGCCTGAATTTCAATTGAGTACATGCCTGTCATATCCTGTTCAATCATTTGCAGAGAGCACAATTGTCTATCCTACGGGTGGCGTAAATTATGCCACAATTGACATAGCAAATGCGTATCCTTCCGGTACTGAAATAAAATATAATCAGTCAGATTCAGTAGGTAACTGGGATAATACATTATCAATGCCGGTTGATCCGAAGACAACATCATCATCTGATTGGATTCAAATGACGAAAAATCCTGGAGCGTACAGATATGCCGTTTATGCAAAATCGCCGAATATGGAACCCAGTGAAACTGTTTACAGTAAGATTTT
>Ga0255345_1007286_pt1 | contig 10438 bp, 7 predicted proteins | sample wastewater_treat_6_FD_192415 | JGI IMG/M metagenome (GOLD analysis project Ga0255345, IMG submission 192415) | Wastewater microbial communities from Lulu Island WWTP, Vancouver, Canada - plant20 | ecosystem: Engineered > WWTP > Wastewater > Unclassified | place: Canada: Vancouver, British... | reverse complement strand
ATATTCGCCATAATTGATATCCCTCCTATGTATAATTTATCACATATACAGGATATCATAAACATAATCCAAAGTAAACTTTTAAGTGTTACAACACACTAGTGAGGCACGGGGTGGCAAACAAAGCGTCCCCGTGCCACCTTGGTTTATATTTCCGGCGGGCAGCGCCCGCCGGGGGCTGGAATCATGGCCGAATGTAAACCAAATCTGTCTTTGGAAGGGGTTTTGGTTTATATTTCCGGTGGTTAGTAAGGCACGGGGTGGCAAACAAAGCGTCCCCGTGCCAAACCAAATCTGCTTTTGGAAGGGGTTTTGGTTTACATTTCCGGCGACCGCAGGCCGCCGGGGGCTGGAATCAAGATCGAATGTAAACCAAATCTGCTTTTGGAAGGGGTTTTGGTTTACATTTCCGGCGGGCAGGGACCGCCGTGGGTCAAAATCAAGATCAAATGTAAACCAAATCTGCTTTTGGAAGGGGTTTTGGTTTACATTTCCAGCGGGCAGCGCCCGCCGTGAGTCGAAACCAAGATCGAATGTAAACCAAATCTGCTTTTGGAAGGGGTTTTGGTTTACATTTCCGGTGGCCAGTGAGGCACGGGGTGGCAAACAAAGCGTCCCCGTGCCTCGCGGGGTGGCAAACAAAGCGTCCCCGTGCCCACCTTTCCGGCGGATAGTGAGGCACGGGGTGGCAAACAAAGCGTCCCCGTGCCTCACCCGTGCCATCTTAGCTTAGATTCGGACCGGTACCGACCGGTACCGAGAGTTCGATGTTATTGTTGAGCATAAAGTTGACGCACAGACACTGAGCCTATATAATACTTTTGTGGCAGGGCTGCGGTTGTTTGCCTATACATTTAGCCGCACTTAGAATGAAAGGGAAAGGCCAATGGAAAGAATAGTCGGAACGGTCGTAAGGGGGCTCAGAGCACCCATTATTCGCAAGGGAGACGATCTTGAAAAAATTGTGATAGATACGGTTATTATGGCTTTCGAAGAGGGAGGCTATGCGCCAAGGGACAAGGATGTGCTTTGCATAACGGAAGCTGTGGTAGCGAGGGCTTTCGGAAACTATGCCACGGTGGATCAATTGGCGGCTGATGTTAAAGCTAAATTCGGAGAAGCAACCATAGGTGTGATATTTCCCATTTTAAGCAGGAATCGCTTTGCCGTCTGCCTAAAAGGGATCGCAAGAGGGGCGAAAAAAATCGTATTGATGTTAAGCTATCCTGCCGATGAGGTTGGTAACAGGCTGATTGATGAGGATCTGCCGGATGAAAAAGGTGTGAACCCATACAGCGATGTATTGACAAAGGATCAATTCGAAAGCATATTCGGGAAATCGGAACATACAGTTACCGGGATGGACTATATCAATTACTATAAAGATATTATAGAAGCTGAGGGCGCAGGAGCAGAGGTGATTCTGGCCAACGATCCCAGGGCAATACTTAAATACACAAAAACGATATTGACATGCGATGTCCACAGCAGGGAGCGAACCAAACGGCTGCTTAGGCAAAGCGGGGCGGAAAAAGTGCTGGGGATGGACGGTCTGCTTACCGTTTCCGTAAACGGCAGCGGGTTTAACAGTAAATATGGAATCCTCGGATCAAACAAGGCGACTGAGGACAGCATAAAGCTATTTCCCGAAAACTGCGGGGGCTTTGTAAACAGCATACAAAAGAAGCTTTTTACCATTACGGGGAAAGAAATTGAAGTCATGGTCTACGGCGACGGAGCTTTTAAGGATCCGGCGGGCAAGATATGGGAGCTCGCGGATCCTGTGGTTTCTCCCTGCTACACTAATGGACTTGAAGGGACTCCAAATGAAATAAAGCTGAAATATCTGGCTGATAACGAATTCGCAGATCTTAAAGGCGACGAACTGAAGCAGGCCATTCTCAGGAGCATAGAAACAAAGGAGGACCACCCTGCGAGCAGCATGGCGTCTCAGGGGACTACACCTCGCCGGCTGACAGATCTGATAGGTTCACTTTGCGATCTGACGTCAGGGAGCGGTGATAAAGGAACGCCCTTTGTTTATATTCAAGGATATTTTGACAACTATACTAAGTAGATTGATAGATCCGCAGACATCTGTAAAGATGCTAACATCCCGTAAGCAAAAAACCTGATAAGTGAACCCGGTGCCATCTCAATAATGAGACGGTACCGGTTATATTATTTAACAAATGAGACAGGCTATACGATATGTCGTAAGGCCGCGGGGCCGAGAAAGCAGGCAAAACCATTGCAAGAATAATATTTCAGAATATTTTGTATGAAAATGCATTGTTGGCATGGAATTTGGATTATAATCTCTATGCAGACAAGATCACTATAATTAAATAAGGAGGTATCATTTATGGCTGCAACAAAAGAAGCTGCTCTTAAAGAAGCAAAGAGGATATTGGGGTATATCGAGAAAAAGGATCTGACTCTTGAAGAAATTGATCAGATTCAGAAGGATTCCATCGAGAACTTCAACAACAACGTAAATCCGGGTTGGCTGGTGTACAGAAAATCCATGTCAACAGATGCCGCTTGCGTTGAATGGACAGACACGGAAGAACATTTTACTGACCTGCATGGGAATGACTTCATCGACTGCCTTGGAGGGTTTGGCATTTACACCTGCGGGCACAGAAATCCCGAAATTGTGAAGTATGTAAAGTATCAACTGGACAAGTATGCTTTGCATAGCCAGGAGCTCTGCGATCCCCTGAGAGGATATCTTGCAAAATTAGTATCCATGATAACCCCGGGCGATTTACAGTATTGCTTCTTCACCAACGGCGGCGCAGAAGCAGTCGAAATGGCGCTGAAGCTTGCAAGACTGGCAACCGGCGGCAAATACTACATCTCCACAGTAGGCGCATTCCACGGCAAATCCTATGGTGCTATCTCCATGGGCGGCAAAGCGACCTATCGTGAGGATTACCTGCCTATGATCCAGCAAGTTCAGCACGTTAAATATGGCGATGCCGATGCCATCGATACCGCTATCGGCAACCTGATCACTGTCGGCGAATCCGTTGCCGGTGTTATCATCGAGCCTATCCAGGGCGAAGCAGGCGTACAGATTCCACCCGATGGCTATCTTAAGAGAGTCAGAGAGATCTGCGACAAATACGGTGTTGCTATGATCGTCGACGAGATCCAAACAGGTATGGGACGTACCGGAACCATGTGGAGAGTCGAGCATGAAGGAGTTACCCCTGACATCATGACATTCGGTAAGGCCTTTGGCGGCGGCGTAATGCCCATAACCGGTATCGTTGCAAGGCCGAACATGTGGCCCGAAAAGCTCATCGACAATCCGTGGATCCTTGGTTCCCCGACCTTCGGCGGAAACCCGTTGGCTTGCTCAGCGGCAATCGCAACAATTGCTTACATGCTTGAAAATGACATCCCCAAGCAGTGCAAAGAAAAAGGCGATTACTTCATGGAGAAACTGAATGTACTGATGGCCAAATATCCCACAATGCTGAAAGCAGTCAGAGGCGCAGGCCTGCTGATCTGCATGGAATTCCCCGCAGCGGAAGTTGGATATGCGGTCGTTAAGAACCTCTTCGGAAAGCACGTCATGACATCTGGTACTTTAGTCAATGCCCAGACAGTCAGGATCGAGCCTCCCGGGGTCATCAAGTATGAGACCATCGACACAGTCATCAAGCTTCTTGAAGAGGCTATCGCAGAAGTCAAGGCTGAGTTCAAACTGTAAGAATAATCTGAATAGTTACGAAAACCTTAACAAAAACCCCGCTGCCTTTGGCGGGGTTTTTGTTGAAATTTCAACGTTCTTCTGCGTCTGAAAATTATTACTTTCACCAAAAGGGTATACAAGTTACTATAATATGGTATAATAACTGCATATCTGAACGGCGACGGGCATCATATATATATCATGTCTTAATGCCGATTTTAAGAAAGGAGAAAAAAGATATGGTAAAGAAGCTCTTATCTGTGTGGCTTTCTGTGACCATTATTCTTTCTTCATCCATTACTATTTTCGCAGATGAGAACGTAGAAGGACAATTCCTAAACAGAAATATAAGCATCAATGGTAACAGACTGGGAAATTATTTTTTAGAGGATCCGTTTTTTCTATATGAGGGTCTCGCATATGTTCCTCTGACAGAGGAGACAGGCGAGATTATGGGATTTTCGGCAGTAATGGATTGGGAAAGCCGCATATTGAAAGTTCTGAAGAAAGAGCCTGTAAGGACCGGTTTGAAGGAAAAGATTTTAAAGAGCAACCTTGAAAACCTTCCGGCGGTGATCCTGAAAGATGTTACTGTCCTTGTAATGGCAGAAGAAGAAAAAGATATCAGCGTCGATTTGGTGATTCAGGGCGCTGCTCTGACTGCAGCGGACACTGAAGGAGGCGCCCAGCTTGATAAGCTTAAAGAAGAGATCGAGACTGAATTTATTAACCTGCCTGAGCTAAAAGTAGATAAACTCGATATCGATGAATATCCCTTGCTTCATGCGGGAGATACGCTTTACCTCCCGGTCCGTGCTTTTACCGGGGAGAGCTGCTTTCAGTGGAATGCTTTTTTTGACAATTACTCCGGACTGTATGTGAGTACGGAAGCGGGAGCAGACTCTAAAGCATCCTTTGATAAGAGAGAATCGGATTACAACAGAGGGCTTGTAAACTACATTCTTTCAAAGAATAAAAACCTGTCACCGGGCTGGGCCGCCATGCTGGTATTCTTGTTTAAACATGAGGCAGAGGTTTATGGTGTCGATGAAGTGCTGCTGATGGCAATGGCCTGCAAGGAAAGCACCTTCCGCTCCGATGCGGTTGGAAAGGGATCGGGTCCCGTGGGGATTTTGCAGATTATGCCCAAAACCGCCGAAAGGTACGGTATAAAAAGAAGTCAGCTTTTCGATCCCCATGTCAACATTGAGTTCGGGACCAAATATATAAAGGATAAGCTGGATCAGTACGGAAACAATAAAACTATTGCGCTTTCTGCATACAACCAAGGAGGCATGGCAATCAGCAGAGGCACTTACAACACACGGTATGCCGTAAAAATCACCGGAGCCGAAAGCTCTATAAACCAATACCTTGTAAATAACGGGTACGGAACAGGGAATTAAATAAAAAAGCTGCAGGCAGATCCTGCAGCTTTTGCGTCGTGTCTTAGTAAGCTTTTTGGATAAACTCGATAAAGCAATCCATATCTTCCTGAGCGGAAAACATTGCCCTTGCGCCGGTTTTGCCGCCTCCCCCTTTGCCGCGCCATACTGCGGCATTATCCTTCACTATCTTGCCGCAGTCAGGTGTGCCGTCGGAAATCAGGATCATGGTGTTTTCCTTTAAAGAGATAAGGACAGCGAGCTTGCCCGACAGCTCCGGCAGAAGCTTGCCAAGTGCAAGCAGGTCTTCCGCCTTCAGAAGTTCAAATCTTTTTACATAGGTGCTGCCGGATGCGGACATCTCCTTACCGATTTCACTGGATTTTTCAGCAAGATATGCCTGCTTCAAGTCATAGAACTCCTGTCTCGTCTCGCTGTTTTTCTGTTCACGTTTATCGATCCTGTCTATAAGGGTATCGGGTTCCGATGAGTAACGTACACAGAGTCCATTAACAAGACCTGCTGCGGCACGGCAGTTTTCCAACGCTTTGGCTCCGGCATCGAAGGTGATGCGGGCCATCCCTTTGTAATTGTCCCAACGGTACAATTTGATAAGACCGACTTCGCCGGTCCTTCGAGGATGGGTACCACAGCAGGCAACACAACCGGCAGCATTGCTTTCATCTCCAACGCAGACCAAAACGATGTCCTTTTCAATGGCCAGAGCTTTTCTCATGGGCAAGCCCTCGGCTTCTTCTTTGCGTTCAAAATACCGTGTGCTTACAGGCAGGTCATCCCATACCATGCGATTTGATTCCCATTCGGCTTTGAAAAACATCTCATCGGTCATTTGACGAAATTCGGGTTTTTCTTCAAAGCTGATATCGATGGTCATATAATCCTCTCCCATGTGGAAGCCTCTGTTGACTCCCCCGTAAAGCTCGTAAAAAACCGCAGAAAGAATATGCTCCCCGCAGTGCCTTTGCATATTGCAAAACCGCCTGTCCCAATCAAGCTCACAGAGAACCGAAGCCCCGGCTATTTTCTCCCGGGATAGCAAAGCAGGCACAGGAGCAACTTGGCTGTCGGTTCTAAACTGATGGTAAATGATCCCGTCTTTCTCAAAAACATATTTCAATTCAAGCTTCCCGAATTCACCTGTAATACAGCCGAGATCCGACGGCTGACCTCCGCCTTCGGGGAAAAAGATTGTTCTGTCCAGGACCAATGCGGCGATCTCGCCGGTAACGACGGAAGTAATCCTGCTGTTGCAGTATCTGATATAGGGATCCTGCTGAAATAACCGTATTGTTTTATCCATGCCTGGCACCTCTTAGGGGGGGATTTCTTCTTTGTCGCTTAAGTATAGCACGGATATCCGAACTGGTGTATAATGAAATAAAGTCGATATTAGTTTGCTGTATTTTTAGATAAAATCATACAAACTTGTCCTATTGCATAAAATGTGTCGAGATTAAACCGATGCATTTTAGGAGGGCAAGCCTATGGTAAACCGGAGGAGATGGTTATTTGGTACAGTCATCTCTCTGCTGACAATTACAGCGGCAATACTGATCATACCCATTCAAACGGAGATATCTGCGCTCAGGGCGCTGGCGGGCCCGGATGTTCTTTTGCTGGATGCGGGTCACGGCGGAATAGACAGTGGTGCGAAGGGGTCCGCAGGAGTCTGCGAAAAACACATCAACCTGAATATATCCGTATACATACGCCAAATGGCAGAAGCCGACGGTTGGAAGGTAATCATGACCAGGGAAGATGACAGAGGACTTTACCTTAAAAAGGACAGGCAAAGCATTCGCAGTCTGAAGACAGAAGACCTGTTGGAAAGAAAAAGGATCATCGATGAAAAAAGACCCTTGCTCGCGGTGAGCATACATCTGAACAGTTTTAAGCAGAATCCCGGGGTTCGGGGGGCGCAAACCTTTTATCCCGGAAACGGGGATGCGGGCATACAGGAGGAAAGCAGGCGCCTGGCGGAAACCATTCAAAAAAACTTGGTCGAAGGGCTTTCTGACGGTACCGACAGGACCGCTCTGTCAAAAAATGATGTTCTGCTTTTGAAAAAGCCTGTGGTACCAATTGTAATCGTAGAATGCGGGTTTCTCTCAAACCCCGGGGAAGAAGCACTTCTCAATCAGGACACATATCAGCGGAAGGTGGCAAAATGCATATATAACGGGATAATGGAGTATACCGGAAAAGAAAGAAAGCCGCCGCTTCAAATAATAGATAATCGCGGATAGGCACGCATTTAGCAGGTGGGCCCGGGTGATTAATGTAATAAAAAGGAACTAATTACATAAAGCTAAGTTTTGAATAAAAAGCGAACAAACTGTGGATAACTTCTTCCTGTTATTTGAAGATATCTATCTAAGACTTTAAATTCCAAGGTTACTGAGGACAAAAGATATCCACATCCTCCCTTGGATAAGATTGTATACAATTTATTTTTACATGTGGAAAAGTGCCAATAATATTCAAATTTCGACATTGTTATTATGTTGAAATCTGTTCGCAAACAAACAAACATAGGTTGACATAAAACCCGCCGCAGTAATAGATTCAATGAAAGGACAAGTCATGTTAAAGGAAAACATTCTTTACAAAGAGGATCTGCCGGTGAATTGCACAGTCATGAATCTTGATAAGTATCCCATTCATTTTCATAACGATATTGAAATGGTCTTTGTACTTCAAGGCGAGGTCAGACTCAAAAATGGTTATTACAATTATGATATGAAGGAAGGGGATATTTATATATTGAACGACAGGGAGATACATAGCTATTACGGAAACGGAATGCCCAATGTCGTTCTGATACTCCAGCTCAGCCTTCCATATTTCTCCCGTTATTATGAGATACTAAAAAACAATTTCTTTGTAACGGATATGAACGGCGCTCAGGATGAAAGTATAGAAAGACTGCAGGAACTGCTTGCCCGCATTGCCCTTGAGGAACTGTGTCACGAACAAGGTTACGAAAAAAGAATGATTGAGTTGGCCCACAACTTGATTGGGAACCTGATCGGCGATTTCCAATTCTTTTCTATGGAAGACGGAAAATTCGTCAATGAATCCAGCAAGAAGGGCAACAAGGTCCAAGCTGATCGTTTGAATCGGATAGCGGATTACATGTACGATAACTACAACCGGCGTCTTACCTTAACAGAAATAGCCGAAAAGGAGCATTTGAGCATTTATTATCTCTCTCATTTTATCAAAGAGGCTTCAGGGCTGAGTTTTCAGGATCTTCTGAACTTTATTCGTGTCGAGGAGTCGGAAAAGCTGCTTCTCGGGACAGACAGAAAAATAGGAGCGATTTCCGTCGAATCGGGTTTTTCGGCGGTCCGCTACTATATCAAATATTTTATAAAATGGTTTGGCATGCATCCTGTGGATTATCGAAATAAATATACAAATCAAGTGAAGGGAAGGGATTCGGCAGCCAGATTTACGCCCTTGTCGGGCAGAGAGATCGAGGACTTGCTTTGCCTCTACATTGAGGATATTTTTGACGCCGCCCATGGCGACCGGGTTCAGGTGGTGGCTGCGGAATTCGATACCGAAGAGGTCATGTGGAAGAAATATGATCTTAGCACTAATTATATTGCTTTGATCGGACTCGATCACATGAGACCAATATCGGAACTCTTAGATTTCATAGGTGCGCGGGCGGAGGATCTTATGGCGGGGGCTCCGGGTTACTTCATTTTGGAGAGCCGGCCCGGATACAGTATGATTTTCTACAATTTCAGCGATCAACTCCTCGAGGCCTCGGGAAAATATCTGCCTCAGAGTATTGTTGAGGAAGAGATAGCGGGATATGAAAAAGAGACAGAGTTCTTCATTAAATTCATCGGGCTAAGCGGATTTTACCGCATAGCCCGATGCCGGTTTACAAAAGATGCATTACTGTCAGGATACAAGCATGCCTCCTGTGAAAAGAAACCGTTGGAAAACCGCGAAAAACTCATAGCCGACTGGTCTAAATCGCCTGCCTTTTCCGTGGACACCGTTACCGTATTTCATGGGCTGAACATCCAGACAAAACAGTCGGGAAGCTGTGTGGAACTGGTGCTGATAGACCCTGTGACAGGCGATAACAATTAATGTCGAATCGCCTAAGTAAGCATTGTTTTGTGGAGGAAAGGCACCGTATACCCGGGAATGACAGCAAACCAGTACATTTTTTGAGCAAACACATAATTGAATATTCTGACTAAGTATAGTAGGCTAATGGTGCAGGCATAGGCATGCAACCAATCATTTATATTTTATTATCGCAGGAGGTATAAATATGGACATGAGGCTGTTAATTATCGGTACCGGCGGTGTAGGGACATCCGTGGCAAAGATCATCAAAAGAGCGGGAGAAGGCGGCGAATGGGCCCAGAAGGTAGTGCTTTCCGATTACAATTTATCGAGAGCGGAGCGGGTGGCAAAGGATATCGCAGATCCTCGCTTTGTCCCTGAGAAGATCGATGCACGAGATGCCGACAGCATTAAAAAAGTTGTCAAAAAACATGGTGTTACTTGGATCCTCAACACGGTAGAGCCTGATTTCAACGAAAATATCTTTGATACCTGCTATGAGCTCGGGATAGGTTATATGGACTGCGCAATGACGCTTAGCAAGAGGCATCCCGAAAAGCCGTTTGAGCTGGCGCACATCAAATTAGGCGACTATCAGTTCGAGAGACACGATGTATGGAAGAAGAAGGGGATCATGGCCCTGGTCGGCTCCGGAGTTGAGCCCGGAATGGCCGATGTATTTGCAAAATATGCACAGAAGCATCTCTTTGACGAGATCGATGAGATCAACGTAAGAGACGGCGACAACTATGATATTCCCGGATATGAAGGCGTCGCCTTCGGATTCTCCGTCTGGACAACCATTGAAGAATGCCTGAACCCGCCTTTGGTATGGGAAAAGGGCAAAGGCTGGTTTGCCACAGAGAACTTCTCGGAGCCTGAGATCTTCAGCTTCCCCGGAGGTATCGGAGATATCGAAGTTATAAACGTAGAGCATGAGGAAGTAATGCTGGTACCCAGAGTGATCGATTGCAACAGGGTCACCTTTAAGTACGGCGTCCCCCGCGAGATGAGACAACTGCTCCTGAACCTGCAGGAAGTCGGTATGGCTGAAGCAGTAAAGAAGATCAAGGTCGGAGATTCGGAAATTGCTCCCAGAGACTTCCTGGTCAAGGTCGTGCCCGATCCTCAGGAAGTATCGAAGAACATGATCGGAAAAGGCTGCGCAGGGACATGGGTCACCGGAAAGAAAGACGGAAAGACCAGATCTGTTTATCTCTATCAGATTGCT
>Ga0255345_1007281_pt1 | contig 10444 bp, 9 predicted proteins | sample wastewater_treat_6_FD_192415 | JGI IMG/M metagenome (GOLD analysis project Ga0255345, IMG submission 192415) | Wastewater microbial communities from Lulu Island WWTP, Vancouver, Canada - plant20 | ecosystem: Engineered > WWTP > Wastewater > Unclassified | place: Canada: Vancouver, British... | reverse complement strand
GAATTATCGGATTGCCGGATCGCCGTAATAAGGTCTTGATAGTTGCTTACCCCTTCCCGATAAGCGTTGGAAATTTGATGAAGTTTCGATCTTACCCGTTTGACGGTTTCCTTTTCGGATTCATTGGGTTGCATTTCCGTCTTTACCAAATGAAGGATCAAACCGGGATCGATCTCCCTGAAGTTCTTTCCGGCGGATATCTCGGCGGCGATTTGGAGGACGGATGAATCATTTTCCATATTTCTCACGATGCAGCAGCTCTGTCAATCGGGTAAGGATTCGAATATTATGAATAGTGGCCAATCTGGGATAGAGGCTGTCATTCATCTTGAACAAATGATGCAAATATCCGGTCGAGTAGCGTGTACAAGTCAGGCAGTCGCACCCCGGAGAAAGGGGCTGGGATGAGCGGATATATTTATCGTCATCGATATAAAGATAGCGCAGCCATTTTCCTTCCAATTGCGGCGGATCCTCGCGAAAAGCATAAATTCGGCCATGGCGTGCGTCCCGTGTGGGCATCGCACAATCGAAGATATCATATCCCAATCGAAAAGTCCGGACGACGTTTTCCGGATGTCCGATTCCCAAAGCATGGAGCGGATATTCAGCGGGAATTAATTCCCGCGTGTATTGCAAAATATCCTCAACCAGATTTCCTTCTCCGTCCAGCGGCCAACCGCCGAATCCGAAGCCGTCAAAGCCAATTTCAAGCAATGCGTCGGCACAGGTTTTCCGCAATTCGAAAGAGTTCCCACCCTGAACCACCCCAAAGATTTTCGGCGGTTTTGTGTCTTTTTCGGTGTGTATTAAGCGTTTGGTAAATTCATGTTTACAGCGTTTTGCCCATTCGATCGTGCGGCGGACGGATTCCCGCTGCACTTGGTCCGAATCATCGGGATGGGTACATTGATCCAGGCAGATTACCACGTCCGATCCGTATGACATCTGCAATTGAACGGTTTTTTCCGGGCTGAGCAGGAGTTTCCGTTTGGACCCTTCCGGTGTGATCGTGATTCCGTTTTCGTTTATTTTCCCGAACTTGGCATTTTCGCGAATGAGTGAATATGCCTGAAAACCGCCGGAGTCGGTGATGATCGGCTTGGACCAACCGCTCATTGTGTGAATACCGCCAAGAGACTGAACGGTCAGACTGCCGGGCTTCTGCATCAGATGAAATGTATTCATCACGAGCCCCTGTACACCGGCTTGCTCCAGATCTACCGCATCGACTCCCCGCACCATTCCGTAGGTTGCATCCGGCAGATAGACAGGATAATCCAACCGCCCATGGGGAGTTTCAAGCCAGGATTTTTCGGTTTCCGGTTCAGTCATTTCGATCGGGCATCAGGGAATATGCAGGCTCAATCCCGGAATTAATTGTTCTTGTGAAGTAATGCCGTTTTCAAGCGCTATTTGTTCGGGGGTCACATCTCCGAATTGGCAGGCAATACTGTTCAGTGTGTCGCCGGCTTGGACATTGTAGTCGGTGGGATGAGGCAACGAAGCCCGAGGTCCGTGTTTTTCATTCCAAACGGAATTTTGCGGAATGACTAAAACGGTTCCCGGTTGAATATCGTTTTCATTTTCAAAACTGATGTTATTCATCGAGTACAGCTTCAGCCAATCGACATTAAAGCGGCGGGCGATACATTTCGGTGTTTCGCCGGCCTGCAATTGATAAAATCCCTGCGGCGCTTCCGTTACCGCAGCCGGTTTGGTATTTGCCAGAACGATCGACTCTGACTCAACGGCTTTCGGTGCTTGGTCTTGCGGAACCGGTGTGGCATGGTCGGATTGGGTGCTCTTTATTTCAACGGGATTTACCGTCAGCCAAGCTTCTTTTGTCGCTTCGTAAAGGGCTTCTCTTTCGGGACTGATGGTTACTTTCGTCAAAGGTTGAATCGGATCGGCAATTTTTTTCTTCCCGCAACCGGTTACACAAATCAGCACAATCGCAATAATAATTAATTTCTTTTTCATGTCTCCTCCTTCTTTTAGAGAGGCATTATCCATGCTCCGTTGGATGAGGTCTTTAATTCGAAACCGTCCGCTTCATAGCCGGCAAGGTGTGCCGCCTGGAGCATTGCCGCCAGGATTTGATCTGTTTTTCCCATGCTGAAGGCAATGACCCCCGGTCCGGCTCCCGATAACCCTGTGGCTGCCGCACCGGCGTCGACTCCGGCTTGTAAAATCGCTTCGGATCCCGGGATTAATCGCATTCGATACTGCTGATGCAATCGATCTTGCATGGCAAATCGCAATTCTTCTTCATCCCCATCCTGAAGTGCACGCATTAAGAAGATCGCATGGTTCAGATTAAAGACCGCATCTCGGAATGGGACCGTATCCGGTAAAGCTTTCCGGGCTGCTTTTGTCGACAGGTTGAAGCGGGGAACCACAACAGCCATGTTCCAATCGGCGATCGGGAAGCGTTCTGTCCGAACACCCGTTTCGTCCATCGAAGCAGCGGTCAGACCGCCAAAAATAGCCGGCGTAACATTATCGGGATGTCCTTCGAGGCTTGCGGCGATTTCAAGAATTCCCTGTTGTGAAGTCTTTGTCCCCAGCAACTCATCGGCAGCGAGCAACCCTATCAGAATCGCGGTTGAACTGGAGCCCAACCCCGACCCGATCGGCACACGGTTCACACAATGAATTCTGAGTCCTTCCGGAACCTTAATCCCTTTTAATTCAAAAAAATGAAGAAACGAGCGGAAAATTAGATTCTCACTCGGATTTTTTTGGAATTTGTTTTGATAGCCTTCTGCTGTAATTTCGATCGAAGACAAGGAGGAATCGAAATGAAATCGAGCTTCGTTCCACAGGTTAACCGCCAATCCGACACAATCAAACCCAGGCCCAATATTACTGGTGGATGCTGGAACATAAACGGCAAAAGATCTCATTGGATTCTTCCTCCGAGGATATATTCTGCCACTTTATCGAAATCAACCGGCAGACGAACGGGTTTAATCCCACGGGAAATAATGATATCGGGATCTTTCATACCGTGTCCGGTACAAACAAGCACAATTCGTTTTCCTTTGGGATCGAAGGAATTATTTTTAATTCGGTCGATTAATCCGGCCAGACCAGCAGCCGAAGCCGGTTCTACCCAGATACCGGATGAAGCCAACATTTTTTGAGCCGCCAAAATCTTTTCATCGGAAACGGCGATAATCCGTCCCTTTGATTCTTCCGCGGCCATTAAAGCTTGCTCTCCGCGGGCGGGATTACCGATTCGGATCGCCGTCGCCACTGTTTCCGGATGCTCCACCGTATGTCCGATCACGAGCGGCGCCGCACCTTCGGCTTGGACACCCAGAATATGCGGCAGGCCGGTATTTTTTATTCGGTTATACTGTGTAAAGCCCATCCAATACGCCGTGATATTTCCGGCGTTGCCCACTGGCAGACATAACCAGTCCGGGGCGCTTCCCAGCTCGTCACAAATTTCAAAAGAAGCAGTCTTTTGGCCTTCCATGCGATAAGGATTAAGACTGTTGACCAGTTCGATTTCACTTTTTTGACTGATTTCTACGACAAAAGACAGAGCGTCATCGAATGAGCCGGGAATCTGGATAATCTCCGCTCCGTAAGCAACCGCACCGGCCAGTTTTCCGGCGGCGACTTTTCCTTCCGGGATCATGACGATGGCACGAAGACCGGCTCGGCTCGCATAAGCGGCTGCCGAGGCGGCTGTGTTTCCGGTGGAAGCGCAGATAACCGTTTTCTTACCGTTATGTTTCGCCATCGTCATGGCGGTTGTCATTCCGCGATCTTTGAACGAACCCGTTGGATTCAGGCCTTCATATTTGACATACAGCTCGAAACCGCCGCCTAAATTGTCTGCGATCGCCGGCACGGGAATCAAAGGAGTATTGCCTTCGTATAAAGTGATCGGTTGCACCGCAGGCGGAAGATCCATGAATTCGTGATAGCGATGAATGATGCCCTGATAGCTCATGTCTGTTTCTCCGACGCAAAAATGGTTATGCGTGTAATTCTAATCTACTTCAATCGGATTGGGAAAAGGGTTCGTGTTTTTTCGCGGTGATTTTTACATTTTTTGAATTTTGCGCCGAAATGAATGAAAAAAAGGGTGGCGACGGGAAAACGACGGGACTGAGGGTATAATCGAAAAGGTTAAATCGCTCTCAGGAGATCGGAATCAATTCCATGCCGGATATTACAATTCTTCAAATATTAATCCTTTCTGGATTTGCTTTTCTTGCCGGTTTGATCGATTCGGTTGCGGGCGGGGGAGGACTAATTCAACTCCCGGCAATCATGGCCATACTCCCTTATGCACCGGTCGCTTCCCTGCTTGGTACAAATAAACTTTCATCCAGCTGCGGGACCGGAATGGCTGTTTTTCAATATTCGAGAAAAGTTCCTATCGAGTGGAAGAAAGTGCTTCCCATCGCCGGCGTCGCATTTTGTTCATCGATTTTCGGTGCCATGACGGCGGTTTCGATCCCCAATCAATGGATGCGTCCGTTGGTCTTGGTTTTGTTGACGGTTGTCCTGATTTATACGATATTGAATAAGAACCTCGGGGTGAGAGTACACGAAGTTTCTTTATCTTTCAGGCAACAACTCGGATTGAGCCTGCTGGCGGGTCTTGTTATCGGCTTTTATGACGGATTTTTTGGTCCCGGGACGGGGAATTTCCTGATCCTTGCGTTGATCGGAATTTTCGGGATGGATTTTCTTCGGGCTTCGGCATCCTGTAAAATTATCAATCTGGCTACCAACTTCGGGGCATTGATCCTTTTCGGGTCACAGGGAGCGATTTTTGTCTACCTCGGTTTGATTATGGCTGTATTCAATATGGCGGGAAGTTTTGTCGGAGTGCGGCTTGCGGTTCTTAAGGGAAGCAAGTTTATCCGCATTTTATTTATCGTGGTGGTCAGCGGATTATTGCTGAAACAAAGTATCGATTATTTACTTTAAGGAAAGGTAATGAATTTTCAACAAAATATTGTTTGCCCGGATTATAACCATTCCAATTTAGGGATTATTTCATCGGTTTTAAATTACTATGCTGTACCTTCTTCCACAAAATCTTCCGCGGATGTGGATTCTTTGCTCGTTCAAAAGCACCCGCGCAATGTTATTTTTCTTTTGATTGATGCTATGGGGACCGGCATTCTTAACCGTCATTTGCCGGAAGACAGTTTTTTACGGAGCCACCGGCGGGGGGATTTGACGGCTGTTTACCCTTGCACGACGGTTTGTGTGACCTCTTCTTTTTTTTCGGGACTTCAGCCCGTTTCCCATGCCTGGTTGGCTTGGTCTTTATATTTTAAAGAATGGGATGAATGCATCGAGGTTTTCCCCTATCGGGACGCCTTTACCGGCGAGCCGATTGATCCGAATGAAAAGAATATTTTGGATTTTATGGGTTTTCGGACTATTTTTGAGCAGATTGAAGCCGCTGCTGATCGGAAAATAAAGATAGATTGTATTTTTACGGATGTCGCCCGACAGCGACTTGTTCAAATCGCAGGGGATCACCTGACAAAAGCCCACACTTTGGAAGAGCTTTTTCAAAATATCGAGTTGAAATGTGCCGAAGAAGGGAATCACTTCATCATCGGTTATTGGAAATCACCGGATGATCTGTTGCATAATAACGGTCTTTCGCATGAATCGGTAACGGAATTTTTAAGCAAAACAGATTCGTTGTTGGAACAATATGCTCCGAGATTTTCGGATGCCGTGGGAATCATTTCCGCCGATCACGGGATGCAGGATATTTTCAATCATTTTCATCTGGATCAAATATCTCCATTATCCGAGCTGATGAACCATTATCCGTCCGGGGATCCGCGGGCGAAAGCAATATCGGTTATACCGGAGAAGGAAGATCTGTTTGCATCCCGATTTGAACGGGAACTCGGTGATGAATTCATTTTGCTCAGCGCGGATGAATTTCTTCGTCGGGGCTTTTTGGGTGAAGGTCCTCTTCATCCGAAGGTTAAAGATTTTTTGGGAAGTTTCATCGCTTTGGGCGTCGGTCACAGCGATCTGCTATATGCTCCGCCTGGAGCAAAGCCTCCAAAGGAATTTAAAGGGCATCATGCCGGCTTGACAGAAGATGAAATGCAGGTTCCATTAATCCTTTTTTGAGCCGTCCATTTTGAAGGGCGATTGGATGTTAAAAACGAGACTGACAGATTTCGTCAGTCTCGTTTTTGATCGTTTGATTAAGAAAGCGGATCTTTCTTAATCTCTTTGCGGTTATTTATTCTTGGTTGTACCGAGCGTCAAGCGCACTTCTTTCGTCTCGCCGTCGCGCAGAATCGTCAATGTCACTCGTTCACCGGGCATGTATTTTGAAAGCTCAGATTTCAAATCGTCGACCGATTTGATTTCGGTATCATCGATCTTTTGGATGATATCATTTTCCTGCAGATTTGCGTCATCTGCCGGGCTGTCTTTGGTAACCTGAGTGATTAAAGCTCCGGTGGTTCCTTCCGGCAGATCCAACTTTTTGATATCGTTATTGGTTATATCTTTGACATAAGTTCCGATCCAGGCTTCACCGACTTGCTCTTTAATAGTCTTCTCATTCGCTTTCACGCCGGTGCGTTCTTCGACAGACGGACGGGCGGCTAATGTCAATTCGATATCCTGTTCTTTTCCATCCCGCAGAATATGCAGTGTGATTTTATCTCCGACCTCAGTATGGAAAGCCAGGTAGGAAATAATATCATCCATGCTTTTTACCTCTCGGTCGTTGATCTTGGTAATGATATCTCCGCCGATTGTAATTTCAGCGCCGTTGATAGTTGTTGTTTCGTCGCCAGCTTTAATTCCGGCTTTATCGGCTGGGCTGCCGGATTGAACGGTTTCAACTAAAGCGCCCCGCTGATCGCGATCCAATTCCAGTTTCGCATTGATATCAGGATTCAACGCGATACCACTGATGCCGATCCATGCATGTTCGTATTTCCCGTCGCTGATCAGTTTTGGAATAACACGCACCGCCAAGTTCGATGGAATGGCATATCCGATTCCCGCTGATGAATAGGTGGCTGAAACAAATGAGTTAACCACTCCGATGACTTCGCCGTTTAGGTTAATCAGAACGCCGCCTGAGTTCCCCGGGTTGATTGCGGCATCCGTTTGAATCATGTCCGGAATGGTATAATGTCCGCCACTGCCCGTTGACCCGTCGTCAATTGGGAAATTACGGCCGAGAGCGGATACGATTCCCATGGTGATGGTTCCGACATTTCCGAACGGATTGCCGATTGCTGCAACATATTCGCCCGTCTTTACGGTATCTGAATCACCCATTTTCACGGGAGCGATATCTTTTCTATAATCTTCCACTGAAAGAACCGCTAAATCACTGTCCGGATCAGCACCGATTACCGTCGCTTTCCGTTCGATTCCGTCATAATAAGTGATGGTAATATCGGTTGCATCTTCGATGACATGGTTATTCGTGACAATGTGTCCTTCCGTATCCCAGACAAAACCGGTCCCCGAACCGTAAGTGATATTCTGATTCGGTTCCGATTCTTGATCTTGGTTGTCCTGATCCTGTGGACCATAATATTGCTTTAAAAATGGGAGCAATTCTTCAAGATCGTCCGGCAATCCCTGGAATTGTTGTGTGTTGGATGACCCTCCCTGAATGGCTACAGAAATGTAGACAACGGAGGGATTGATTTCTTCATACAGTTTACTGAAGGAAGTGCTTGTTTCGCTGATCGTTTGCTCAGCGGTTTGACTTTGAGCAAGAACTGGAGAAAGAACACTGAAACCTATCAGTAATGTAAGAAGAATCGACAAAATAGTTTTTCTGGTTGTCCTTTTCATATTTTTTTACCCTTTCTTATTTCTTTTTTTGTTAAATAAGGCATTTTTTCTAATGTAGTTATTGTTAAGCCTACTACGAAATTATTAATAGAACATTAATTATTATTGAAGAAGAACATTATTTTTATCTTAAGGTGGGAGTTAAGAGGAAATTTGGCTTATAAAAGCTGATTTATCGTTGCAAAACATGAATTTCTTCGCGGGTTTTGGCATCCGTAAAGCGAGATTCGATGATTTTCTGAAGGACCTTATTAAAGGTCTGATCATCCAGGGAGCTCTCATGAAGGTAGCGCATGGTCTCTTCGGGAAAATGCGAAAAATATTCGGAAATCGCCCAAGCTACTCCCGTTCGCGCGTAATAGTCTCGGCTTCTGACTTGATCAAGCAGAGATAAAGCGGGTTGCAAATGGGATTCATCGACATAATAGGAAAGCAGCATGACCGAACCGAAACGGATGAAATATTCTCTTTGATCCTTTAAATAAGGAGTAATAAAATCCCACATTTCTCCGGGATATTTCAACGGAAGTTTCAAGCCGGCACAAAAACTGTCGCAAACGGACCAATTGTCTATTTTATAGATAAATTTCTCAACCAGAGCCAATTTCTCGTTGAAAGAGCCGTCGAGATAGCATATCACCATTCCCTGCAGCATTTTTTCTTCAAAAGTTTCATCGCCGGCATCGGCAAAAAAACTTTCGGGATCTTCGCCGGCAATCCGCTGCGCAAACTTTCGTAAATCGGGTAGCCGGACACCTAAAATTTGTTCCGGCGGAATATTCGGGATAAGCTTGCAACTGAAGATTTTATAATGATCGTCAGCCATGGAAACGAGTTGTTGTCGAATTGAAAGACCTGTCCGGTTCATACTATTTTTCGGGTGAAATGTTCTTGAGCGGAAGGTGAATGGTGAAAGTGCTGCCGACGCCTTTCTCGCTTTCGACAGTAATCGTCCCTCGATGAGCTTGGACGACGTCCTGAGAGATAGTCAAACCCAGCCCCATTCCCTGAATGATGCGTTTATTCTCCGAACCTCGATAGAAGGATTCAAAAATATGCGGAAGATCTTCTCGATCGATGCCGCAGCCTTGATCGGTCACTTGAATTTGAATCTCGTCATCGGTCTGAAACGCCCGAAAGGTGACGGTCTTCCCATTGGGTGAATATTTAATGGCATTACTCAATAAATTCCCGACGGCTTGATACATGCGGTTTTCATCCATTTTGATCGTCGGCAGATTCTGATCGATCTCATCGACCAGTTTAATATCTTTATCCCGCGCATATTCAGCCCAATAGCTGCAGACTTCGTTCAACCAAGCGGACAAAGCGACCGGCTTCATGACATATAGGTTGATGGGATCTGTTTTTTCCCGCAAAAGCGCGATATCACCCACTAGCAATTCCAAACGTTTAATTTCGTTTTTCATCCCGACGGTCAAATCCTGAACCAGTTTTTCATCCTGTGCCGCACCCATCTGAAGTGCATCCACGGCTGATGAAAGTCCGCCCAACGGGCGTCCCAGTTCGTGAGTCAGATACGAAACCAATTTTGTACGAGTTTGCTCGGAAGAATCCAATTTTTGGGAAAGCGAATTGAACGCTTTCGCCAACTTTTGCATCTCTTCCGGTCCCTCCTCCGGCAGCGGGTTATTCCGAATGCCGAGAGACAAATCATAAATGGCGCCGGTCGTCCGGCTGAGCCGTTTTTCAAGGCTGATCGCATTGATCAAACCGAAAAGCACACCCAAAATGACACCGCAGATTAGAATCAAAAGGATTCGATTCGAAGTCTGTTTCAATTGTTCTTCGAAATAAGTCACCGGAAAATTCAAACGGATCAACCCGAGAAGCTGATTATCGCTGTTGGTAACCGGTACCATCATTTCAATAATATCTTCGGAGTGTTTGAAAGGATTGTATTTGGAAATATTGATCACCGGTTCGAGACCGGATTGTCCGAATTCCATCTCCATCATCGGCGGTGGGAATCGTTGTGTGATTTTGTTTTTATCCTCGTCTGTGGTTGCTAGCACATTCCAAGCGTGATCGAATAAAATGACTCCCGTAACCAAGTTGGGACGAATTTCCTGAATCATCTGTTCGGCGGCTTGCTCTTCTTTGAGAACTTCGGGATTTCCTTCGGAATACTGTGTGATTAATGCTGCCTGATCTTGAATGGTTTGCTTCATATCTTTCAAGATCAGGTGGGTTTCCATGGCATAGGATAAAGCGATACCCACCAAAGGAATCGTAATAAGGACCGGCAATGTATGGCTCAGGATAAATTGAAGTCTAAGATTTTTCATTCAGATAAAGTCGAATTAAATTTGTACCCCACGCTGCGGACCGTCAATATTCGTTTGGGATGATCCGGATCTTCTTCAATTTTACTGCGTAGCCAGCGAATATGAACATAAAGGACCTGAGGATCGCCGGTATATTCCGCCCCCCAAACTCGCTTGAGTAAGTTGTCTGTACTGATAATATGATCGGCATTCAAAGCCATGGCGGTTAACAGTTCAAATTCTTTAGGGGATAATTCCAGTTCTTTTCCGCCTATTTCGGCTTTATGTTGGGGAAAATCCAATTTTAAGTCTCCCAC
>Ga0255345_1007279_pt1 | contig 10448 bp, 7 predicted proteins | sample wastewater_treat_6_FD_192415 | JGI IMG/M metagenome (GOLD analysis project Ga0255345, IMG submission 192415) | Wastewater microbial communities from Lulu Island WWTP, Vancouver, Canada - plant20 | ecosystem: Engineered > WWTP > Wastewater > Unclassified | place: Canada: Vancouver, British... | reverse complement strand
GCCTTGAGCTCCAGGCGGATGGAGCGGACCGCCGCCTCGAGGCGCTCCTTGCCGGTCACGTAATGGCTGTTGGGGTAGATGGGGATTTTATTGAGCTTGCGCAGGACCTTGCCGCGCAGCGGATCGATCTCCGAGATGCCGTCCACCGTATCGCCGAAGAACTCCACCCGGATGGCCCGGTCTTCCTCATAGGCGGGGAATATTTCCACCACGTCCCCCCGCACCCGGAAGGTTCCCCGGCTGAAGTCATAGTCATTGCGCTCGTACTGTATCTCCACCAGCCGCGCCAGCACCTCGTCCCGCGAGACCTCCGCCTGCCGCTGGAAGAGCACCAGCATGTTCCGGTACTCCTCGGGCGAACCCAGCCCGTAGATGCAGGAAACACTGGCCACGATGATAACGTCCCTGCGCTCGAACAGAGAGTGGGTGGCGGCGTGCCGCATCTTGTCGATGGTGTCGTTTATGGAAGCGTCTTTGGCGATGTAGGTGTCGGTGGTGGGGAGGTATGCTTCAGGCTGGTAATAATCATAATAGCTGACAAAAAACTCAACCGCGTTCTCGGGAAAGAGTTCCTTGAACTCCCCGTAGAGCTGCGCGGCCAGGGTCTTGTTGGGGGCAATGACCAGGGTCGGCCGCTGCACCTGTTCAACCACTTTGGCCATGGTAAAGGTCTTGCCCGAGCCGGTCACGCCCAGGAGCACCTGGTGCCGGTCTCCGCGCTCGAGGCCCCTGCTCAGCTGTGCGATGGCCTGCGGCTGATCTCCCTGGGGAGTAAAGGAAGAGACGATGGTAAACGGAGGCATAGTCCTGAAGGGAAATGACAAAGTTCAAAGCTTGAATGAGCAATGTCAAATGCCAAAGTTCAAAAGGAGCGATTTAGACATTTGGATTTTGTCATTCCTTTGAACTTTGATCTTTGGCCTTTGGCATTTCAGTATCACGTCTTCACTTTCCAGGTTGTCCCCTGCGGGCCGTCCTCCAGGACGATGCCCTTGCCCAGGAGTTCATCACGGATCTCGTCGGCCCGTTTCCAATTCTTCTGCGCCCGCGCGGCCTTTCGCTCTTCAATGTAGTGACGGATCTGCTCCTCGCTCAATGCCACATCCTTCATGCCCTCATCCTGCTTCTGCTTAAAATATTCCGCCGGATCCGCGGTCAGGATGCCGAGCGTCGCTCCCAGCCTCGTGAAGGTCGCACATCCCTCATCCAGTAGCTTCGGGGGAAAACCGGCGGTTGCGCCCTGCCGGGCCTCGGCGATGAGCCGGTTGAGGTCGCGGGTGGCGCGCTGCAGCACGCCCAAGGCGGCAGCGGAATTAAAATCATCGTCCATGGCCTTTTCGAACTGCTCCGGCAGGGACCGCACAATCTCCTCCATCGCCGCCGCGTTCGAAGCCGGCGCTCCCGCAGCTTCACCCTGCATTTCCTTCAGGTCCTTGAGCAGCGCGTACAGGCGGTCAAGGGCCTGCTGCGCCTCGCGCAGGCTCTGCTCGGAAAAATCCACCGGGCTGCGATAATGATTGGAGAGCAAAAACAGCCGCACCGCTTCGGGATGACAGTAGCCCAGAATATCCCGGATGGTGGAAAAATTCTTCAGGGACTTGGACATTTTCTCCTGGTTGATGGTGACAAATCCGTTGTGTATCCAGTAGCGGACAAACGGTTTCCCGGTAGCGCCCTCCGCCTGGGCAATCTCATTTTCGTGGTGGGGAAAAATCAGGTCGGCCCCTCCCCCGTGGATGTCAAAGGTCTCACCAAGAAAGTGCTGCCCCATGGCGGAACACTCAATATGCCAGCCCGGCCTCCCCTTGCCCCAGGGGCACACCCACTCCGGTTCACCCGGCTTGCTCGCCTTCCACAGGGCAAAATCCAGGGGGTCACGCTTCCGGTCATCCACGTCCACCCGGGCGCCCGCCTGAAGCTGCTCGGTGTCTTTCCCGGAGAGCTTTCCATACGGAGCAAACTTGGATACGGCGTAGTACACGTCGCCATCCACTTCATAGCCGTACCCGTTTGCCATCAGCCGCTCTATGAGCCGAATCATTTCCGCGATATGCTCGGTTGCCCGCGGGGTATGCGACGGCGTCTCCACATTCAGCGCCGCCATGTCCCGGTCGTACTCGGCTATGTAGCGTTCGGCAATCTCCCGGGCGCTCACCCCTTCCTGGTTGGCCTTGTTGATAATCTTGTCATCCACATCGGTATAATTCCTCACGTAGGTGACATCGTATCCCTTGTACTTCAAGTACCGGAAAATAACGTCAAACACAATCGCCGCCCGCGCATGCCCGATGTGCGAAAGGTCGTACACGGTCACCCCGCATACATACATCCCCACCTTTCCTTCTTTGAGCGGCTGAAAGGGTTCCTTCTTGCCGGTCATGGTGTTGTAAATGGTAAGTGCCATCAATGTGTCCTCTGGAAATTACTAGTTATGATATAAGTGACACAAGATAAATCCGAAGCAATAATGAAAATGCAAAGTATCCTTCAAAGAAAAGTCAGATCCTTCGTTTCACTCAGGGTGACAAACCAAGCAACCATGCCATTCTGAGCGCAGCGAAGAATCTCGTCTTTTTGTTCAGGACAGACTCCGCAAAGAGTTTTCTTCTAACCGGTTCAACTCTACTCAACCGCCTTCATCAACACCACCGCGTGGGCGGCAATGCCTTCGCCCCGCCCGATGGGACCCAGCCCTTCAGCGGTGGTGGCCTTAATACTGACCCGGTCGGAGGCAATGCGTGCGACTTTCGCAATGTTCTCCCGCATGGCGCCGGTGTAGGCGGCGATTTTCGGCCGCTCCGCCACCAGCGAAACATCGACATTGCCGACCGCATAGCCCTTTTCCCCGGCCATGCGCACCACCCTGCTCAAAAGCTCCAGGCCGGCAATGTCCTTAAACCGGCCGTCCGTATCCGGAAAGTGCACCCCGATATCGCCCAGAGCCAGGGCGCCCAGAATCGCGTCGCAGACCGCGTGCAGCAGCACATCCGCGTCCGAGTGGCCGTCAAGCCCCTCCGCGAAGGGTATATGCGCCCCGCCCAGCATGAGCTTTCTCCCGGCAACCAGCCGGTGCACATCGTAGCCATAGCCAATTCGCAGGGGCATGTTATATGGCCTTTAAGTGATTTTACCGTTTGCAGTTTTCGGGGATCAAATACGGGGGGATCAAATCCGAAGCACGAAATCCTAAATCCCAAACAAATTCTAATGACCAAAATTCAAAGAGAGGCAAATTTAAAAATCAATTGTATGCCGGAGTTTGGAACATTTAAAATTTGAATTTTGGATTTGTTGAGGATTTCGTGTTTCGGATTTCGGATTTGTCCCTCCTGCCTGTATCATTCATCATTTCTACAGCATCACCCTCATCCTTCTCTTCAATATCATCTCCCCGATCGCCAGGTCCTCCGGCGTGGTTATTTTAATGTTGTCGTACGAGCCTTCCACAACCTTGACCGGCAGGCCCAGCCGCTCCACCAGCGCCGCGTCATCGGTGGCGTAAAAGCCGTTCCGCATCGCCTGCCGGTACGCCTCCAGCACGATGGCCCGCTTGAATGTCTGCGGGGTCTGCACAAGAAAGACGCCCGCCCGGTCGGGTGTCTTCAGCACCTGCTTGTGCGCGGAAACCAGTTTCACCGTATCCTTGGCCGGCACCCCGACAATGCTTGCACCACAGTCAATCGCCCCCTGAACCGCGCGCGCCAGAATCTCCTGGGTGACAAAAGGGCGCACCCCGTCATGCACCATGACCAGGTCGCAGTCATCGGCAATCGTTGTAAGCCCCTCCCATACCGAATCCTGGCGCTTCACGCCTCCGGCAAGCACCCTGCTCACCTTGGCCAGCCCGCCCGCCCGGACCACTGATGACCGGGCGTGTTCAATCTCGCCTTGCTCCACAAGGAGGATCACTTCATCAACCAGCGGGCACTCCTCAAGCGCCTGGAGGGTATGGAGCAAAATGGGTTTTCCATCCAGCAACAGATAGGGCTTGCTCCGTGCGGCGTCCATTCGCTTCCCCTGCCCGGCGGCAGGAATGAGGGCAGTGCATTTCATCCGCGTTTACCCGTCACGGTTGGCTGTATAATCATCCGGCATAATCCGCCGACTTCCTGCTCTTAAGCTCGGTAAAAATCATTCTTCCCGCCGTTGTCTGCAGAACGCTGGTGACGGTAACATCGGCATTTTTGCCCATGAACCTTCTTCCGTTTTCCACCACCACCATGGTGCCGTCATCAAGGTAGGCCACACCCTGGCCCTGCTCTTTTCCTTCCCGCTGAATGTGGACATTCATCAGCTCTCCGGGGAGCACCACCGGCCGCAAGGCCGTGGCCAGCTGATTGACGTTGAGCACCGGGATACCCTGCAGTTCCGCCACTTTGTTGAGATTGAAATCATTGGTAATTATCTTGCCTTCCATCTTTTTTGCCAGGGCGATCAGCTTGGCATCCACCTCTTTGATCTTGGGGAAATCCTGGTCAACAATTTTGACTTCCACATCCACCTGCTTTTGAATCTTGTTCAGGATGTCAAGCCCCCTTTTTCCCCGGTTGCGCCGCAGCGCGTCTGAAGAATCGGCAATGTAGATGAGCTCCTGCAGCACAAACTGCGGGATGATCAACGTGCCCTCAACAAAACCGGTTTCAAAAATATCCGCAATTCGCCCGTCGATGATGGCGCTCGTATCCATGATCTTGATGTTCTGATTCCCGCCCGCTCCCCGCAACCCGCCGGACCTTGTTTTTACCAGCTCATCCGCCTTGCCGATCCCTATGGTCAGTCCCAGGAAGCCCAGCAGGACATTCAGCATAAGATAGACGGCGACGCTGACGAGCGCGTTTCCCGGATAGCGAAAAAGAAGTGCAAAGGAAGAAAGATTGGCCAGTACCAGGCCGGTGGCGCAACCCGCGACACCTCCCACAACTACCTTTAAAGGGGTCTTTCTGACCGTAAGCTCAACGAGCATGGTCATTGTCGCCAGGACAATCCCCGCCAGTCCGCCCAACCAAGCGAGGGTTGCCGTACCGAACAGGCCCCAGAAAAGAAAAGAACCGACCGCGGCGGCACACATAGCCAGAACGCATCTCAATAGTATCATCGTGTTCACCTCCTTTCATCTGTTCTGAAAAACCAACATGGTGTCAATGCAATGGGCGGCGCACTACCTCGGACGCCGCCAAGTCTTCCCTACCCGCAAGTGCTCCGCCGATTATATAAACTATGGGAAAATATCCTGCGTTCGCGAGGAATAACTTCATCTTTTTGAAGAGCCGGGTGCGAGAGGAAAGCAGAGGTTTCGATTCGGGTGAGGGGCAAGGCTTCAGTAGTCAAAAATCTTTTTCAGCTCTTTTTCAATTGACTTCTCGGAGCTGTTCTTCACGATGGACAGCTCTTTTATCAACAGGTTACGCGCCGTGTCCAGCATCCTGCGTTCGCCGAACGAAAGGTCTTTGTCCAGCCTCAGCAGGAATAGATCGCGCAACACGCCGGCAACTTCAAAAATGGACCCGGTTTTGATTTTCTCAACGTACTCGCGGTATCTCCGGTTCCAGGTCTGCGAATCAATCTCGATGTCTTTCTTTTTTAAGATCTTGTAAACCTTGGCAACCTGGCTCTCGGATATTACCTCCCTGAGCCCAACGGAATCAGCGTTCTTGGTGGGAATCATGATGGTCATACCGTTGCTCAACACCCGTAGAACATAGAAAGTGTGCTTATCGCCTGATATTTCTTTGCTTTCTATGGACTCGATAACACCCACGCCGTGAGTTGGATAAACCGCCATATCACCAACTTTGAACACCCCGATTTTCCTCCTTACCAATATAAGATTCTTACGTGCTTATGTCTGAGAGTTTTTCTCTCGGGCATGTTTAAGACCGGCAGGAGCGGCTTTCAGCCGCGAATGCATCGCGCCTAAAGGCGCTCCTACCGACATTCCAGATATCTTTGGGTCAGGATTTAGATAATACCTTATTCGCCGCTAATTATACACGCAACCGGCTTTTTTAGCAACCAAAATTATTATTAATCAATAATAACCTTTTTTACGGGATGGATCATCGTGCAAGAACGGCACTTCGGAAATAAATGTTTTTATAAATCAAAGGATAGCGCAGACAAGGAGGGATATAAAAGTCCACACCCCGCGATGACCTTCCATAATAAACGGGCGCAACACGATACAACCCGCCCCTTGAGCAATCCGCCCGCGAAGAGGATTTATAAAAGAAAAAACCGCCCCAGGGGCGGTTTCGACAGAACTATCTGTTATAATAAAAAATTATATTAATCAACTACATAAACATCTCAATCGATTCCCTGGCAAGCTGGAGATAGCGGGAGGGAAGAATGCCCATGTGCAGGGTGAAAAACGCGGTGATGATCAGCGCGAGCATCATCGGGAGCGAAAAGGGAAGCGCGCCAACCTCCTTCACCGGATCTCTCATGTACATGACCACGGTTACCCGGAGATAGTAATAAACGGCGATGAGGCTGTTGAGGACTCCGATGATGGTAAGCCAGATAAACCCCTGCTTGACCGCCGCGCTGAAAATATAAAACTTGCCGATGAAACCGGCGAGCGGTGGAATGCCGGCCAGTGAAAACATAAAGACCGCCATGGCCGCCGACAGCCAGGGATATTTGAAACCCGCCCCGGCATAGTCGGTGACCAGGATGTTCTCCTCCCCGCGCTTTCCGTAGAGGATAACAATGGCAAATGCCCCCAGGTTCATGAGGGTGTAGGCCATCAGATAATAGATAATGCTGGTGGTTGCCAGGCTTCCCCCCGCGGTCATCGCCACCAGGATATAGCCGGCATGGGCGATGCTGGAGTAGGCGAGCATACGCTTGATGTTTTCCTGGCTTATGGCCAGCAGATTGCCCAGGGTCATGGTCACAACCGAGAGCGTCCAGAAAATCATGGTCCAGTCCGGTCTCAGCGATGCGAACGCGGAGAGAAACACCCGCAGGAAGGCGGAGAAGGCAGCCGCCTTGACCCCCACCGACATGAAGGCGGTGACGGAGGTCGGCGCCCCCTCGTACACATCGGGGGTCCACATGTGGAAGGGCACCAGCGCCACCTTGAAGCCGAATCCCACCAGGAGCAGTCCCATTGCCGCGAGCACCAGGGGATTGGAGGCAAGCAGCGGCGTATTTTGAATATAAGCGGCGATGGCCGGGAGCCGGGTGGTGCCGGTCGCGCCGTAGATGAAGGCAATGCCGTAAAGGAGAAAGGCGCTGGAAAACGCGCCGAGCAGAAAATATTTCAGCGCGGCCTCGTTCGACTTGATGCTGGACCGTAAAAATCCCACCAGCACGTACACCGAGACCGAAAGCGTTTCAAGGCCGAGAAACACGATCATCAGGTCGTTGGCCTTGGCCATGAGCATCATCCCCACCGTAGCCAGCAGGATCAGCGCGTAAAACTCCCCGTAATTGATCCCCTCCTGGCGGATATAGGCGACCGACATGAGCACGGTGATGAACGCCGCAACGGCGAAGAGGGCGGTAAAAAAGAGGCTGAAGCGGTCCACCACGATCATGGCGTTAAACGCGTGCTCGGAAACACCGTCCGCCCATATACCGGCCGAGGCGATGAATGAAGTGGCCAGCCCGAGCAGCGTCACCCATGCCAGGGGGGTCTTGTTATCCCTGCCCAGGGCAAGGTCGGTGAGCAGCACCACCAGGGCGGTGACCACCACCATCAGTTCGGGCAGCACCGCCCGCAGGTTGATCAGCGGAAGAACTATCGGTTCCATCATCGAACTCCTGTCCTCTCATGCCGCGCATCGGCGCCGCTGGAGGCCATCCTCATCCCTTCGGCGCCGCGCTGTGACGTTTTCGATTCCACCTGGCTAATCAGGTGCTTGACCGAGGCGTCCATCCGGGACAAAAACGGCCGGGGATAGACGCCGATCTGAATGATAAAGAACACCAGCGGGAGCAGCACGCACACCTCCCGCAGCGAAAGGTCCTTAAGCTTCATATTGGCTTCCCTGGTCACCTCTCCGAACATCACCCGCTGGAACATCCACAGCATGTAGACCGCGGCGAAAATAACCCCGAGGGCGGCAAACACCGCGTAGGCGGCATTCGCCCGGAACGCGCCGAGCAGGATGAGGAACTCCCCCACGAACCCGTTGAGCCCCGGCAACCCCACCGACGACAGGGTGACGATCATGAAGAAGGTGGCAAAAACCGGCATCACCCTGGAAAGTCCGCCGAACTCCTCGATGAGGCGGGTGTGGCGGCGCTCATAAATCATCCCCACGATGAGAAAGAGGGCGCCGGTCGAGAAACCGTGATTGAGCATCTGAAGGATGCCGCCCTCCAGGCCCTGTATGTTGAGGGCGAAGATGCCCAGCACCACGAACCCCAGATGGCTCACGCTGGAAAATGCGATCAACCGCTTCAGGTCCTTCTGCACGATACAGACCAGCGCGCCGTACACGATGCCGATGATTGCCAGGATGGACATGAGCGGGACAAAGGCAAGGGTGGCCTCGGCAAAGAGGGGGAGGTTGAAGCGCAGAAATCCGTAGGTTCCCATCTTCAGCAGCACCGCCGCCAGGAGCACGCTTCCCACCGTCGGCGCCTCGGTATGGGCGTCGGGCAGCCAGGTGTGAAAGGGAAACATGGGCACCTTGATGGCAAAGGCCAGGGCGAAGGCCAGAAACAGCCAGATCTGCATCCCGTAGGGAATGGAGAGTTTGTACAGGTCCTCGAGCAGGAAGGTGTAAGTTCCGGTGACGCTGTGGTTGTAAAAGTAGAGCACCAGGATGGCCACCAGCATCAGCAGGCTGCCGAACATGGTGAAGAGAAAGAACTTGACCGCCGCGTAAATCCGGCGGGCCGGCGCACCCCATACCCCGATGAGCAGGTACATGGGGATGAGCATCACCTCCCAGAATATGTAGAAGAGAAACAGGTCCAGCGAGACAAAAACCCCGATGACTCCCGTCTCCAGTAACAGCAGGCAGATCATGAACCCCTTCACCTTCTCCTGGATCTCCTTCCAGCAGGCAATGACCGAGAGGGCGGTTAAAAAAGTGGTCAGCAGCACCAGGAAGAGGCTGATGCCGTCAATGCCCAGGTGGTAGCTGATGCCGTATTCTTCTACCCAGGGGAAGGTGGTGGTGAACTGAAATTCGTGGGTGGTGCTGTCGAAGGCCCGGTAGAGAAGAAGGGAAACGAGAAAATTCACCAGCGCCGTCAGGAAGGTTATGCCCTTGATCACGCCGGGCTTGTCCTTGCTGACGCCGGCTATGAGCAGAATCCCCGCCAAGGGCAGAAAAATCAAAACCGAGAGGATATCAAAACCGATACACGTCATGGTTACCCCTTTTCCCTCACATTATTTCATGATCACGTAGAGGATGATCGCCAGGCCAAACAGGATGGAGAGGGCATAGCTCTGCACCCGTCCCGTCTGGACGTACTTGAGCAGGCCGCTGGTTTTCCTCACCAGCGCGGCGGATCCGTTCACCAGCGCCCCGTCCACTACCTGCTCATCAAGCCCCTTCCAGAGGAAGGTGGAGATGCTTTTAAGGGGCGAGACCACCAGCGCGTCGTAGATTTCATCTACAAAGTACTTGTTGCTGAGCAGGTGATAATAGCCCTTGAAGCGCCCGGCGATCTTGTCAGGCAGTTCCGGTCGCCGGATATACAGATAGTAGGCGGTTATGATTCCGGCGAGGCCGATGGCCACCGAAACCCCCATCATCAGCAGCTCCAGGCCGGCGGAATGATGCGCGAGCGGCTCCGCGGCGGCCGCCCCTTCAGAAGCAAAGGCCAGCCCCGCATGCACCTGTTGCGCCACCTGCGCCGCGTGCCCGGCCATGACCGGGGCGAGAAAATCATGGATACGGTTCCATCCCGGCACCAGGGGAATTCCCACCAGTCCGCCCACCACCGACAGCGCCGCCAGGATCAGCAGGGGAACGGTCATCACCGGAGGGGACTCATGCACATGGCGCTCAACCTCCGGTTCCATACGCGATGTTCCGTAAAAGGTCATGAAGACGGCGCGAAACATGTAGAAGGCGGTGATGAAGGCGGCAAAGGCGGCAACCGCCCAGAGCAGGAAGCTTTTCTGGAATGCATTCCAGAGAATCTCATCCTTGCTGAAAAATCCGGCGAAGGGCGGCATGCCCGCGATGGCCAGGCAGCCGATGAAAAAGGTCAGGTAGGTCACAGGCAGCCGGGACTTCAGACCCCCCATTTTTCTCATGTCCAGCTCGCCGGACAGGGCATGCATGACGCTTCCGGCGCAGAGGAACAGCAACGCCTTGAAAAAGGCGTGGGTCATCAGGTGGAAGATACCGGCGGCAAACGACCCCACCCCGCAGGCGAGAAACATGTATCCCAGCTGGCTGATGGTGGAGTAGGCCAGGACCCGCTTGATATCGTTGGCGGCAATGGCGATGGAGGCGGTAAAGATCGCGGTA
>Ga0255345_1007265_pt1 | contig 10459 bp, 9 predicted proteins | sample wastewater_treat_6_FD_192415 | JGI IMG/M metagenome (GOLD analysis project Ga0255345, IMG submission 192415) | Wastewater microbial communities from Lulu Island WWTP, Vancouver, Canada - plant20 | ecosystem: Engineered > WWTP > Wastewater > Unclassified | place: Canada: Vancouver, British... | reverse complement strand
GATTTCATCTTTTAACAGTTTCTTTGTAGAGAAAACCTGAACAAATCGCGGCGTCCGTAAATGGACGCCGCGATGCTTTCATCTTATACGTTCTTGAATTTTACCCCCCTTCGTGATAGCTATTCCCAAAATGCTTTTGGCCGCGGCCCGTCGGGCGAAAGGACGAAAACTATTGAAATATTACCCTGTTTTTTTGGACATCAAGGACAAAATTTGCGTCATCGTCGGCGGCGGCGAAGTCGCCTTCAGAAAAGCTGAAAGACTTCTGGAGTGTGGCGCGAAAGTCTCCATTATCAGTCCGAAACTTGTCCGGGAACTTGCCGCGCTCAAAGAGAAAAATCTGATTTCCCACATTGCCGCCGAATATTCCGGCGATTTGATTGACCGGGCCGTCCTGATTATCGGGGCGACCGATGACGAAAAGATCAACGCTCTCATAGCGCAGGATGCGCGGGCCAAGGACATACCTGTAAATATTGTCGACGATCCGCAAAAATGCGATTTTATTCTGCCCGCCATCGCCCAGAGAGGCGATCTGGTCATGGCTATCGGCACCGGCGGCAAAAGCCCGGCACTGGCGCGTCATTTACGGGAAGAGCTTGAAGAACAATACGGCAGGGAATACGCAATATTGCTGAATATTTTAGGAACCCTGCGTACCAAGATGGAAAAAAACGCCGGAATCGGCAGAGACTGGTTTGATGCCTTGATGGCGGCAGGCATCCTGGAATTTATCAAAGCCAAAGACAGCAAGAAAGTGCAGGATATCGTCAAGAAAATAACCGGTGAGGAGGTGGAATGTGAGTTTCGTTAATCTTGAAATGTTATCGTTTAACATTGCCCTTGTCCTCTGCGGCGCAAGCACCATCGGTTATCTGTCTTCGCTTCTTGTCAAAAAAGTAAAACTGGCTAAAATGTCCACTTGGGTTCTTGCCGCTGCTTTTGCATTTCTGACCGTTAATTTCTTTTTTGTCATGGTTAATTCTTCTTGGTTTGTAAATCCCGACTCCAAGGATTTTCTTTCCCTTTGTGCCTGGGCGGTGTGCGCAGTTTATCTGGTATTGCAATTTAAAACGAAAACCAGAGTGCTCGGGGCCTTTATTTCGCCGTTGATCCTGCTTTTTTTGATTGCGGCCGCCGGAGAGGAAGCGGGCAAATCTATTCGTCCGCAGAATCTGCAAAGCGGGCTGACCGCCGCCCATTTATTTTTGACCATTTTCGGGGAAGTGCTTTTTGTCATCGCTTCCTGCGCCGGATTGATGTTCATCATGCAAAATCGTCTGCTGAAGAGCAAGAAGTTAAGCGGTATGAGCAGACTTCTGCCTTCTTTAAACGATCTCGATAGAATCAACCATTTGTGTCTTTTATGGGGATTCCCGATTTTGAGTGTGGGCATTATTGCCGGAGTGATTTTCGCGGAGATGAGTTGGAAAACCGGCTGGCTGACCGATCCAAAAATCATCTGGACGTTTGCCGCCTGGATGATTTACGGTTTTTTGTTGCATCAGCGTCTGGCTATCGGCTGGAAGGGTTACCGGATGGCTCTCATTTCCGGGGTCACCTTTATTCTTCTTATCGTGTCTTACGTTGGCGTGAAAATTTGTTGTCCGACGTTGCATAACTTTATTTAAATATGATTGTACTGACTGGCCTGAATCATAAAACAGCCCCCCTAGCTGTCCGGGAAAAAATTTTCGCCGGCTGTCAGGAGAAAAAAGATTTGCTCCCGGCGCTGCGTTCCATCGGCGGCGTGGAGGAGGTGCTGTATCTTTCCACCTGCAATCGTGTGGAGATTCTCGCCAGTGTTGCAGAAGACGGTAACGCTCTCAAAGAACTCAGCGGATTCCTGGCACGAAACGGCGGTTTGAACCAGGCCGAAGCTGCCAATAGCTTTTATGAATATCGAGGCGAAGACGCGGTGCGCCACATTTTCCGAGTGGCGTCTAGCCTTGATTCGATGGTCATGGGCGAAGCGCAGATTCTCGGGCAGGTGAAGGATGCCTATCGCGAAGCGCTGGCCAAGTACGCTACCGGCGTCGTTATAAACCGTCTGATGCACTGCTCTTTCCGCGCGGCCAAACGTGTCCGTTCCGAAACCGGCATTGCTGTCAATCCCGTTTCGGTGAGCCACGCCGCGGTGGAGCTGGCCAAGAAAATCTTTGGAACGCTTACCGGCAAAATAATCCTGCTGATCGGCGCCGGAGAAATGGCGGAGCTCACCGGCACACAACTCATTGAAAAAGGTGCTCAGTCGATTATCGTGGCCAACCGGTCGCTGGCACAGGCCGAACTGCTGGCGGAAAAATTCCACGGCGAAGCGGTGGCGCTCGATGCCTTGGAGAAGAAGCTCATTGAGGCTGATATCGTCATCAGTTCCACGGGCGCTCCTGATTTTATCGTTACCGCCGGTATGCTTAAAAAAATTCATCACCGGCGTAAAAACCGCCTGCTGTTTCTGATTGATATTGCCGTTCCGCGCGACATTGATCCGGACGCCAGTGAGCTGGAGAATGTTTATCTGTACAACATCGACAACCTTCAGGACATTGTTGACGAAAACATCAACGCCCGCCGGAAAGAGGCGATCAAGGCGGAAAAAATTATAGACGAGGAATTGGAGAGGTTCATCAACTGGCAGAAGGAACTCGAATCCGTGCCGACAATCGTCTCCCTGCGCAACAAGGCAGATGATATCGTCAAAGCTGAGATGGAAAAGGCTTCCGGCTGGATGAATGATTTGAAAAAAGAAGATCAGGAGAAAATCGAGATTCTGATCAACTCCATCGTGAACAAGGTGCTGCATTCTCCGGTATCGGTGATGAAGGAAGAAAGCTCCGAATTCAGCTCCCGCGACATCGTCGCGGCGGTGAGAAGATTGTTTCGGTTGGATTGATGTAAAAGCAGTAAAAAGTAAAGGGTGAATGGTGAATGACAAATATTAAAGTAGGTACACGCGGCAGCAAGCTTGCTCTGACGCAAACCAATTTTGTTGCTGAGAAATTAAAAAAAATAATGCCGAACGCGAACATTGAAATTTGTGTTATCAAAACAAGCGGCGACATTATGCAGGATGTGTCGCTGCTGACCATCGGAGGCCAGGGCGTTTTTGTCAAGGAAATTGAAGAGGCTCTGCTTTCGGAAAAAATCGATCTGGCGGTACACAGCATGAAAGATGTGCCGGGAGAAAATCCGGAAGGATTGATATTCGCGGCGATTCTGCCGCGCGAAGATGTGCGCGATGTTCTGGTCTCGCGAAACAACATCAAATTGGAATTCATGCCGAAAGGAGCAAAAATCGGCACCGGATCGCAGCGGCGCGGCGCGCAGATCAAAGCGCTGCTGCCTGATGTGAGTATTGTGCCGCTCAGGGGCAATATCGAAACCAGAATTAAAAAAATTGAAACGGAAAATATCAACGGTGTAATTTTAGCGGCAGCGGGGATGAAAAGGAACGGACTGGCTGAAAAGATAACGCAGTTTCTGCCGGTGGAAACGATGCTCCCGGCAGTCGGTCAGGGAGCGTTGGGTTTGCAGATTCGCAAGGACGATACCGAACTGGCGAAGGCCTGCGCCGCATTGAATGACACAACAACGGCGGCGGAAGTTGCCGCCGAACGCGCGTTTCTGCGGGCGCTGGGCGGTGGATGCCGCCTGCCGATCGCAGCACTGGGAAAACTGGACGGCCGGATGCTGACGCTCGAAGGCATGGTCGCGGCACCGAACGGTTCCACAATGATTCGTGAGAAATTAAGCGGTACGATAAATGACGTGGAAGCAATGGGCAAGAAACTGGCGGAAATCGTTCTGGACAAGGGCGGCCGAAGACTGATGGATTTGATGTGCTGATATTAATATGTCATTTCGAAGCCCAGCAAGAAATCTTGTTTTTATAAGATTGGTTTTTTAAGATTCCTCACATACGTTCGGAATGACAAATGGACAATGATGAAAAAGAATAAAAAAGGAAAAGTTTATATCGTTGGCGCCGGACCGGGCGATACAGGGCTGATGACGCTCAAGGGTATTGATTGCCTGCGGGAAGCGGATGTCGTCATTTACGATTATCTGGTCAGCAAGGATTTGTTAAAATACGCAAAAAGCGATGCCCGCTTTATTTACGCCGGCAAACAGGGCGGCGCCCATACCCTGTCGCAATGGCAGATCAACGATCTACTGGTGAAGGAAGCTAAAGCGGGTAATGTTGTCGCACGCCTCAAAGGCGGCGATCCTTTTATCTTCGGCCGCGGCGGAGAAGAGGCGGAAAAGCTAGTCGCCAACAAAATATCCTTTGAAATAGTTCCCGGCGTCACCTCGGCGATTGCCGTTCCCGCTTATGCCGGAATACCGCTGACGCACCGAGGTCTGACATCCACCGTAGCGTTTGTTACCGGCCACGAAGACCCGACCAAAGAAAAAAGCGATATCAACTGGTCTGCTCTGTCCCGCATCGGGACGCTGGTGTTTCTTATGGGCGTGAAGAATATCGAAAAAATCGTCCGGGAATTGAAAGACAACGGCCGATCACCCAAAACCCCGGCCGCGCTGATTCGCTGGGGCACAACGCCCAGGCAGAAAATTCTCGAGGGCACTCTGGCCGATATCGTCAATCTGGCGAAAGATCGAAAATTTGTACCCCCGGCGATTCTTATCGTGGGCGAGGTGGTTGCTCTGCGCGATAGATTACAGTGGTTTGATTCAAAGCCGCTTTTCGGCAAAGGTGTTGTGATTACGAGGCCCGAAAAGCAGGCCGATGATCTGGCGCAACTGCTGATCAAAGAAGGAGCAACCCCGATTCATTTTCCGACCATCAAGATTGTTCCTCCGCTTTCCTGGCGCGAACTGGATGCGGCGATAAAAAATCTGGAAGTTTACGACTGGCTGATCTTCACCAGCGCCAACGGTGTTGCCTATTTCTTTGAAAGACTGTTCGCGAAAAAGAAGGAAATCCGCGATCTGAAGGGTATTAGAATTTGCTGTATCGGTCCGGCAACCGCACAGCAGGTGGCCAACAGAGGAATCAAGGTTGATCTGGTTCCCAAGAAATTCATCTCTGAAGGAATCTTGGAATCCTTTGCCCGAACGAATCTGAAGGGCAAGAAAATCCTTCTCGCCAGGGCGGCCGAGGCGCGCGATGTTCTTCCTGAAGGATTGAAAAAACTTGGCGCGAGTGTTGATGTCGCGACCGCCTACGTGACGGTCAACTCGGGAAAGAAGAAAAACGAACTGGAAGAACTGTTCAAGGAAAATCAGGTGGATGTGATCACCTTTACAAGTTCATCAACAGTGTATAATTTTAATAAAATAGCGGGAAGCGGTTTTAAGCTGCCCGGGGGAGTGAAAATCGCCTGCATCGGGCCGGTGACGGCGGCGGCGGCCAAAAAGGCCGGATTTCCCGTTGATATTCATCAGGAAGAATATACAATGGAGGGGCTTGTCGGGGCTCTGATTAATTATTATGAGAAGAAAACGATTACACGAAAAAGAGGCAAAAAGTAAATGATAGGTATTTCCAAATTATATTGCGGGGCGGTGGAGCCGTCCGATGTTTTGCGTTATAAACGCAAATCGGGTGATCTGCCTTCGCATCTCCTGCAATTTTCGGCGGACAAAAAGCCGGTGGTTGTCTGGAACATGACGCGCCGCTGCAATTTAAAATGCATCCACTGCTATTCCAATTCCGCCGACATCGATTATCCCGACGAACTGACCACTGAGGAAGGGAAAAAACTGATTGACGATCTGGCGGCCTTCGGGTCTCCGGTGATTCTTTTCTCCGGCGGCGAACCGCTGATTAGAAAGGATTTACTGGAACTCGCCCGGTACGCGACAGACAAAGGAATGCGGGCGGTGATTTCCACCAACGGCACGCTGATTACCAAAGAAATCGCGGCCAGGCTTCAGAAGATTGGCCTTTCCTATGTTGGCGTAAGTCTTGACGGTCTGGAAAAAACGCACGACCGTTTCCGGGGCAAGAAGGGCGCGTTTGCCGCGGCCATCGAGGGAATCCGCAACTGCCGCGAGGCGGGAATCAAGGTCGGCATCCGTTTTACCGTCAACAAGCACAATCTGGCCGACGTGCCGGAAATGTTTCAACTGCTGCGCAAAGAAAAGATTGAAAGGCTGTGCTTCTATCATCTGGTTTATACCGGCCGCGGCTCCAAGCTGCGCGAGGAAGATTTGAACCATGAAGAAACCCGCACCTTGATCGATCTGATCGCCGCGGAGACCAAAAAGATGTTTGAGGAAGGCCTGTCTCCCGAAATCCTGACGGTGGATAATCACGCGGACGGCCCGTATCTGTATCTGAAGATGAAAAAAGAAAATCCGGAGCGCGCCAAAGAAATTTTGGAACTGCTGGAGATGAACGAAGGGAACTCGTCCGGTGTCGGCATCGGCTGTGTGAGCTGGGACGGCGAGGTTTATCCCGATCAGTTCTGGCGCAACCAGTCTCTGGGCAATATCCGCAAGAAACCTTTCAGTGAAATCTGGACGGATGAAAAAAACGAGTTTCTCATGAAAATGAAAGATAAAAAGAAACATGTCCAGGGACGGTGCGCGGGATGCTTGTGGCTGAATGTCTGCGCCGGCAATTTCCGGGCCCGCGCGGAATCGGAAGGCGAGCTCTGGGGACCCGACCCCGCCTGTTATCTGACGGATGAAGAAATTAAGAGGGAGGACTGAAGAAATGCAATTTCCGGAATATCGTGCCCGCAGGTTGAGAAAAAATGAAAATTTCCGGCGTCTGATTCGCGAAACGAAACTCAGCGTTGACGATCTGGTCTATCCGCTTTTCGCCGTGACCGGCAAGAGCGTTAAAAAGCCGATTACATCCATGCCCGGTCAATTCCAGCTGTCGGTGGACTATATCGTCAAAGAGGCGCAAAAAGCCCGTGATCTGGGCATTCCGGCAGTTCTGCTTTTCGGCATTCCCGCCAAGAAAGATGAAATGGCCACCGGCGCGTTTGCCAAGGACGGCATCGTCCAGCAGGCGGTGAAGCGTATTAAAAATGAAGTACCCGACATTCTGGTGATTACGGATGTCTGCCTGTGCGAATACACCGGCCACGGCCACTGCGGCATGCTGGAAAAAGACAATGTTCAAAACGACGAAACGCTGGAGGTGCTCGCGGAAACCGCTCTTTCGCACGCGAAGGCCGGCGCCGATATGGTAGCGCCCTCGGCGATGATGGACGGACAGGTGGCGTTGATCCGCGAAGCGCTGGATGAAAACGCTTTGGAGGATGTGCCCATCATGGCTTACGCGGCAAAGTACGCGTCATCATTTTACGGGCCTTTCCGGGAGGCTGCCGAGAGCACGCCGCAGTTCGGCGACCGGAAAGCGTATCAGATGGATCCTGCCAATGCCGACGAAGCGATCAGGGAAATTTCACTGGATGTGAATGAGGGCGCGGACATCATCATGGTGAAACCCGCTCTGGCTTATCTGGATATTATCTGCCGCGCGAAGCAGGAATTTGATTTGCCCCTGGCGGCGTATAACGTCAGCGGCGAATATGCGATGGTTAAAGCGGCCGCTCAACTCGGCTGGCTCGATGAAGACAAAGCGATGCTGGAATCGTTAACGGCCATCAAACGCGCCGGCGCCGATATTATCATCACCTACTTCGCCCCGCAGGTGGCGAAACTGCTGAATAAATAATTTTATCATTCCGGCGCAGGCCGAAAGACAAGACGGAAATGGACTTGATTGATGAAATCAGAGATTGACAACAAGCCTCGTATGATCGCGTGGGAAGTGACGCGCAGCTGCAATCTCAACTGTGTCCATTGCCGCGCGGCTTCGAGCCTCGGCCCTTATTCGGGGGAGCTCTCCACTGAAAAGTGCCTGCAGTTGATCGATCAAATCGCAGCCGTATCAACGCCAGTGATTATCCTGACAGGCGGTGAGCCGCTCCTGCGTCCGGACATTTTTGAAATTGCCGCCTACGGAACCAACAAGGGTCTGCGCATGGTGATGGCGACAAACGGCATGCTTGTCACACCGGCCGTTGCTCAGAAAATGACGGAGAGCGGCATTCAGAGAGTCAGCATCAGCATTGACGGGAAAGACGCGCACAGCCACGATGCATTTCGTCAGCAGAAAGGTGCGTTTAACGGGGCGATGCAAGGCATCGAAGCACTCAAAAATGCTAAAATGGAATTTCAAATCAACACGACCATCACAACCAATAACCTGGATCAGATTAAGGATATTTTTAAATTAGCAAAAGATATCGGTGCGGCCGCTCATCATATATTCTTGCTGGTGCCGACAGGCCGGGGGAAAGATCTTGCCGCGCAGGCCATTACTGCCGCTGATTACGAAGAGACGCTGATGTGGTTTCATCAGAAAAGCCTGAGTTGTGGAATCCAGCTCAAAGCCACCTGCGCGCCGCATTATTTCCGCATTATGCATCAGAACAAACCCAAAGAAGAAAAGCCGGTGAAGAAATCGGGCGGTCATTTTCATGAATCGACCAGAGGCTGTTTGGGCGGAATCACATTTTGCTTTATTTCGCACACCGGCCAGGTGCAACCCTGCGGCTATCTGGAACTGGATTGCGGCAATGTGAAGAAGAAAAGCTTCGCGAGCATATGGGAAAATTCGGAAGTGTTCCGTAACCTGCGGGATTACAGTAAATATGAAGGCAAGTGCGGCCGCTGCGAGTTTATCAAGGTGTGCGGCGGTTGCCGCGCGCGTGCTTATGAAGCTACAGGCAACTATTTAGCGGAAGAGCCGTTGTGCTTATACCAACCGAAATTAAAATAGATGATGGATGCAATAGATAAGAAAATATTAAACATTTTGCAGAAGGAATTTCCGCTGGAGGAGCAGCCCTTTCTCATTGTGGGAAAGCGCTGCGGCATCAGCGAAGAAGAGACCATCAGACGCGTCCAGAATATGAAGAACGATGGCATCATCCGTCGTATCGGTGCCGTCTTTGACGGAGCACATCTGGGTCGTGTCAGCACGCTTTGCGCTGCCCGTGTGCCGGAAGAAAAAATCGACACCTTCGTTAAGGTTGTCAATGCCGGCAAGAATGTAACGCATAATTATCTGCGCAATCATGAATACAATATCTGGTTTACCGTCAGCGCCGCGAACGCCGAAGAACTCAATGTTTTTCTAAACGAAATCAAGGGGAAAACCGGCATCACCGATCTTCTGGATATGCGCTCGGTAAGAACGTTTAAAATTAATGCATCTTTTGATTTGTAAAAAATAAAGTGATTTTATATGGACGAAAGCAATAGAAAACCGCTTTTAGCGTTGGTTGACGGCAGCAATTATATTTACCGGGCCTTTTACGGCCTTCCTCTTTTAACAAACTCCAAGGGATTTCCTACCAATGCCATTTACGGCTTTACCACTATGCTGATGAAACTGAAACGCGAATTGAAGCCGGACTATATTGTGATCACCTTTGACCTCAAAGGTCCCACCGCCCGCCACGAGGAATTCGAGGATTACAAGGCGACGCGCAAGCCCATGCCGGATGATCTGGTCCCGCAGGTTCCGCTGATTAAGGATGTTGTTCGGGGATTTTCTGTTTGTGTTTTGGAAAAACAGGGGACCGAGGCTGATGATCTTATCGGGACGCTGACGGTACGGGCCGGCGAAAAAGGCTGGCGTACGGTCATCATTTCCGGCGACAAGGATTTGTTGCAGCTGGTTAATGAGAATGTCGTGATGATCGATACAATGAAAGATAAAACATATGACGCGGCTGCGGTAAAAGAAAAATTCGGCGTCGGTCCGGACAAGGTGGTTGAAATGCTGGGATTGATGGGTGACACATCCGACAATATTCCCGGTGTACCCGGCATCGGTCCCAAGACGGCGCAGAGGCTGATCGAAGAATACGGAACGGTTGAAAACGTGATCAGCAACACTGAAAATTTAAAAAATGTCAAACTACGCGAAAGTTTTCGCAGGCACGCCGAACAGGCCAGGCTCAGCCGGCAGCTTGCCAATATCAGAAAAGATATCCCGATCGATTTCGATTTTCAGGATGCCGCCGTCAGAGAGCCGGACAGGGAAGCTCTGTCAAAGCTGTTCAGTGAATTTGAATTTTCCTCGCTTTTGCAGGAAATCAGACCGGATAAAATCAAACCGGCTCTGGAATGCAAAACGGTTGTCAATGAGAAGGCGCTGGCTGAAGTTACTGCATATCTGAAAGAAAGCCACGAATTTTCGACGGAGTTCATTTTTGAGAAGAATCAACCGGCACAACTGGTCGGTATGGCTGTCAGTACCGGCAGAAATGTTTTTTACGTTCCGATCGGGCACACCAATGTTTCAGGGCAACTGACGGTCAAAGACGTTTTGAGTGCTATGGCTCCCGCCTTCAACCATAACGGAATAAAGAAATATTTTTATGACTTAAAAACCGCGCTTGTTTGTCTGAACACTCTTGCAGTTTGCTCCGGCGACGATTTGCAACTGGCGGCATATCTT
>Ga0255345_1007261_pt1 | contig 10460 bp, 9 predicted proteins | sample wastewater_treat_6_FD_192415 | JGI IMG/M metagenome (GOLD analysis project Ga0255345, IMG submission 192415) | Wastewater microbial communities from Lulu Island WWTP, Vancouver, Canada - plant20 | ecosystem: Engineered > WWTP > Wastewater > Unclassified | place: Canada: Vancouver, British... | reverse complement strand
AAAAACCGATCCCCCCCCAAAAAAAGAAACCTCTGCGTCTCTGCGCCTCTGCGTTAAACTCCTAAATCCTAACTCCCAACTCCTAAATCCGCTGAGCGCGCCCCGCGCGCTCAGCGGTAGGTGTCGTCGATCACATCCATATCCGGCGTCAGGCTGGTGGGCAGGCCCGCAATGCGGCGCATGTAGGCAACGAGTTGGTTGACGCGCTCAATGCTTTCGGCGGCGAGGCGCAACATATCGTGCTGCGAGGGGGTGAGCGGTCCCGCATTACCGGAACCGAGCATGTCGATCACACCGGTCGAGACGGTCAGCGGTTGGATGATCTCTTGATTCAGTTCCGCATAGCGCTCCACCAGTTCGGCACGCGTCAGCCGGATACCGAGGCCGCGCCGCCGTGCAGCGGATTCGATGCTGGCGATGGTCTGGCGGTCGGCGTCCACCTGATCCGCCAAAGCGGCGATGTGGCGTTCCGATTCCCGGGTAACCTCCGCCAGCGCCTCGCGGATCCGGGCGATGGCCTCAAGGATCTGTTGCTGCTGCTGGTCGCTGTCCAGATCCAACTCGTGTTCCAGCATTGCGGCGGTTTCACGCAGCAGGGCGGCCAGTTGTTGGGCACGGCTCTGCCGTGTCGCGGTCGTCACCTCGGATTCGTCAGGCACCCCGTTCTGCACGCTGAAATTACGTGCCCAAGCGGCTGCCAAGTCTTCAACGTCGGCGATGATGGATGTAGGGGGCGTGATGGCCGAGGGCATCTCGGGGCTGTCGACATCTGAGACGCGCTGGTAGGCCACCTCTACGGCTTTTATGCTACGCAGGTCGGCTTGTTTCAGCGCGGCCTCGAAGCCGCCCTTCTCCGCCAGCGTGGCGGGCGGCGTACCGAAGAGGGCGATGCAGGCGAGAAACTCATCGTGGTCGGCCGGCGGCAGGAAGAGCAGTCCGCCGATCTTGTGCATGACCATGCGGTCAACCAGATTCCTGACCGATGTGGCATCCATACCGTCCAGCGAGCCGTTCAAGAGCAGGCGGTCGTCCTTCAACACGAATTCAATCGCGCCGTAACGCCTGACAATCGCATCCAACTCCGCGAACACACTACGCGCTGCGCGCTGGGTGACGTTGTGGGTAGGCCCGTAAATCCCGGCCTGATTCACCAGCAGCCCCAAGGCCCTCACCAGCAGCGATGCCTCTTTTTCCGGTATCTTCGCGTATGCCATTACGCCCCTCTTGCGGTATCCTTCATATGATCCGGTTTAGTGCCATGCGGTAATGACGACATTGTCCGTGGTGCTCTCCTCCGACGGTAACGCAAAGCCTCGACCGCCTTCGCCTAGGTAGAGATCTGCCGTGCCGTTGATGGTGGCGGCTTGACCGACGAGGATCACGCCGTGGATTTCTGCATGGCCATTAACCGTGAAGCTCCCATTCGGTATCAGAATCGCGCCGTAGATCAGCGCATCCGCAGTGAAATGGACGTCAGATGGGCTCAACACGATTAGCGCCGGAAAGCCGTTGACGGACTCTATGTCGATACCGCTACCCTGCACTCTCACTTCGCCTTCAAAGATGAAGCAACCTTTACCTTTCTTGCTCCAGCCATCCGAGCTGCCTGTGCAGTACGCGATCCCGCCAGGCGGGTTTTCCGGAATCTCATGACCCGAGGCGTAAACCGCGCCATGTTTCTGTGCATACGCCTTGAGCGTATTGATGGCTGCGGTCAGCGCTTCGGTCGCGATCACCTGCCGAGGTTGATTGTTATACTTCTCGTATTTTCCCTCGATTTTCTTGGTTTTAATGTCGACTATCGAAGCGCTGAAGAATTGTACCAGATCAGCAAGGTGCGGGTTGCCGCTCACCGTAAGTGTTTCATTGGAGAAGATTTTTGTGAACCCCGCATCCGGATTCCCCGCAAATTTCAGCCATCCGCCCACCAGCAGGTCATACATGAACTCAAAGAAGTCCGAACCGCTGCCCTCTGCACCGGTTACGAGCGGAATATTCTCCAAATCCGCTGACACCGTGGCTTTACCGATTCCGCAGCGCCCTTCCGAGATGATCTGGGCCCGGTTGGGGTTACCCCCTATGGCCGTGCGGGCTCGTACCGTGTATGTGCCATCTCCCAATGTGCCACTCTGGGCACAACTACTGATTTTCGAGAAATCGCCCTTGACCTCGTTGTAGGCCTTGTTGAGGCCTGACTCTGCGATCAGGCGCGCCTTGAGCATTTCACGGGTGATCTTCGCCGCATGCATCTGCTGACTGGCAGTGTAGCTCATCGCACCGGCGGTGATAGTCACCACCGCGATGATGCCGAGCACAATGATCAGGGCGGCCCCCTTTTGTCGTTGTCTGCGTGTCATATCCACCTCCTGTTTGTTTGCATCACTTGCCGCTGTTGCGCGGTTCGACTTCAGCCATCATCGCCGAGCGTACACGCTCGCGCCGCCCCGTCTGGGTGCGTATGTCCTTGAAAATCTCGATCTCCATCGTGACGCCCTGCACCAATTCGCGTCCGTCCACATCCACCGCGAAAATCCCGCAATCCGGCCCCTTCAGTACCGTCGCCGACACGTCCACATACTTCTCTTCACCGGGCCAGTTGAAACACACGCGCCTCACGCGCGGTGTGTCGCGGCAATAGGGACCTGTGCCGACCACGCCACCCGCACCGCCTTCCGCCGGATAGGTGCGGGCCTGTTGCGCCGCAAAGACGCAACGGAACTGGACATATCGTCCGTTGCTACCTGCGAAACCGCCCCCGTTCGCCGACTCGGAGGCGCTTTGCCAGTCGGCGGCATCCTCAATGCCGAAGCCGTCAGCCGTCCGTATGTTGCCGCCGCGCGCGTAAAGCTTGAAGGCCGATCCGGCAGGCGTATCTACCTCCCACGACACCGACTTGGTCGTTCCTTTTTCATCGCGCGTGTCAAAGACGGTCGAGGTATATGCGCCCTCCTCCGCGTAGTTGACGGTCATGCAGACCAGCCCCGGCAGGATGGCGGTGCCGTCGTCGCGGTAGAGCGGCTGTGCGCCAAGCCCCGACCAATCGTTCTGCATAGCGATTTCCGCAGTCTCAGCAATCGTCCCCGGCACCGCCCAGCAGGTCCACGCCTTGCCAGGTGACGCGGTGATGTCGAACGCACGGATGTCAGCCCAGGCAGCTCCCCCTGACCCTGCGGTGGCGGGGGAGGGCACCATGTGGCAGGAGAACATGAAGCCCTGCCCGAAGGGAACCGGGGGTAGCGGGCCATCGGGACGCAGATCCACGCCGCCCGCGCCGCAGGAGTTCCAACTGGGTTTCTTGACGCCGTTCTGCCAGAAACTCAGGCGCTGCAGCAGCACGCCGCTCTCGATTGAAGGGCTTGACAGGTTGGTGGTCACCGCATAGGCCGGGTCATAGATCTGCAAGCCACCATTGTAGGCTGACTTATACATCCTGAACACCGGGCCGTAACCGTCGGCGCGGACATACGCGCCGAAGACCGGGATGCGCACCGCATAATTCGTAGTCGGCCTGAACCGGTAGTCGCTGGGGGTATGATCGCGGCCCTCTGCATCTGTGTTGTTGTACATCTCCGCCTGAACGCTGCCCCACCAGGCGGTCTTGTACTGTCCATCCAGCTTGGCCACGTAGACGCCGTCAAGGAAGGGGGGCGGCGCATTGGTCATGTCAAAGCGCACCACGGTGTTGGAGAGCCCCACGTTGCGTCCGCCGCCGATGAAGATGCACTCCTCGATCATGTCGTTACGGAGCGTCAGCGAGAGCGTGTCGCCGTCCGCCGCGGTGGCGGCGTTTAGTCCATAGGCGGCGGAACTGAGACCCTGCCCTGTGAAGAAGGGTCCGGCGCTGACGCCCTCCGCACTGCACAGTTCAGCCTCGACCGGCCAGCCCGAAACACTGGCAAACACCTGATCCAGGCGCAAGCGGCGCGCGGATGAGTCGGGGTTTTTGCCGACAATCTTGAAATTCACCTTGTGGACACCCGGTGCGAGCGGCAGGCTGCCGAAAGTGATCTTTTCAGCGACATTCGGCTGCGGCGCGTAGCCATCGAAACGCGAGGTGGCGTGCCACAGGCGGCCGGTGTACAGGTTCTGAAACATGACCGAGGTGGTCGCGCTCTCTCCGGCCAGACAAGCTCCTTCACCCTCGCCGCTCATCACCACCGCCGCTACTTGGTTGTAACGGTCGGCGTAGGAAGCATTGGGGTTTCGGTTGAGAAAGAGGGTGCGGCGCATCTGATAAGGCGAGCGATTCCAGACGTGGTAGACCACCGTCTGGTGCCATAGGATATTCGTGCCGCCGACATCCATGTCCATCAATCCATCGCCGTCGGTATCGGAGGCCAAGGCAAAGCTCACGGCCTCATAGGGTTCGCGCTGTCCGGGGTAGAAGACGATGGTCTCGCGCGCCGTATTGCGGACCTCGGTGCGGAAACGCTCAATCACGTTACGCACATCCATGTCCAACTCTGCTTGGGTTCTGGCGCGGTGTGTCTTGTGCATAAATAGAATCCAGAGCCCCACCGCAGCGACGACGGTGAGCGTCATGACTGCCAAGGCGACCAGCACTTCGGTAAGTGTGAACCCTTTTCTCACGCTCATCTCTCCCTGTATGCGGTGAAGAGATAACACATCTCCTCATTTTCCTGCGTGAAACGGCATGCGAATGGACCGCTGCGGATCGGGTGCAGCACAGTACGCCAACCCAGGCGCGAGCAACTGCAGATGTCGGTGCGTACCGTCATCTGGGTTAGGCCTGGTTCCGGAAAATCACGCCGCAAGCGCGTCGTGCGGCGGAAGCGTCCGTCTGGCGCAGAGGGGTTGCCGAAAGCATCCACCAGAACATCGACCTCTTCCCATGCTTCAAGCTGATCGTAGGGCTCCGAGCGCGCGCGCTCGATACGTCCCTGGCAGAGCGTGACCGCCACATAGTGGTCACGCGCCATCTGGAAGCGACAGATAATCTGGTCGACCAACGGCAGGACCGCCATCATGATGATCGCCAGCAACGCCATGGCGACGACCGTCTCGGCCAAAGTGAAGCCTTGTTGTCTGCGGAACCGCCTCATTCCGTGTCTTCCTCCTCCTCCTCCACTTCTCTGGCGGCAAGCAAATCCTCGTTGCGCGCGGCGCAGAACAGCCGCACACGCTCCCGCAACTGGATCGCTGCATGGTAACACATCTCGATCATCTCTTTCCGCGTTGCTGCGTCGAGCGTGTCGTCGAGCTTCAGCATTTCGATGCTGGTCAAGAGCACGGTTGCGGGTTGTCCGAGCGCGTGGCACGCTGTGGAAAGGCTCTCAGCCAAGGCCCTGCTGCGTTCTGCCTGCTGCTCCGCGATCTCGGCGCGTCGCCGCTCCGCATTGTCGCGGACCGAGAGCACCATGCCGCACAGTTCCTCATCCTCGTCCAGATCCGGGACGGCCGACACTTGCAACCACCCCGCCTTGTCACCGCCAAGCTGGCGTTGCTCGCCTAGCCAGCCTTTGCCCGCCTGGATGTTTTCCAGCATCGGATTCAACACCGTTTTACGGTCAAACCACGTGTCGAGGTGGTGCCCGACGACAGCACTTTCGTCCCCCGCGCCCAGCAACTCGGCCATCATGCGGTTGGCGTACGTCACGATACCGCGCATGTCCACGATGCCGATCCCCGCGTCCGTATTGTCCATGGCGTGATAGGCGGAGAGCAACTTTTGCTCGGCATCCCATCGCGACTGGATATCACGGATCAGGTAACAGACCGGCTCTGGGGAGCGCGTGCCATTGCCCATCACCACTGCCTCGACCGCCAGAAGCGCGCCGCCCTTGCGGACCGCGAACGCCTGGATGCGCATGTAGCGCCCCTGCGCGATCACATCTTGAATCTCCCGCAGCAGGGATGGCGTCACCCCGGCCACCAGAGCCTTCAAGGAGCGTCCCGCCAGCCCTCCGGCGCCATAGCCGAAAAAGTCATCGGCGCGCGTGTTGGCTGCCACCACCGTGCCTCGGCTGTCGGCCAGCAGAATCGCGTCGTAAGCATGTTCGAAAAGAAAGCGATAGTCAAGTTGGTCGAAATAGTTAGACGGTGCCGCGCCGTTTTTGGCCTGAGCGCTATCCACGCGCCCGTAACCCAACGACCGGATATCGATTTTGATGGTCTGAGATTTCTCACTAGGTTTCATATCGTTCAATAATATAGCATGATCCATGCCCGTGCAACGAATAACGAATGCGGACGGAGCCCGCAACCCAAGTTAATCCTAAAAAGAGCAGTTGGGTGTGCGGATTTTGAGCAAAGCCCCGTAAACATTGGCTTCCGTTGAGATCCGCGCCGCACCTATTTGGTGCAGAACGCAATTTCTGATTGGAACCACGGAACACACTAAATACACGGAAACAGAGCCATGCCTTTCCGTGTGTTCGGTGTGTTCCGTGGTTAAACAATCGATCCCGATAGCGATCCCGATCCCGATTTGGATGAAACCATGAAACTTTGAAACCAGAAACCAAAGAGAGTTGAAGGTTCAACTGCCCTTTTTAGGCTTAGTGCTTTCGTGTGAGAAAACCTTGTTTTTGATTGGCCTTATCGGCCGATAAGGCACTAGCTCACTAATGAACGGCCCTAGTTCTCTCTTCTGCAAAGGAGTTTGCAAAAACGAGAAGACTCGTTGGGGCATGAGCGTGATAGTGGACATTACCGCAAAATGCGCCCCGTCCTGTGAGCGGCGTTTGCGCCGCCTTCCCTCTCCCGAACTTTCCGCTTGAGAGTTTAACGTTGAGCGCTTGCGCCTTCTTGCCTCTCACCTCTCACTTCTTACCTATTACCTCTCACTTCTACCCATTACCTCTTACTTTCTCTCTGGCACTCTTTATGCTTTCCGTAGGATACCATGCCGCGAGTTTCTCTTTCAGATTCGTTCATGAAGCCATTTAAGGCCTGTTCTGATGTTACGGGCCTTGAAGTGGGGGCCGATTTGAGCGAAGGTGTACCGGCTGTTCGGTTGCGTAAAAGCAAGGGGCAGGTCGAGATGGTGGCGGCAGGCTTTCTTGACCTGCCGGGTGCGTTGCCGATGTTGTCGGGGGCGAGCGAGGCGCAGACGTGGCGGCTACCCGCTCCTTTCAGGGCGCCGCACGCGGCCTTGGCCATACGCTCGCCGCACGCCAGCCTGCGCCATACGGCCGGTGGCCACGGCGAGACGGCGGACCGCGCCGGGTCCTTGCGGAGTGTATCCCGTCAGACTGCTCCGGAGACGCCGCCGCTGGTGGCCAGTCTCCCTGAGTTTCAGGCGGCGTGGGCGGCGCGTCTTCTGCCTGAAGGGCACCGTCCGACGGCCTGCTCGCTTCAGGTCGCCGCTGCTGCGGCGATGGGCGGGTTCGCGGCCTCTTCCGCGCTGGCGCAGGCCGGGGGCCATGCAGTCGCGCTGTTCGTGTTCGCGGAGTCGACATCGCTGGCCGCCTTCCAAGATAGTAGGCTGGTCTTCTACCGCGAGCACGCGGTGGGCATGGATCATCTGCGCGATGCTATCAGTAGCCAGGTGGGCATCGAGCCCGAACTGGTTGATTCGGTGCTGGAGGATACGCTGATTGATCCCGTACCGGTTATCGAGCCGATCCTGCGCCCGCTTTACCGCCAGATTGAGATCTCTGCGGATTATCTGCTGCGCCGTTGCAAATGCCAGGTCGAGCACTTCTTCGTCAATGGTTTGACGGTCGGCGGTGCGCATTGGGCGACGTTGTTTAAGAGCGTGATGAACCAAACCATGACATTCTGCTCACCGTTCGACGGGATCGGACGGACCGGACAGGCCACCCGGTTGCCTGAAGACGTGGAAAAGCGCGCCCCGTTGCTGATGACGGCGTTGGGGGCGGCTCGCACTGTATTGGAGGACGTATGAACGACGCATCCCTCCACTTAAACCTTTTGCAGGACGATGAGCGCTTCGGCTCCAGTCCGGTCCGGGCGCGTGTTATGATACCGTTGCTTGCGGTTTTGGCTGTTGTGGGTCTCGGTGTCTGGTGGCTGCTGCTCATCGCGAGAGTTGGCAACGCCACCAACGAAAAGACGCTTCTGGAGACGCATTGCGCAGAACTCAAGCCAGCGCATGATCAGGTTTTGGCGTTGCGTGCTCGTGAGAAAGAGGCGCGCGCGGCAGTCAGTCAGCTTGGCTTCTATCGCACTGCGCGTATCCGCTTTGGCGATGTGCTCGGACATCTGCCGCAGCATGTTCCGGCGTCAATCCAGTTCACCGAGCTGCGCGTGCCCCCACCGCCGCTGCAACCCCCTCCGGACCCCGCCCTCAAAGTCAAGCCGTTGGGCCCCACCAACCTGACAGAGACCGTCTCTCTGCGCATCGTGGGCCGCGCCAGTAGTGGCACCTCCAGTGAGGCCATTCGGTCTCTGCTCGAAGCCCTGCGCAAGCCGGCCTTTACCAATCTGGTCCGTAAGGCTGAAATCCCTAAAGGCGCGTTTCGTCAAGACATCGCGCGCGGTCCCGCCGCACGCGAGAATATCCTTTTTGAAATCTCATGCGACTGTGGCGAAAGGAGGTTCGAGTGAAAGACGCCCCCTTCGCACTCAATAAGCTCTCCCCGCCGGTTCGTATGGCGTTGGGGGTTGTTGGTGCCGCCCTGATCATCGGGCTGGCGGTCGTCGTCTTCGGAATCAAGCCTGCCCGCGAACGGATTAAAACGCTGACCGCCGAGGTCGCGCAACTGAACGCCAAGCATGTGTCCATGAAGGCAGATATCACCGGTACCCAGAAGCAGCGGACGGCCACCGAGGTTGCGGAGGCCACGCTCAAGGACATACTCGACGAGGGCGTGATTGAGCCGTTGCTCGGCTCGTTCGCCATGCGCGGCAAGTCGCTGATGGACCCACTGGCTAAGGAGACCGGTTTCACGATCGCCAACGTCAAGGAGGAGCGTTTGATCCCGTTGCAAGTCCCGAAGCCGCCACCGCAGCAGCTCTACGCCCGTCAACTGGTTGAGTTCACCGGTTACGGCGCTTACACGCAGATTGTGGCCTTTGTACAGGCCGCCGAGCGGGCGTTTCCGCTTGCTGTTGTGTCCGGGCTCAGGATCGAGCACCAGATGTCGACACCGGAGCGCCACAAAGCCACCATCACGTTTGAGTGGCCCGTTAAAGGGGAGAAACGCAAATGAACATGATTGCGATGCTGTGCGCGGTGTGGCGGCGAAATTTGGAGTGCGGTGACAAGAGCCGCGCTGTGCGCGGGTCGCGGCACCGCTTTCTCTCCGTGCCGTGCGCGGAGACACACTTAGTCCCCACTCTTAGTCGATTGCGCCAGCGGCGAAGTGTTTCGACGACGTGTTTTGGACGAAGTGTACCCGACGAAGTGTACCTGACGAAGTGTGAGCGACGAAGTGTAGGGACGAAATGTAGGGATGCGTGGCCTGCGGCACCGCTTTTGCATACACCTTGCCGTTGCACTCTTGCTCAAAAAGCGGCGTCGCGCGGAATACCGCTTGCCGCCGCACTCCAAGTTCTTTCGTCGGACTTGCGGTCGCGACGCCACCCCGTAAAAATCTCTGCGTCTCTGCGTCTCTGCGTTAAAAAACTCTCAACTCTCAACCATCTGCGTCATCTGTGTCATCTGTGGATGAAACCCGAAACCAGAAACCCGAAACCAACCCTCTGCGTCTCTGCGGTAAAATGGTCGCTCCCCCTCCTGCTTGCCGCCACTTGCGCGTACGCCGTGCGCGATCCGTTCTGGCCTATCGGCTATGAGCCGCCCAAGCCCGAGCCGGAAGTGGTGGAGCAGCCCGCGCCGGCGCTACCCGAAAAACCGCCGGCTCAGGAAAAGCCGGAACCGCCGCCTCCTCCGCCGATCACCGAAGACGACTGGAAGGCCGCTCGTGATTTGTTTACGGTCAGCGGATTTACCCAATCCAAAAACCCAGTCAGCGGTGAGACTCGTACGTTGGCCATGATCAACCGTGTCAGCTATACGGTTGGCGACACCCTGACGGTCACCAACGACAACATCCATTTTATCTGGAGTATCGAGTCGCTCGCCGACCTCACACTGAAACTGAAGCCGGTGAGCGCCACCCGCCTGCTCCCAACCCCTCTCCCTGCTCAATAAACACACAACGAAACAGGAGTATCCGATGAAGAAACTAAACCTAGTCTGTATCGCATCGCTCGCCGTTGCTATGCATGCGGCGATCGCTCAAGAGCCGGCCGCCGCTCAGACGCCCGCCGCTGCACCGCCTGCCGAGCAGGGGGTGCGCGTGACGGACGCTTCTGACACCGAGCCGCTGGTCTCAATGTCATTCGATGAAACACCAATCGCCGATGTGGTCAAAGCCTTCCGCGATGCCACCGGTGCTAACATTATCTCCGGCGGCGACTCCAACCTGCAGGCCAGAATTAGCGTGCGCCTCGATAATGTGCCGTGGCGCAAAGGGCTGACCTCCATTTTGGAGCCGCAGGGCCTGCAGCTCGCCGAAGAGCCCGCCGGA
>Ga0255345_1007256_pt1 | contig 10463 bp, 2 predicted proteins | sample wastewater_treat_6_FD_192415 | JGI IMG/M metagenome (GOLD analysis project Ga0255345, IMG submission 192415) | Wastewater microbial communities from Lulu Island WWTP, Vancouver, Canada - plant20 | ecosystem: Engineered > WWTP > Wastewater > Unclassified | place: Canada: Vancouver, British... | reverse complement strand
ACAAAATTCTGCTCAATATGGAGGAAATACTTATTATCAAAGAAAATTTACAATATATAAAACATGTGGTCATTTTAGATCCAGTATTATAAATAATAATTATTCTGATTTAGTATTTGGAGGAGATACATATATATCTTTATATGATATAAACTGGTGTTATCCAACGGCGGCTTATTATAGAAAAGATACACTTGGTGGAACTGAGAATGATTATTCAGAATTATATACTTATTCTTCTTTTGTTTTATTTCCAATAGAATCTTCTATAAATCTTGCTTTAAGACATGATAAAAGTTACATTAAAACTGGAGGTTATTTATTAAATACTGCAAGAGGTAATAAGTTATTACAGGAATTTGCTGGAAACTATGCGGGTAAAGTAGGATATGGTTCTAGAGATGATAATTCTAAATTAAATTATTCTCAAGATTACGATTTATTTCTTTATAATAATTCTTATTCTTCACAAGAAAATGTAATAATAGGTTTAGAAAAACAATTATCAGAACCCACAATATATCTTGGTAAAAATACTGTAAAAGTATCAGACTATTTAACTTCAAATATATCAGATAATTACATAAGATTTCCAAATAAATTTATGCTTAAAACAAATAATAATTTATTTGCAGTTACAAATTATAAACAATATATTTTATTATTTGAAGCTAACGCTGTTGGATTATTAAAAGTTAATTTTGATGTTATGACCCAAACTACTACTGGGTTAGTATCTTTAAGTAAAGAAAAAGAAAAAATAGAGTTTGAATATTTAAGTTCAAATTTTGGAACTATATATACAGATTCAGTAGTTAATGTAGATAGTAATATATTTTTTGTTGATACATCAAGTAAGTTATTAACCGTGTTATCAGATGGATTTACACAAATTCTTGGACTAACAAACTTATTTAAAAATAATATAACACTTAGTTCAAAAATAAAATGCATTTTAGATGATAAACGTTTATTTGTAATAAATAATAATTCTATTAATAGTTTTATTGTATCATATAATTTTGAAACTAAGGGATTTGTATCAAGACATGATTATATTATACAGGAATTTTGTAGTAGGTTTGATGGAAAATTATATATTACAAATGGTTTAAAATTATTTATACATAATGATGATACCACATTTAATAAATTTACAGATAATAATAATCACGTATCTAGTATTAAATTTCTTATTTCTCCTTTTTATAAACAACCAAAAGAATTTGTTGGATTAGATTTCTCTTTAAACGATAATCAAATATTACCTAAAAAAATTAAGTTAGAAACTTCTTATCAACATACTGAAAGATTGTTAATAGCTTACAATGATCCAAATATATCTAATATACATCCAGCAGATTTAAAACGAGATTATTGTGTTGTAAGAAAACGATTTAATAAACAGAATTTAATATTTCCAAGAATAAAAGGACATCCTGATGATAAAAGAATGCCGAAATTATATGATAATTATTTATTTATAGAAATAATTTTAAATGATTCTGTTATAGAAGATTATATTAGAATAGAAGATTTATCTGTTTATTTTGATACAATTTTTAATACATAATAACTTAATTTGTTATTTATTTTATATGTTAATTTTACATATATTTGTTTAAATGTTATTAAATTTGTAAAATGAAAAAGAAAAAACTAGCTTTAGGTGGATCTTTATCAGGAGGTTTATCTGGTGCATCTACTGGATTACAAATAGGTTCTATGTTTGGACCAGCTGGTTCTATTGTTGGTGCAACTTTAGGATTAATTGGTGGAGGAATATTAGGTAGTAAACAAGAAGATATTGCTAAAAATCAAGCAAAACAAGAAATGTTATTAAGACAGCCTCCCATAGAACCTAAACAAGGTTATCAAAGAGAATTTGCATATGGTGGAGATTTATCTTTGAGAAGAAATATAAATACAAATAAAGGAACTGATCGTATACCAGTAGATGTTAATGGAAATCCCACATTAAAAAATAACATAGCTTTAACTGATGATGGAGAAGTTATATGGAATAAATATGTATTTTCGAAAAAGCTAGGATATGCTGATAAAGCCATGAATATAGCTAGTAAATATAAGATATATCTTGGTGAAAATTTTGATAAGTTTAGTCCTATACATATTAAAGATTTAAATAGGGAATTAGAAAATTTAAGATTAGAACAAGAAATGAATAAACCAAAAACAAAATTATCGAAGTTACCTAAATTACAAAAAGGAGCTAGTCTTAGTGAAATAGAATATCTTACTAGAGATATAAAAAAAGATTTATTACCAGGTGCAATAGGTCAAGGAACATCTTTATTAGCTCAGGGAATAAATTTATTAACTAATAAACCAAAAACAGTTTTACCACAAAATATAACTCCAAGATATTTAGATTACACTGAAAATTTACAAAATATATATAGTGAAGGTAATAAAGCTATAAATACAGTTATAGCTGCTTCAAGAAATAATCCAATAGATATAGGTACAGCTGTATCTAGGATATATAGTGAGATTGGAAAACGAGCTTCTGATTATAGAACTAAGATAGCTGCGGCTAATATGGATTTGTATAACAGAGCTCAAGAATTTAATGCAAAAGCTGCTGCTGAAACTAATGAATTAAATGCCAGAGAACAAGCTGGTTATGAAAAGGCTAAACAAAATCTATATCAAGGTATAGGTAATTTTACTTCAGGGCTTTCAAAAGATTTAATTAGTTCTAAATGGTCTGCTATAGGTTTATTAAATATGGGAGATAGATATAAATTTGATCCAGAAACTGGTAAAATAATAAATACAGCAAAGACTACGTCGACTACATCAACTACTGAAAATCCTACTAGTTATTTTAATTTTTCAAAAGCTCCTTTACTTGGATATAAACCTCCATTTAATAAATATTTTGGATATAAATATCCATATAACTTATATAAAACTAATATTAATTATGGCATATAGATATTTACAACCTACACCAATAGAATATAAAAGTTCTTTTGTAGCTCCTCCACTTGAATTATTAAATAATATAATACAAAATAGAGAAAGTAATTATAATGCTCTTATGTCTGCCATTACACAACAAGAAATGGAGCTTGGTTCATTACCTATGTTACCAGTTGATATGGAAATAAAGGATAAAATAATTAATGATTATTTTGAAGGAGCTTATAAACAATTAAAAATGGCTGATAATCCTGGGCTAGTTAGTGATATAATATATAAATCTATTGTAGATGCTAGAAAAGATCCATTTTGGACTGCAGCTAGTATGAAATTAGCTGATTATAATACATATAAACAAAAATATGAACTCTTAAAAGAACAAGGTGCATTAGTAGAAAATAAACAACAAGGATTTGATAAATGGTTACAAACTTCTTATTATGAGCCAAGTACTAAAGCTATTAAGATTACTACACCACCAGAATTTTATGAAAGACCAAATTATAGTGATATTATTTCTTCAATATTTAAAGGAGTAATACAACATAATAGAGGAGGTGCTTGGAAAATATCTTCAGTGGATAATATCCCAGTATTAAAAAATGTACAAACTACAGGTTGGAGACCTGGTGAAGAAAGACTTGTAGAACAACAATTAACTGATGAAGCTTTAAATGATTTTGTATCTAAGGTAGAACCAATACTAAGATATGATGATGAAGTTTTACCTCCAGAATTAGTGGAGATAAGAAATAAAGAGGGAGTAGAAAGTGCAAATTTTAAACTAAATTTAAGAAATTGGATAAAAAAAGATTTTGTACCTAACAAGATTATTAATTTATCTACATATAAATATGATGAAAATATTCAAAATATTCCAACTAGGTATACTCAAGAAGGTCCTGAAACTCCTAAACCTCGTATTAAAGTAAGTGTTTTTGGAGATGTGTTATCTGGTAATCAAGCTAATGCAGTATTTAACAAAGCAATAAAAAAATTCGTTAGTACTTCTGCAGTTGGTGAAAAGATACCAATACCATTTATACAAAAAGAAATTAATAATCTTGGTATAGCTTCTTTTATAAAAGATCCTTACTTAGCAATGGGAGACATTAAAGAAAAAGATCCAATGTTACCATTGTTATATTCAACCTTCGATAAAGTTTGGAATAATTTAATGAAAGATAAACCTGTTGAAACTATGAGTCACTTAATATCTTTAATAGATAGAAAAGAATTTAAAGATTTAACTGCTAAGGCATTAAAAGTAAATGAAATAAATAGTGGTGAATATGCTTCATTAATGTCTAATTTTAGTGAAATGTTCCCATTGTTATATTCAACCGCCGGAAATTTTGATCTTATAAGTAGCAAAAGTGAGTCTTTTAAAAAATCATTAAATAAGTTTTTAACTTCAAGTACGTTTAAAAATTACGTAAATACCAAAATACAAAATGATAAAATTGATAATCTTACTAAATTAGACATAAATAATTATATTGGTGGTAATACTAAAAAATATTTTCCGAACATAAATTTAAATTTACCTGGAGTTTACATAAATACTGGAACATCTCCTACATCAACTGGGTATGATGATAATACTTTAAAAATGTTTAATAATTTAAAGAATATGAATGCATTATCTGTATCTTCAAACGAACAAGCAAATTTAAGTAAAGGAAATATAATAGCAATTAATGGCTTAAATTTTGATCCTTTTAGTGGTTCTTTATTAGTTAATTTTACATATAACTATAATAATGAGAATCACACTACTGTTGGATCTATTATTCCTGGAAAAAGTTTTAAAGATACTAAAAATGCTGTAACAGATTTTCTTAATACATTAAGATTTTATGATAGTGGTGAAAGTATTGATTTTATAATAAACGAATTAAACGCTGCAAATGTTTTAACGAATAATAAAGGCATTAATTATAAAGAAGGAATATCGTTAGGTAAATATACTGTTATGCCTTATATAGATGATAGTACAGAAACAGGATATTCATTTAGACTTATAGATAAAGAAACTAATGTTGAAGTACCTATAGGAGAAGGTAAAAAACCTTTTGAAAATAGAGAAACTCTTGTAAATATGGCAGTAGGACTTGAAACTTTAAGAAAAATGTTTGATCTTAGATCACAAGGTTATGAAGTAACTAATGATGATTATAAGAAAATGTTAGAAAATAATTTTAAATTATTTAATAATTTAGATGATGAATATTTAAAAAATATAGTTAAACTACAATCTTATCAAGATGTAGTATTCTTTGGTAATTTATTATATGAAAATGAATAATACTAATCAATTTGGTTTACCAGATGAACCACCAGAAGGTACTGAATTAATAGATAATGAAAAATTTAGTAGAAAAGCTGTAACAGCTAGAATATCTCCAGAAGATATTGAAAATGTATTAAATAAATTAGATTTTTTTGATAAAACTATAACTCCCACAAAAACTTTTAGAAATGAAGAAGAAAAACAAAATTATATAACAAGTACAACACTGGAAGATATAGCTAAACGTATAAACCCAGATCTTATAGAAGGAAGACGTTATGCTGAACCTGTAACAGAAGAAGAAAGAAAACTAGCAAAAGCTGCTGGAACATCTGCAATAAGTAATATAAATGTTTTAAAGGATTTAGCTTGGGCTAAACAATCAAATGCAAAAGAATATTTATATGCAGCTACAAAAGGTTTTGGTATAACTTTAGCAACAATGGTAGATAATACTGTTGGTACAGCTGCTGGACTTGTAAATTCAATTGGTTCAGATGAACCTTTATTAGATTTTGTAAATAATCCAGTAAGTGCAGTAATACAAGATTTTGAAGCAGAGTTAGAAAACGTTTTACCAACGTATTATCCAAGTGATTGGGAACAAAGAAATACTGGACAAAAAGTTTTTACATCTAATTTTTGGGCAGATAATGTTTTAAAAAATCTTGGTTTTGCAATAGGTACATATTTAAGTGGTGCTGGTGCTGGAGCATTAATTTCTAAAGGACTTAAAGCAGAAACTAGACGTATAATAGGACGTAAACTTGGTGAGAGTTTTGGAGAAAAATTAGCTAAAGGAGAATTAGATGATTTAGCAAGAATTATAACTACAGATGCTAGTAAAGCTAATTTAGCATTATCTGGACTTGAAATAGATTTTGATAAAACCTATCTTAAAAAAATAATAAAAACAGCTTCAACCTTAGAACGTACAAATAGATTAATAACTGGAGTAAGTTCTACATTATTAGGAATACAAGGAGAAGCTCGTGTAGAAGCTTTAAATGCAAGAGATCAGATAATGGATAAATTAAGTAATGCAGTTGATGAAAAAGGTAATAAATTATTCGGAGATGATGAAGTTGTTAAATACGCTAATTCTTTAATGAATTCTATATATATAACGAATCTAGCTATATTAGTTCCCACAGAATTTTTGCAATTTGGTTCACATTTTTTAGGAAGTTATAAAATAAACAATTCAATAAAACATAGTATAGAAGGTGATATATTAAAAGGATTTAGTTCAAAAGTAACTCCAAAATTTCTTAGACCTATAAATACAGCTGTAAAATTAGTACAAAATGGTACATTTGAAGGTAGTCAAGAATATCTTCAATTTATTGCAGAAAATACTGGATATTCAGTAGTCGATGATATTATAGATAATCCTAAGGCATTTAAACATGTATCAAATCTTTATTCTAGTTTTATAGAATCTATACCAGAAGGTATAGACCGAGCTACAAATAGTGAAGGAGCTATTAATTTTTTATCTGGATTTGTATTAGGTACATTAGGTATTCCAACATTTCAAAAAGGAAATTTTATATCTGGTGGTATTTATGAAGTTTTAAAAACAGATAAATATAATAAAAAGCAAGCTAAAGAAATTGTAGATTATTTAAATAAAAATATAGATATTTTAAGAAGTTATGCTAATCTTAATATTGCTAGTTCAGCATTACAACTAGCTAAAGAAGCTGCATTAAAAAATAATGATGTATTTAAACATGAAAATGCTGAAAGTGAATTAATATTTCAACTGCTAAGTACACTAAATAGTGTTGGAAGATTAGATGATTTCGTATCACAATCAAAAGCATTTACTAATATAGATCTATCTAAACCAGAAGGACAAAATTTAATAAATGAAATAAAAGAATTATCCATTATAAAAGATGAATCAGGTAATGTTACAAGTAATGCTTTTGAATCCTTTAGTGATCAAGAAATAGCTGATATAGTAGTTAAAAGAAATAAAAAATTAATAGAAAGAGCTAAGTATGTAAAAGAATTATCTAATCGTGTAAAAGATTTAATGCCAGGACAAGATATACATACGCAATCAAAGTTCATACATTACAACTATATGTTAAAAGAAATTGATACAAGATTAAAAGATATGAAACTTGAAATAGATACAAAATTAAAAGCTATTAATGCAGATATAAATATTTCCGTTTCAGATAAAGATATAATAGATCGTGAAAAATTTTTAAGACCTATATTAGAAACTATATATTCTAAAGATAAAATAAAATTAGATCCTGAAGTATTTAAAAATTTACATAGTATCATTACGGATTTAAAATCTAAATCTATTGATACAGATTTTCAAAATACAGTTTCTGCCTTAGAACAAACAGTTACTAACTTAGAAAACAATCTCAAACAATTTTTAAATGATTATGAAAGTATAGATATTAAAGAAGAACCTGGTAATGAATTTAAGAAATCTAAAATAATTACTGAATTTTTAAATAAATCTACAGAAACCATCAAAGAAATAAATTCAGAATTAATGACTATTTCTGATATTTTAAATTCTGACCATTTGGAAAAATTTATTGCTGAGAAAAAAAAGTTAGATGAAGAGTTACATAAATCTATCTTAAAAACTACAAATAAAGATAATATACATTTATATGCTTTAATGGAACAAGTTAATAAATCTTATGTAGATAAAGTATTTAAATTTATAAAAGAATCAGGAGATTTAAGACTATTACCTGATTTAGAAAAGGTAAGAGATTTAGCAAATGATTATTCTAAATTATCCCGTAGAAGAATAGCCATAGCAAGAGGTGTAACGATGATACTTAAAGAATTAGACAGTAAAAAAGGATCTACTATAAAGAATATTATAGATAAAGCTTATACACATACAAATAAAGTATTATTTAAATCTAAAATGAATAGATTATCAGCACAACCTTATTTATATAGAAAAGAAGAAGGTACTGATAATAAATATAGATTAGTAGAACTTATAAATTTAACTGAGAATGAAGATGAATCTTATACTATAAATTATAGAAATATAAAAATAGATGAAAAAACAGATTTATCTTTAAAAACTGATATAGTAAAACAAGAAAATATTAATGATTGGTTTTCAGAAATAGAATTATTAGATATAAATTTACCAAAAGATGAAGGTCCAAAAGTAGTAGAAAACCCAACAGAACCTGGTACTAAAGTTGAAGAAAAACCTGGTACTAAAGCTGAAGAGAAACCTACTGAAGAAAAACTTACTGAAGAGAAACCTGCTGAAAATATACCTACTACTAAAGCTGAAGAAGAACTTACTACTAAAGCTGAAGAAAAACCTTCTGAAAAAACTATGTCAGAGGAAAATAATGTTTCAAGTATATATAAAGATACAATAGATACTTTTAAATTTGTTAAAGGAGAAAGTCCTAGTACTAGTGGTGTATTTACAGCTGAAAAACCTGATAAAGCTTTTGTAATATTTGAAAATCCAGAAGATCAACATGTACATATTGGTGCTGTTGGTAGATTATTAAAAGTTACTCCAAAAGAAAGAAGTCCTTATTATATACTTGGATTAGACGATGGTAGAGCTTTTTATGTTATAAACTCTCAACAAGAAGATAGAACTAAATGGATGTTAAGTCCTAATAATATATTAAAATTATCTAATTTTGAAGGTACTTGGGAAGATGAAACTAATTATACGATGATACCATTTAATGGTAATATGTATAAAACATCAAATTCCAAAGGTATAATATATATAGATAATTTAGCTTTAGTAGAAAAATTAAAAGAAGCTCAGGCAGAAGAAAATATAGAAGATATACCTGAAGATATAGATTTCATAGATGAAGAAAATATGAGATCTAACATAGATATGTTTAACAAGGAAGTTAAACTAAGTGATCAGGAAGAATTAGAAACACCAAAGGAAATAGAAGGTATTGAAGAAAAACAAGAACAAGAACATACAGAAGAAAATGTTGTAATATTTAATACTACTGAAATACAAGATCTTGATGAAGAAAAAGCAGAAAGTCTAAATATAGCTCCTGCTTCTATAGTTTATTATAATAAAGGCAAACATAAAAAAGTAATAGAAAATTTTGATTTAGATATAAATGAACAAAAAGATAATTTTGATAAATTAATAAAAATATTAGGTAAATTAACTAAGTTAGATGAAAATAGTTTAATCGGTTTAATAGCTAAACATACGCTATATATAAATAATAAAATAGCTTTTGTGTTTAATACTACGGATAAACTTAATATAGATTTTGATAAAATTAAATTATTTAATAAAATAATAAGTTTTAAAGAATACAGTAAATTAAGTGAAGCAGAAAAAACATTTTTAAATGGATTTTCAACAACTATTCCTGGTACAAATTACAAAGCTATTGTATTTTCTTCACCAGCTTTGAAAGAATCTAAAGGATATAGATTAATTAGAAAAGCTACTAAATTAGAAAATATATATGGTGGAAATTACGTTGTAATTGATGTGGATAAAAATGATCCAAAATTAAAAATACGAAAAAATGTTGCAGAATACGAAGGTTATAAATGGAAAATAAAACAACTAAAATATTCATATAATCCTGCAATAAAATTTATGGGATATGAATTAAGGCTTAATAAGATATATCCTAACGTAATAGTAAAAGCTAAATTAGTTAAAGATGTAGATTATATAGAAAAATATAATGAAGATGGTGTTCCAGAATATTATATGCCTACTCAAGAAATTATACCATTTAATAAAACACAATATAGACATACATTTGTAGTAAATCCAGCAGCCAACTTAAAAATAATAAGTTCAATGGATACTTATTATGTTGCATTATATAAAATGGGTAATTTTAAAACGTTTATAAAAATCCCAAAGAAAGTTTATATTAGAGAAATAAAAACTAATGGAGATTTAAGTAATAAAGCTTTTCAGTTAAATCATAATGATAGATCAAATTATTTAATATTAACTGATTTAGAAGGTAATGGTGTACCATTTAGTAAAGTTTATGATAATATAGAAACAAATTTAGACGAAGAATCTGATTCTGATGATATGAAGATAAGGTCAGACTTAATACATCATGATCCCAAAGAATTACCTTCAGAAGCTGTATATTTTTCACATACTCCAAAAGTAGAAAATAGTTTTTCAAAGACTATAAGTCCTATAATTATCTCAAGAGAAGAATTAGAAGAA
>Ga0255345_1007250_pt1 | contig 10469 bp, 12 predicted proteins | sample wastewater_treat_6_FD_192415 | JGI IMG/M metagenome (GOLD analysis project Ga0255345, IMG submission 192415) | Wastewater microbial communities from Lulu Island WWTP, Vancouver, Canada - plant20 | ecosystem: Engineered > WWTP > Wastewater > Unclassified | place: Canada: Vancouver, British... | reverse complement strand
CAACTATTTACGACTTTGAATGCCGATTCTGGTTGCCTCCGGCAGGTATCTCGCCCGCCGGGGGCAGAAAAGCAACCAAAACCCCGGCCGAAACTCAGAAATAGTTGACTCGGGTTTTGAAAAAGCAACTATTTACGACTTTGAATGCCGATCTTGGTTGCCTTCGGCGGGTATCAAGCCGGCCGAAGGAAGATAAGCTAAAAAGATATTGACATATGTCATAAACGAGATATAATAATAATCGAAAATGACATATGTCACAAATAAAAGGAGGTGAGCAATATGCCCAAGAGAGACGGAACAGGCCCCGTTGGTGTTGGAGTGATGACCGGAAGAGGTTTAGGGCCATGTGCAGGAGCAAATCCACCAAACTATCGCCCGCGATTCGGCGCAGGATGTGGTGCAGGATTTGGCTGGAGATTAAGCTTTCCTTGTCGGCTTGGCGGCTTCAAGAGCGATTTCGCAGGGGACTCGGTATCACCAAAAACACGGAAGGAGCTTTTGAACGATCAAAAGGATTTCCTGAAAGATAGACTCGAGGCTATTGAGAAACAACTGGAAGAGCTGTAAAAGGATCTGAATAATTGGGGGATGCCCTGATTATTCTTGAGTTGCATTATTTATTTGGGTTAAGCTATGGCTGTCGATCCTGCTAATAGCTTGGAGTTGGCGGAAGGCTTTATCGGAAGCGAGGTAGTGAAACTATGCCAAGACCTATGAAATGGAGAAATGTATGCAGCCTGCCCGAAAGGGACAGGTTCGGCCCCCTTGGCTCACCGGTAGAAGGAAAGAACTGCGTGAATATGACAGTAGATGAATATGAGACTATCAGACTGATCGATGGAGAGGGCTTTTCTCAAGAAGAGTGCGCCAAACAGATGAATGTCGCCCGTACTACAGTCCAGGGAATCTATGCCGGGGCAAGAAAAAAACTGGCTGAGTCATTAGTAAATGGAAAGGTATTATTGATCGAAGGGGGCGAATATCGCTTGTGCGAAGGGCTAGGACCGGGCTGTGGCCGTGGTCGTGGCTGCCGCAGGCGCAGACATAATCGGGACTCTTTTGTAAAGGATTATTAAAAAAGGAGGTTTTTATGAAGATAGCAATACCGGTGGATGAAAAAAGCATGGGGACCAACGTGTGCGTATCCTTTGGACGGACACCTTATTTCCTCATATATGATACAGAATCAAAAGAAAGCAGCTTCATCAATAACAGCGCTGCTTCCAGTTCAGGCGGCGCCGGGATAAAAGCTGCTCAAACCATCGTAGACAGCAAGGCTGATGTATTACTCACACCAAGGTGCGGAGAAAACGCAGCGGCAGTGATCAAAGCAGCCGGCATCAAGATCTATAAGACGACAGGGGTTTTCGTAAACGACAACATCGATGCTTTTATTGCCGGCAAACTGCCCGTATTGGAAGAAATTCACGCCGGACTTCATGATCACGGAGGCAGATAATTATGAGGATAGCCGTACTCAGCGGCAAAGGTGGCACAGGAAAAACACTGGTATCGGTCAACCTAACAGCGGCAGCGCAAGAGGCAGTCTATATTGACTGCGATGCGGAAGAGCCCAACGGGTACTTGTTTTTTAAACCTGCGGACATTATTGAAGAACCCGTAACGGTAATGATACCGCAGGTTAATAATAACCTCTGTATCGGATGTCGAAAGTGTGTGGAACTTTGCAGGTTCAATGCTCTTGCTTATATTATGGATAGGCTGTTGATATTCAAAGAAATCTGCCATTCTTGCGGAGGCTGCGTTTTAGTGTGCCCGGAGAATGCTTTGACTGAAAGCGAAAGAGCCATAGGCAAGATCCAAAGGGGGATATCAGACAGCGTGGAAGTATCCACAGGGATATTGAATACCGGAGAGGCCTCGGGAGTCCCTATAATTAAAAGACTTATAAGCATGGGATCTTGCGAAAAAAATGATCCCGTTCATGTGGACAGACCAGTGTTTATCGACTGCCCTCCCGGAAGCGCTTGCAGCGTGATGGAAAGTATCAAGGATGCGGATTATTGCATATTGGTGGCAGAGCCCACATTATTCGGTGCTCATAACCTAAACATGGTATACGAGTTAGTCAAACTCTTTGGAAAGAAATATGGGGTGGTTCTCAACAAATGCCTGAACGGAGAAAATCCTTCGGAAAAACTTTGCATAGAAAAAAATATTAAGATATTAACGCATATACCTTTTGACAACGAGCTTGGGATACTGAACTCCAACGGAGAGATTGCCGTTAAGAAAAGCGAAAAATATCGGGATATCTTTATCTGTCTTCTTGAAAAGGTAACAAAAGAGGTTCAAAATGAAGGGGGTGTCGGGGCATGAGGCAGCTCTTGATTCTGAGTGGAAAAGGCGGTACCGGGAAAACTACCATAGCCGGCGCATTTATCAAGCTTTCTTTTGCTGAGGCCTTTGCCGATTGTGATGTGGATGCGCCAAACCTTCATCTGATAACAGAGCAGGATGTTTTACCGAAAAAGACGGATTATTACGGTTTGCCGAAAGCCGAAATAGACAAAGCCCTCTGTACCGGGTGTGATCTTTGCAGGCAAAACTGCAGATTCAATGCAATTTCTGTATATTCCGATGAAGAGGGAACGAAAAAAGCCGGCCACTGCGACGCCATGTGTTCTGGCAAGGTTTATAAAGTGGACCGCTTCAGCTGCGAAGGCTGCGGAGTATGCGAATATGTCTGCCCTGTGGGAGCAATATCCATGAAACCGGCTGTGGCAGGGGAATTGATGCTGTATAAGAATAGCGAAAGGGTCTTTTCTACCGCTCAGCTAAAAATGGGCAGCGGCAATTCGGGGTTGTTGGTCACCGAGGTCAAAAAACAGATGAAAGAGGCCGCAGGCCAAAACATAACAAAGTTAACAATAATTGACGGCTCTCCGGGGATAGGCTGCCCGGTCATAGCATCTCTTAGCGGAGCGGATATGGTCTTAATCGTGGCGGAGCCTTCTCTTTCGGGCATCAGCGATATGGAGCGCATTATTAAAACGGCAAATCAATTCCAAACTAAAATAGCGGTCTGCGTAAATAAATATGATACCAATACAAACAACACAGAAAAGATAGAGGCATTTTGCAAAGAGCAAAAGCTGCCATTTATCGGAAGGATCCCTTTTGATTCGGAAGCGGTAAAAGCAATAAATGATGCCAGAACCATAGTCGACATTGACTGTACTTCGGGAAGAGCGGTAAAAGAGGTATATAAAGAAACGGTAAAGCTGCTGTTTGACAAAGGCGAAGGCAAGGAGCCGGTTGAAAACTCTATAAATATAAGAGAGCAAAGGGGGCAGAGTAAACCATGATCATCAAAACATTAGCCGAAAACACAGCGGCATCCGATAGTTTTGGCAGCGAACACGGACTCAGCCTATATATAGAAGCAGAAAAATATAAGTTGCTTTTCGATGTTGGAGCAAGCGGACTTTTCTATGATAATGCCAGTAAATTGGGAGTGGACATAGATGACATCGATTATCTGATCATATCACACGGACATTATGACCATGGAGGCGGATTAAAGACATTTCTGGGGAAGAACTCAAAAGCTGAAGTTTTCATACATCATTTAGCTTTCGGGAAGCATTATGCAAAGCATTCTGAAGGCGAGCCGGAATTTATAGGCCTTGACGAAGAACTTATAGGGCATCGTCAATTAGTATTTACCTCGGACCGTTTTTTTATAGGGCGGGGGATCCAGCTGTTTTCCAATGTGGTTCAAAGCGAACCCGGACCGGCATCGAACTCCGGTCTTTTCTCGGAGCAGGACGGTGAGATGGTAAAGGACAGCTTTGCACATGAGCAGAACCTGATAATCGAAGAAGGAGATAAGGCCCTTCTGGTAACAGGATGCGCCCATAACGGTATCGTCAATATTATTAAACATTTTTACAGTTTAAAGGCCGGCATGCCAGATTATGTGATCGGAGGCTTCCACCTAACCAGCAGATCATTGGGAGATAGCAGGAAAAGTGAAGAAATGAGCACAGTCGATAAAATCGGGAAATACCTGCTTGACACAAATACGAAATATTATACGGGCCATTGCACAGGCTTAGAGGCTTATAACAGGCTCAAGGCAATCATGGGCGATAATATTGAATATCTTGCAGCAGGCAGTGAAATAACAATTTAAGTATAATCACACGATGGCGGCGATCAAAAGGATCATAGGTTATAAGGACGATTCAATATATATTCTAAAAAGGAGCTAAAACTATGAGTGAAAATTGCAATCAAAGCTGCAGCAGCTGTTCGGAAAACTGTGCAGAAAGAAAAGAAGAGAAAACCGATTTTTCAGAGAAACTGCATGAAATGAGCAGTGTCAAAAAAGTGATCGCCATCGTCAGCGGCAAAGGAGGAGTGGGGAAATCCCTGGTCACCTCCATGCTTGCGGTCACCATGAACCGAATGGAGTATCACACCGCCATTCTTGATGCCGATGTTACCGGACCTTCGATCCCGAAGATGTTCGGTATAAAAGAAAAGGCCCAGGGCAGCCAATTTGAGCTGTATCCGGTAAAAACCAAAACCGGCATCGACATCATGTCTGTCAACCTTCTTTTGGAAAACGATACGGATCCGGTAGTTTGGAGAGGACCGGTAATCGCCGGAGCCGTCAAGCAGTTTTGGACGGATGTGATCTGGGATGATGTGGATTTCATGTTTATAGATATGCCTCCCGGAACGGGAGACATTCCTCTGACTGTATTTCAATCCATCGCTGTTGACGGTATCATCGTGGTGACATCTCCTCAGGAACTGGTGTCAATGATAGTCTCGAAAGCGGTGAAAATGGCGGAAATGATGAATATCCCCGTCATAGGTCTGGTCGAGAATATGTCCTATTTTAAATGCCCCGACAACGGAAAAGACTATCATATATTCGGAGAGAGCCATATTGAGGAAATAGCAGAGAAACATGGGTTGAAGGTCCTTGCAAAAATTCCGATAGACCCCAGGTTTTCTGCGGTCAGCGACAGGGGCATGATGGAGCTCTTTGACGGAAACTGGCTCGATCCGGTTGGGGACGTTTTGATGCGGATGATAGAGAATAACATAGAGGGTGATATTTCAGGGAACAGCATACCCTCAGATAAAAAGGAGGAAGACAGGAAAATGATCAAGATCGCAGTTGCAAGCGAAAAGGAAATGGTGACGGAGCATTTCGGTCACTGCATCAATTTCAACATTTTTGAGGCAGAAGGTGAAAAAATAGTCAAGAGCGAGTCGATTCCCAATCCGGGACACAAGCCGGGGTTCCTGCCCAACTATCTTAACGATATTGGAGTAAATGTAGTGATCTCCGGCGGTATGGGCGCCGGCGCCATTGAGATATTCAATGAAAAGGGCATTGAGGTGATCGTGGGTGCTGAGGGAGATGCAAAAGCGGCCGCGGAAGCCTACTTAAAAGGTGAGCTTGAGTCAACAGGCTCCGTCTGCCAGGACCACAAGCACCACGATGAGTGCGGCCATTGATGAGGCTGCAGGCTTCTATCCTGATAAAGTTTCGGACAGCCTAAGCTGAATGTGATAGCAAACTCAGCTAAAACAGAAGATAAGTGACATCCATTTACAATTTGTAAAAAGCAAGCGGCACAACAGCCCGAGGATTTACGGTGTTGTGCAGCTTGCTAGTTGAGAACCAATATTGTTGCTCCGGGCATGACTTGATTGGTCAGGGTAGTTAGTTAGAGTATTCTTCATTTGCCCAGGCTTCTAATTTACGCATGGTTTCATTATATGTTTCATTGCAGATGTCGGGCAAATAGCCCCCCAAGAGATCTCTTGCCGCTTCAAAGCCTTCTTCAATGGCCGATTTCAGCTGGATGAATTTTGTTTTATCTTCGCAGGAAATCATTTTAGCAAAACTCACTAGCCTGTCACTTACTGCCTTTACTCCGAACTCTCCGTCTTCTGAAATCGACAGCTGCGCTTCCTTGATGCCGGTTATATCGAATTCACCATCGGAGGACAATCCTTTTATTTGAAAAACCTGATAACTCTTGCCCTGTTTTAATATCAATTGTTCTACGATCAGGCGAAGATTCTCGTTTGCCTGGTCTGCTATGTTTTTTAAAGCTGCGACATCGGATGTATCAAGGTTTTTTCTGAAGGCCATCTGGGAATAGGTGACCGGGATCTCAACCCTGCCGTTAAAAGAAGAGGTATCGGTCCGTAACCCGGTCTTCCTCTGCCCGACCTGTTTTTGGGGGTCGCCAACAACCTCTCTGCTATGAGAAAGTGGCTTTGTATATCCGCCTCTTTGATTAGGGGTTATTACGATACTCATATCGAATTCTCCTCCCTAGATATATTTCTTGCTATATATATCGGCAGAAAAGTCAAAAACTTTAGGTCTAAAACAAAGAATTTGTTGCCTGATTTCGAACTTTGTCGATAAGCATTGACTAAGATGCTCTCCAATGTATAATAACCATTGACAGTACGTTAAATATAACATTCAGCCGGTTAATCGGCAAAAGGAGCAAATAGATGTCCAGCTTGTCGGCATTTAAATTCTATCTGCCTGTAGTAATGATAGTGGGTTCTAATGTATTATACCATATTTGCGCAAAGAGCATACCAAAGCAGCTTAATCCGATGATCAGTATTATCGTTACATATTTAGTCGGAGCAGCTTTTGCATTGCTTATTTTTCTTCTGACAGATCCGTCCAAAGATGTGGCTGCTCAGTTCAAGCTGGTCAACTGGGCCCCAGTGGTATTAGGTTTTTGCGTAGTGGGTCTTGAGGCCGGGTTTATCATTCTTTACAGAGTGGGATGGAATATCAGCATAGGATCATTGGTATGCAATATCCTTCTGGCGGTGGTGCTTATTGCAGTAGGGTATTTTTTATACAAAGAGCATATATCGGCTCAGCAAATGGTGGGTATCGTCCTTTGCATAGCCGGGTTAGTATTCATAAATAAATAAAGCAGCGGCTGCGGAGCAGTTCCCGGCCGGGACGACAGAGTCAAAAAGAGGCTGATATGGGACTGCTGATCGTAAAAAATCTATACAGAAGGAACATCAGGGTCAACTACCTTTACACGTTTATAATGTGTCTAAGCCTGACACAGGGATTTTGGCTCATATACCTTGCTTCGAAGGGGATGAGCCTTTTGCAGCTTGGAATTCTGGAAGGCTTTTTTCATGTGACCTCTTTTATTATGGAAACGCCAACCGGGGCAATTGCCGACCTTTATGGCCGAAAGTTCAGCAGGATGCTGGGACGGCTCTTTTTGATCGTTGATTTGCTGCTTCTTCTTTACGGGACATGCTTTACACATTACATGATATCTTTTGCATTCTGTGCAATTGGATACAACCTGGAGTCCGGAGCAGGGGAAGCCTTGGTATATGATTCGCTGCTTGAGATCGGTGAAGCCGACCGTTATATGAAGGTCAACGGACTGAATGAGGCGCTTTATCAAATCGCCCAAGCTTTCGGTCTGATACTCGGAGGTTTTATTGCAGTACAAAGTTACAAAAGCCTTTACACTGGCCAGATCGGCATTGTACTGGCTTCCCTGGCTGTAGCATTTTTTTTCACCGAAACTACCATCGGGAAGGGAGAGCGGCAGGAAGCCGATATAAGGCAGAGACTCGCGGGGCAGTTCAGAGACAGCTTTTCTGTTATAAAAGGGAACAGAAGGCTTTGCTATCTGATCCTGATCATGAACGCAATAGCAGTTTTTTCGGTAGTGATTTTCTACTATATGCAGATATACTGCAAACAAAACGGGATCAATGAACAGATCTTCGGATGGATTGCAGCTGTTTCATGCATACTGGGCGCCCTTGGGGGATTTTGTGCAAATCAGGTGGAAAAGCTTTTTAAGGAGCGTTTGCTGATGCTGTTTCTCCCTGTGTTCTACATGGTCATCGCCTGGGGAATGGTTAGCTTTCGCACCGCCGTTATCTCTTTCGGATGTATAGGTTTTTTTGACAGCCTTACATATGTCATATACTTTGACTATATCAACAGGCTTATCCCCAGCTCAAAACGTGCTACTTTGATTTCCGTCTCCAGCATGGTTTTCAGCTTCTATATGCTTTTTATATTCCCTTTGGTAGGGGCTGTCGGGGAATCCTTCGGGCTTTCGAAAGCATTCGTTGTGCTTGCTTTTGGGGCAACCGGCGTGGCATTGATCAATCTATGGCTGCTGCATCAGCGAAGAACTATATAAAATGTCAAGGTATCTTGTTTTAGGATTGACATTTTCTTCAGAATATATTGTAATTTTCCTGTTATTTGATAAAATGAGCTTAAGTTAGCAATAAGCTCTAAAAGTACAACCTTGGGCTATAGTTTATTTCTTAGAACAATTGCTAAGAATTGAGGGAAAAAGTGCAGATAAATAAGGGATTAGGCCATTGGTCTGTTGCTGCGGTTTTGATTGTATGGGTCGTCGTAGTTCTGACGGTCTCTTTTTTCTATTTTTTCACCTCGATAGACAAGCACATCGAAGAGCATGCCACCGCTTCTTTAAGGGATGTTTCAAAAGGCATTGCCGAACTCCTGCAGGTCAAGATACAGGACCAGTGGGCGACTTTAGCCCCTGTGGCCAAGTATGCGGGGAAAGAAAAAAATCTGCTGGATTCAGAAAATCTGATCCAAATCATGAAATACATGAAGACCACATCTAATTTTTCACAGGTTTTTATTGCGAACCATGCAGGGAATTCGGTCAATAACGAAGAAATCTATATTAATGTGGCTGACCGGTGCTATTTTAAAAAAGCCATGCAGGGCGACAACAACATTTCGCAGATACTGCAAAGCAGAGGTACGGGTAAAGATGTATTCGTATTTGCCTCACCTGTTTACAGCGGCTTCAGAGTTCGCGGAGCCTTATGCGCATCAATAGAAATCAAAGACTTCAGAAAGCTTGCGGACCTTTCCGCTTTTGACGGGATGGGCTTTACATATATCGTCGACGCCAGCGGCAAGATCCTGGTTGAACCAAATACTGAAAATCATCCGATAAAGGGGGATAATGCAATAAGCTGCTTAACCGATGCGGACATCGAAAGCAGTATTGAGGCAAGCAAGCTTAGGGAGGATATGCGGAACAGGGAGAAAGGTTATTTTACTTTTGTCAGCAATGGAAATGTGCAGAGCCTATATTACATGCCTTTAGAGATCAACGACTGGTATATTCTCTGCGGCGTACCTTACAAATATCTGAAGGATCAATCCTCACAGCTGTATTGGATTGCGCTGCTTCTCAGCTTTGGAGTTCTTGCGGCATTTATTCCGGTGATCTTAATTATTTGGATGGGTGAAAGGGCAAGAAAGACTGCTTTATTGCACAAAAACAAAGAATTGCTGCTAAATGAAGAACGATTTCGCATCATAAGCTCTCTTTCCGATACTGTTATTTTTGAGACGGATCTGGAAAACTGCACAATGATAATCCCGGAGGCTTTACGGGCCGGAACAGATTATGAGACGGAAATAGAAGGACTCCCGTATTCCCTGGTGGAAAAAGGTTATATACATCCGGATGATGCGGAAGCTTTTATTAGTTTGCATAAAGATATTCCGCCATTTACAAAAACCCTTACAGGAGAGTTCCGGATCAAAGGGGTGGTAGGAGATTACATGTGGCATAAGATCGAGGAGGTTCTGATATCTGATGAGAACGGGAAGGCTTTTAAGAGTATAGGCAGAGCCTTAAATATCGATGATGAGAAGAGAAAGATGGAGCTGCTGGAAGCAAAGACTCAAACGGACTGCGGATCCGGACTCTACAACAAACAGGCCACGGAACTCTCTGTCAGGCAGTGCATCAAAGAAGAAACCGACACCGGACACGCTATGATAATAATGGATATAGATAATTTCAAAGCAATAAATGATTCCAGAGGACACCTTTTCGGCGACAAAGTGATCGAAGACCTGGCCAGCATTTTGATACATCAGTTCAGGGCAACGGACATACTGGGGAGGATAGGCGGAGACGAGTTTATGCTGTTTATAAAAGATATCCCCGACGAGCTGTTTGTTGCCGATAAAATCAAAACGATACATAACACGATGATGATTATGCATAAGATCAGCATTAGCTCGGGAATAGCGATTTACCCTAAAGATGGGACATCTTATCTGGAACTGTACGAGAACGCTGACAGGGCCATGTACTTCGCAAAGAAAGACTCCGGGGAGTGCATGGAGTTTTATTCGGAAATAGAGAAAGACCAATGAGAGAACAGTCAATTATAGCGGCTCATGAAGGGACGGAGCTTACGGATGAGGAAAATCGCAGCAATGATTTTCAAGGCGTCGCCGGGCAGAAAAGGGATGATACAAAGCAGCAGGGCTGATTTCAGACCGGCGCCGGATATCAGCATGAACCATAAGACCCCCAGGGCATAGCAGGCTGAAAGCCCCCCAACAAGACCGATTATCAAGCCTTTATCCATCTTTTTGAAAT
>Ga0255345_1007240_pt1 | contig 10477 bp, 4 predicted proteins | sample wastewater_treat_6_FD_192415 | JGI IMG/M metagenome (GOLD analysis project Ga0255345, IMG submission 192415) | Wastewater microbial communities from Lulu Island WWTP, Vancouver, Canada - plant20 | ecosystem: Engineered > WWTP > Wastewater > Unclassified | place: Canada: Vancouver, British... | reverse complement strand
TTGAAAACAGTAATTTAGTCGGCCGCCAAAACTTCACCCATTGCAAAATAGAATATTCAGATGTTCTTTTTCAAGAAACCCGAAAAACACTTCTTTCTGAAAATAACTTAGAAGTTGCATTGTTATGTTTTTTATTCATCCATGTGTACCCCGACACAAAATGGGCCACAAAAGTTCTCAGCGAAAAGTTTCAAATACCTAATGATACGTCCTTCTACGAAAAAAATCGAAAAAGAATATACCGGTTTAACCATAGGCTAAGAGAAAATCTTGATAAAATTAAAACCATTAAGTGGCAAGAAATTACAGACTGGTCTGTCGGAGAAAGAAACCATTTGGCCTGGCGAATAATCTTTGTTTCACCGACAGAACTCGCTGATGACTTATCGGACGAATTAAAAATATTAGATTTATGGCACGCAGATTTTCATAAAAATGAAAACTATTGCCCCAACAGAATATCAGCAGCAGAAAAAATTTATACTTCTATGAAAAAATTCCACAAGAACAATAACTTAGACTGCCTATTACAAGAAGAAAAAGAATACTGGCAAGATCCACCTGACATACTTGGCACTCTGCTTGGAAAAAACATAAAACACGACAATTCTCTATCTTTAAATGAAGAAGTCTCAAAATCTTTTGTTAATTCTTACAATGACGCCGACAAAAATTTTGAAAAAATTGCCGAAGACATGACAATATGGTTTGATAAACTCTTGCAAGCAAAGTTAAATAAACAGAGCAAAGAGCTATAGCTCTTGCCTAATAACAATAGTTAGGTTATAATTTTAGCCACTTTAAAAGCCACGAGGGCAAAATGCAAAAATTTAACCAAAAAGAAATTGATAAACGAAGATGCTTCGGTATTATAAGCCACCCTGACGCAGGCAAAACAACACTGACAGAAAAACTCCTGCTTTTTGGAGGCGCAATTCAAATGGCCGGCGCCATCAAAGCAAGAAAATCTGACAGGCACGCAACGAGCGACTGGATGAAAATTGAACAGGAGCGCGGTATTTCGGTAACAACTTCTGTAATGAAATTTAACTACAGAGATTATGAAATAAATCTGTTGGATACTCCGGGGCACCAAGACTTTTCTGAAGACACATACCGAGTCCTTACAGCTGTAGACAGCGCACTAATGGTAATAGACAGCGTTAAAGGGGTTGAAACTCAAACAGAAAAACTCATGACAATATGCCGCATGAGAAACACCCCCATTATTACACTCATAAATAAGTTAGACCGCGAGGGACGGCCCCCATTAGACCTGCTCGCAGAAATAGAAGACAAACTTCAAATCGAATGTATCCCTCTCTCTTGGCCAATCGGCTGCGGCAAAACATTTAAAGGCGTTTACAATATCTATAAAAAATCGATATCTATATTTAGACCCGGTGAAGCAAGAAGACCACAAGACACAATCACAATAAACGATCTGGCTGACCCCAAACTTGACCAATTGCTCGGTTACCAAGCCAAAGATCTCAGAAACGATATTGAGCTGCTAGAAGGCGCTGCTGACCCCCTAAACCTTGAACACTACCTAAGAGGCAACCAAACCCCCGTATTTTTCGGCAGCGCATTAAATAACTTCGGCATACAAGAACTATTAGACGCATTTGTCGAATTGTCGCCCTCGCCAAAACCAAGAGAAACCGAAACCAGAACCGTAATGCCATACGAAAAAGACTTCAGCGGCTTTGCGTTTAAAATTCAAGCAAATATGGATGCCGCTCACAGAGACAGAATTGCCTTTGTAAGAGTTTGCTCGGGAAAATTCACAAAAGGCATGAAAGTCATGCACCACAGACTCGGCAAAGAAATCACACTTTCGAATGCCACAATTTTTATGGCCCAAGACAGACAAAACGTTGAGGAAGCTTTTCCGGGCGACATAATCGGCATACATAATCACGGCACAATTAAGATCGGCGACTCATTCTCTATTAAAGAACCGCTTAAATTCACCGGAATACCAAGTTTTGCACCTGAGCTGTTCAGAAGAGTCATTTTAAAAAACCCATTAAAAACAAAACAACTCCAAAAAGGATTGCAGCAGCTCTCTGAAGAAGGCGCAATACAAGTATTCAAACCTTTATTCGGCAATGAATACATTATTGGCGCAGTCGGCGTTTTGCAATTCGATGTTACAATATCGAGGCTCAAAGAAGAATATGGCGTTGACGCTATCTATGAAGCTCTCGACTTCGGCATCGCAAGATGGATCGTTTCTGACAACGAAGCAAAGTTAGAAGAATTCAAAAAGCGATACAAAACCGCTCTTGCTCTCGATACTGCCGAAAAACTTACCTTCATGGCACCCGACAAATGGCGTTTAAACTATGTAACGAAAGAATGGCCCGAGATTAACTTTCTCGAAACCAGAGAACACGAGTAAAAAACAAAGCGACGATTTTTTTCGTCGCTTTTTAATTATTCCAGTCAGGTTTTGAAGGACTTTCTCGAAATATACACGAATCTTTTGCACAGGGAGTTTTGAAGATCGCATACCTGCTGCAACTTTTGCACTCAGGTTGAAGACATCGGTTAGAACATGAATTTCCTGATTTCTTTTTCATTCTGACCTCCTCAAACTAACATAACTCTCTTAATATATATCGGCATTTTCCCAAAAAAGCCTTAGGTGTCTTAATCAAGTAATTCGAAACATTTCTCGGGATTATTTATGGGAAGGGCGTGGCCGGCATTATCTGCCACAAAAATCTGTGCCTTCGGCAAACATTCTGCCAATGCGTTTTTTTGAAATTCAATATCAAGAAATTTATCAGAGTTCCCAAATAATGCTTTTACAGGAATATCAAGATTTTTTAATTTTTCGAAAACCGCTTTGTAGGTCAATGCCATCCAATTACAATCATTCACTTCGGCAAGCAGAGTCTCAAACCTTGTATAGCGAGGCAACCAAGTTGAAAAATAACTTTCTTCGGGAACAACCGGATAAAAAGAATCTACTATGCGCTTTTTTGAAGGCTCTTGAGCCAGCAAAGGCTTGAAAATACCGAGAATGGTCCCCAAAAAGGGATTTTTTGAATGCTTAGGCAGGCTTGAAACACTCTCGTCTTTTGGCTTTATATAGGGAGAATACATAATTATTCCCTTAACTTTTTCAGGAAACTCGGCAGCAATTTTACACGCAACAAATGCGCCGAACGAATAGCCGATCAGCCAAGACTTTCCTCCGCATTGTTTATCGATAAACTGCGCATACGCCTTTGCATCAATATAAGGATCAGCGACCGGGCTTAACAATTCTTCGCTGCAATTGTGTCCCGGACGATCGGGAATTATCAATCTGCAGTTTTCTTTATTGAATTTTTCAGACATTCCCGAAAAATCTTTTCGGCTCCCGGGATTGCCATGCAAAGCCAAATATGGTTCGCCCGAACCGATTTCTGAAAAAGAAATTCTGGTATCCAATATATTTACAAATGAATTCATATCACGAAAAGCCATTTTTAAAACCTCATTTAGATTATTCAAAATGATTGTAGCACATATTAACTTAATAAGTTTATTTTATGTTAATATGCTGTATAATTTTATCGGATAATTAACTTATAAGACTTTGCAGGAGCGACAAATGCAAGATATTGACTACCAAGCATGTTTACAAGAAATTTATGAAGAAACCAAGCCCCTCCTAGGACAAGGCAAAGTCGCCGAATATATTCCTGCCTTAGCTGAAGTTGACCCGAACCAATACGGAATAGCAATTCATACTCTTGAAAACAAAACCTACACAATAGGTGACGCAGATATCCCCTTTTCAATTCAAAGCATTTCAAAAGTATTTGTTTTTTCAATGGTATTTAAAGCATTCGGAGACAAACTCTGGAAAAGAATGGGAAGAGAACCATCAGGAAACTCTTTTAACTCACTTATACAACTTGAGCTCGAGAACGGTATTCCAAGAAACCCATTTATAAATGCCGGAGCACTGGTTTCAACAGATTGTCTGTTTTCTTTGTCTAAAAACCCACTAAAAGATATTTTAAATTTCGTCAGATCACTTTCTAATAATCCTAAAATAATATACGACAGCGTAGTTGCAAACTCAGAAAAAGACACCGGCTACAGAAATGCGGCCCTCGTAAATTTTATGAAAAGCTTTGGAAACATAGAACATGACGTTGATTCTGTTTTAAACACCTATTTTCACCAGTGCGGGTTAATGATGAACTGCATTGATTTAGCCAAAGCATTTTGTTTTTTGGCAAACAAAGGGGTTAACCCTTTTAACGGTGATTCAATTCTGACATTGAGCCAAGCTAAGCGTTTGAACGCCTTAATGCAAACCTGCGGACTTTACGATGAATCCGGTGAATTCGCTTTTTCAACAGGACTGCCGGGAAAAAGCGGAGTAGGAGGCGGAATAGTAGCAGTTGTTCCGAATTTATTGTCAATTTGCGTGTGGTCACCCGCATTAAACAAACACGGAAATTCACTCATAGGAATGAAAGCACTTGAACTGTTTACAACCAAAACAGGCATCTCAATATTTTAAAAAAAACACCTCCGGGCATTTATTTGCCGAGAGGTGTTTGTTAGAAACGCTTTAAGAGCAAGTTAACTCAGAACAAAAACTTAAACATATTGAAAAACTCCATCTTGGATTTTTTCATAAGAGATTTATCCCATGACGCAAAGTCTTGCAAAGTAATTTCTTTGCACCTGCTTAAGTCTTTTTCTAACATTACCTTAAATACTTTTGCCAAGCGATAGTCTTCTAATGCAACGATATCTTCGGAATCACTTGTGTGACTTCGCGAATTTACGTTATATGCTCCGAGTGTTACAGCAAAATCGTCAAACAAACTGACTTTAGAATGTAAGGTTTGAGCACCCCGCCACTCAAAAATTCTGGCGCCGACATTTAAAACCCTCTCGTAAGCGTATCTTCCGGCCCAACCACCGCTCGGATGATTATTAGACTCTATGCTGTTGGTTATAATTTTAACCTCAACGCCTCTGGCGACCGCGTCAGCAATAGCTTTTACCAAACGGTCTGTCGGAATAAAATACGCGGATTCAAAAATTGCTTCTTTTTCAGCCATGTTCAGATAGATTTCAAACAAATCTAATACATTGTCATCTTTATCATCTACCGGAAAAGTCGTTATGAAACGGGCATTAACATCTTCAAATACGGGCGGTTCTTCAAAATAAACGGGAATGGGCCCTCTGATCAGCTTATCAACATTTTTCAAAGGCTTAAAACTGTTAACTTTTTCATGGGCTTCTTTTTTCTTGGCATAATCACCCACTTCATTCCATTTTTTCAGTGTTAAGTCTTCCCAGTTTTGTTCAAAAAGATCCAGTATAGACCTTACCAAAGGACCTTGAACCTCAACATCTGTATCACGCCAGCCGTATTCTTCTATTTCGCCTTTTGCGTATTCGTCACCTATGTTCATACCGCCGACAACAGCATAAGTTTCGTCGACAATAAACAACTTCTGATGAGATCTAAAATTAGCCTTCAACAAATTTTTCAATATAGGATTATTTATTAATACTTTTACACCTGCATTTTTTAATCGTTGAATGCATCCGTCTTTTTTGCCAAAAGAAAAGGCGTCATCTAATATCAATCTGACGTCAACCCCGGCTTCGGCACGTTCGCACATAACATCTGTCAGAGCATTCCCAATTTCATCATCATTAAACAACAAAGTCTGAAGATATAAGCTTGATTGAGCTGATTGCCCCAGAGCGAGTCTTCTTGCAAAACTTGAACGACCGTTTGCCAACAGCTTAATTTTATTCAAAGGAACTAATTTTGAACGAGTTAAAGCTTCGGTAGAACCGGGCTCATAGGTGTCCAAGACAGCTACATTATATTCTTCAAGCGCCTTGTCAAGTTCTCGGGCCTTAGCAATTCTCTTAATATTGTTTATACCGTATGAACCAAAATTAACTAATTTAACAGGAAAAGCGAACCAAGATGTTTTGGCAAATTTTCCATACTTATTTACTGTAGAATCAACTATTTCTTGGTATTCTTTTCTTTTTTGATCAACAACCGAGAGTTTTTTGTAAACCCTTATAGTTGCCATTGCCTGTCTTCTGTATTCAGAGTTCTGAACTGTACGCGCATAATTTAAAAGGACTGTTTGAGTCTGTGACAAGCTCTTTGTCTGCTGATAAACGACATCAGCCAAGTTTAAGTAAGCTTCTTTTTTTAATTTTTCATCTGTGCAATTCGTTATGAAATCTTCAAGCATTGCTCTGATTTTGTCGTAATTAAGGTCACTTGACGGTAAGCTCATTTCAGCTACGATACCGTCATATTGACGTTGCAAAGTTGACTTCTGACCCGTTTGGCCCGTTGCGTCAGCTGATTTAATATCAATTACAGATGGAACGGCAGAATCGGGATCGCTATAATAAGCCAGTTTGCCGATTGACTTATAGTAAGCTTTTGAAGCGGCCTGAAGCTCTACGAGGATAGAAGAAACAGCTTGGGGATCAGCTTGAGCAGAGATAGCCTCTCTGTATCTGCTGTATAACGCCTGATACCTGTCAAATAAAGTTTTAACGTCTTCACCTGCAAAAACAGCAGACGCAAAAAACAATATAAAAATCAAAAATAAATATTTGTTTTTATTCTTCATAACCGCTCCGTATTACAATGGTATCTTTATAGTGTAATGATTTAATTGCTAAACAGCAAGGCTCAAATGTACACCGCGCCCGTATTTTTAGGAGAATAGAATGTAAACGGGCATCTTCTCAGACTTTCCTTTGAGTTCTACTTCTCCCAATAACTCCCCTTTATAGACAGAAGAAACCATTTTATAAACATCTTCTGAAACAAGACATCGCTCAAAACGCTGTTTTTCTGCAAAAGCTTCGATTCTGGCTGCCACATTTACCGTATCACCGATTACGGTAAAATCGCGTTTTTCCCCTACTCCCAAAAAGCCGGTAACTACCGTTCCAACACTGATTCCTTGAGCGACAGGAAATGGCAAGCTTCCCATAGCCTCTCCTCCGGAAATTCTTAAAGCGGCCTTACAAGCCGACTTTAAACATTCATCAAGACTTCTGCTGTCAGGGTGAAACGCAATAAGTTGCTTATCACCTATTATTTTATCTATCTCGCCGCCTTCATCCGAAATGATTCCCGCAATGTAAGCCACATGACGCTTTAAATCCTCAAAAAGAACCGCCGGAGGCATTTTAGCCATATAACCCGAAAAATCAGGTATTCCAACATACAATAAAACACAATCTGCTTTTCGGCTGGCATTGGCATGACCGTGCAATGTCTCTTTTTGAGCAGATCCGGAAAGCATTTTACCCATCATTTTCTTTTCTTCCAAACCTCGCATCATTCGATCAAACGATTGGCACAAAACACCTAGTTCATCAGATCTTTCATAGCCGATTCTGTAAGAAAAGTCTCCGGCATTGGTTCTTGTCATTCCATAGGTTAATTTTTTTATCGGCTCAAGAATATCTTCTGCAACACTGTTAGCAATCATCAAAATTAACAATGCAGACATAAACATGGCAAAATAAAAGATATAACGCCTCTCTGAAATAAAATCTTTAATAGAAGACAAATCGGCTAGCGTAAGAATTGTAACAGTAGATAAGTCTGTTCCGCTGACAGCTTCGAGCAGGTAATCTTTTCCGGAAACCTTTACATTTGCAGAAACAGGAAGATTAGATAAAGAAACATAGCCGCAATACTTTTTCATAATATTGCGATCTGCTTCAAACTTACCTAAGTATATTGTGCCATATGCGCTTTTTTCTGTGGCAAATACTCTAAAACCGCTGTCAATTTCTCCGGATCCATGTTTTTTTAAAGAGTTTTGATATTCATTGTATTCAGCTGCAAGCTCAGGAAAAATGCGACCGAACATTATCATCCAAATTATTGTGTAATCGGGATTTTGAATATTGGGCACAACATGCATAACGATTCCAACTGTAGCATCCGCAACCCTTAAAATTATCGGAGTAGATATGGCGTGAGGAAGTCTTAAATATGTTTCTTCTCCAAAAGTAGATCTCACCATTTTCATGCTAGCTTCAATATACAAGTCATTTTGCAAACCTACTGCAGCATTAGAAGAAAAGCCTCTTGAATCTGAAGTTAGCTTTGTCATTTTACTGCCAACTTCGCCCAACAGTCGCGCAAAATCTGAATCACTGCCAAAAGATTTTTTAGCGTGTGTCCAATCTTTTGCTGAAACAATTATTTCTCTCATTCTAAAATGAGACATGTTTTTTGAATTTTCCACGTTTTTTGTCCAGGAATCTAAAAGCTTCTCAAGAGAATCGCTGCCAAGCTCCTTTTTATTTGCGGCTTCAAGCTCAATGTTTTTGTTTATAATCTTAACGGCTTCACTGATTTCCCCAGAAAAACTCATGTCCTTAATAGTCTTCCAACCACTGGGATTAGAAAAACCAACGGTAGTTTCAAATCGTTTGGCAAAATTTTGAAGCTCTACTTGTTTTCGAGAAACTCTTACATTCTCTTCTTCATTCAAATATAGTTCATACAAGAAAAACACTGTAATCATAGGAATTACAGCCACACTGATAAGAGCAAGCCATAATTTTGCAGAAATAAAACGATTTATAAAAGTCTTGCCTTTTAATGTTTTAAATAAAAGCACTGTCATAGAAAAACAAAGCAGCAACAAAAACGACATGAACAAAAACCGGTCACCCTTAAGTTCAGAGGGTATTCTTCTGGCTAACAGAAAAACATAATCTGCAAAACCCAAATAAAAACTCCCTGAATAGGTGACATGATCATTATCTTTAAAATTAAGCGGATCCGACTCGTATTTTGTTATAATATTTACAGGAAAATCATTTGATGTTACCCATCTTGCATCTTTTCCTACTTTAGGCTTAACAGCAACGAATAAATCAGATTCATCATCCGTAAAGCTGTCAACAATTAGTTTTAAAGCACCTTTTTTTTCTGATGCATTTTTAGTTAATAAAAAATAGCCAAGCACAGGATATCTGCCGCTTTTATCCGGAGTTTTTGAGTGCAGGTAGTCCCAAAATATCAGTTCGGGAACCCCCTCAGAAGGGTTGTTGTCTCTTACATTCATTCTGAATGCTCTTGAAAAATACTCATGAAAAATCCCGCGTCCGAGATTCATGGGTTCATCGAATATGCGCGCCATCATATGATCGTAAAAATTGCTATACCCTTTTTGCAGATAGCTTGTCGCAATAAGTTTAAAATCATTGACAGATCTTTCAGAAAACCCGTTCGCACTAGAAAACAATGGTTTTTCCTGCTGTCTGTTTTTATTGTCAAAAACATGAATCATATGGCGATTTAGATTGTAATTTTCGGAAAACAAATCGACTTTACCGGCGATGAAGTTGTTTAGTTCAGCTTCAGAAATGTTTTCGGCAAGTTTTTCTTCCAATTCATACAAAAATTGTCTGCTTTTATTTTCAAATGCAATTTTTACTATTTCTTCACTTTTTAATAATTCCGACATATTTAAATTTGAATAATATAAATTTGTCTTTTCCGAATTCAATCTCTGCGAAATGCTTGCACCATATCCCAAGAATGCAATTAATGCGCTAAAAATCACAAATGACAAGCCGGCAGTAAATGCCATTTTTTTAGGAATTCCTATACCAAAGCCGGCCCTTATTCTTTTAAAAGAATCTGAACTGACCTTTTTTTCATTAGCCGCCATATAACTATTTGCCATTTTTTCTTTTTCTTTTAAGCCGACAGAATCCACGGGTAATTCGGATGTTCCTAGATCAGATAAAATGTATGCGGGAATATCAGTGCTTTCTAACCGCGCAAACAATAAACCGTTGCGCTTAAGAGTTTCACAAACATATTCGTCTATTACCAAAGGAAATGCAGGGTTTTGCGGTGATAAGGCTTCAAGTTTTGCAGCAGTTTTAAGAGGTTCGCCGAGTATTGCGTAATCTAACCTTGTATCGATACTTCCGACGGCCCCGGAATGCATTTCGCCGTATCTCAGACCAATTCCGATTTTATAAGTAAAAAGCTTCTCTTTTCGTCTTTTTCGATTTATTTGAGCCAATTTTATTATCATTCTTGAGCTTGCATTAAATGCGCGCATAGAGGCGCTTTCCTCGAATCTGCTGTCCTCAGGAAAAACAGCCTCAATAGCGTCACCGATATATTTGTATATTCTTCCGCCTTGTTCTGAAATCACTTTGGTCATTTCTGCAAAATGCTCGTTCAACAAATCTGTTATTAACGACGGATTATATTTTTCGCATGCACCTGTAAAGTTCCTTATGTCTGACACCAAAGCAACTCCGCAAAATGATTCAGTATCAAAACCGGTGCTTTTGCCCTTGCTTAAAGCCTCAACAGCTTGATCAGATATTAAAGTTGCAAGCTTCTCCCTTTCACGCAAACCCTGCACCATCATTGAAAACTCGTGACAGAGCTGTCCCAACTCATCTG
>Ga0255345_1007231_pt1 | contig 10482 bp, 14 predicted proteins | sample wastewater_treat_6_FD_192415 | JGI IMG/M metagenome (GOLD analysis project Ga0255345, IMG submission 192415) | Wastewater microbial communities from Lulu Island WWTP, Vancouver, Canada - plant20 | ecosystem: Engineered > WWTP > Wastewater > Unclassified | place: Canada: Vancouver, British... | reverse complement strand
TTTCAAGTTCTTTAGTCAAGGCTTTATACCTATTTTCCTCATTCTCCAGAAGTCGAAGTGCGGTTCTAATCACCTCGCTAACAGATGAAAACTTTCCGGAGGCAACTTTTTCATTCACATAGTTTTCAAAATATTCGCCAAGTAAAATTGATGTATTCTTTGCCATAGTTGAAATTTTTTTCCAAAGATACCAATTCTTGGTATCTGGGCAAAATCTGTGAGTAGCTTTTTGAAAAATTACACACAACGGTCGGCGGTATGGGGCGTGGCGGCTAAAAGGCAGCTTTCCTTTCGAGTTATACAAAATTATCTTAAGTTCACAAAACTTCGACTGGTGCCGAGAACAGCTATGACCTATACCGCATGTTAGGCAAAGTACTTATTTACTGAATCTTAATCCAACTGAAAAATCAATCCGATTTAAGCTTTCATACTCTCCTTTTTCTAATTTAATTGTTTCTGTCTTTGTTCCATCATTCCAGTTATATTCAAACAAAGTTCCCGTCAAAAATGAAATCTGAAATCCTAACGATAAATTTTCTGACAATCCAATATCGTATCCAATATCAAAGGATAATCCCATTGTACTACCAGACATTTTATACTTGTTGATTATAACTTTATCGTTTGAATAGCCCATATAACCTAATGACACGTTCATAAGAAAGGCATTGCTTTTATTATGATTTAAGAGTCTTGTTGAAAATGTTGGTCCAATAAACGAAATTGTTAAATCATCGCTCATTTTACCATATGTTCTATTGCCATTAATATCTTCGACATAGATGTTATCCATACTATTTGAGGATTTGAATAAATAGTACTTAATTCCAAAACCTAGCGGTTCAGTAAAGTAATAAGTTAAATCACCACCAAAATGATAACCGGATTTTAATTCTTTTATATAATTCTTAAAATCACTTGGAACACTTTCGGCAACTTTAGCTGTTTGGTAACTAAATCCACCATTAATTGCAATTCTAAAATGTTGATAATTTTCATAACCAACAACTTTATCTTTTGGCACTTCACTAGTTTGAAAATAATTAAATTGATGGGTTTGAATACCTGACATAGGTAGCAAAGTACTTCTAATCTCGTCTTTGTGTTTAAAAGTGAAATAGATAATATCGGTTTTTACTTTTGTTATTTTACAATTAATCGAATCTCCCTCATTTGTAACTATTAAATCCTGAGAGTAAATCGAACTAGATATGAAAATTAAAAGAGCAATAATGAATATATTTTTCATTGATTTTTAGCTTTAAAAGATTCAAACTCAGCTTTCCCTGTTTTACTATCAATTAATTCAAGTTTAGGGTGACCGACAAAAGCTCCCATTGTAATTCCACAACGCAGATAATAAGTTTTCCCAATTTTAACATCAATTGGCACTTCTGATTTTGCTTCTGTCCTAGCCCATAGAGTATTTAGTCCGTCTTTTTTTATGTAGATTGTAGTTTTAAAGTTATTTTTAACTCGACAAATTACAGAATCTCCAAGATATAAATCATAGCCGACCAATGCACCAGCACCGCTGTATCTATAAACGTTAAGAATTGCATAATCAACATCTAATAACACCTCTTCTTCTGTTTTTAGTGTAAAGTTCTCAATATTTTCAACTTTTAATATCTTGGCAGTAATTCTGTGGCATGTACTTCCCATTGCAGTTGGTGGGTTATGCTCAATAATTTTAATTGCGTTTCCTCCTGCTTTTCGGGCTTCAAGTTTCGCTTTGTCGATAACAATGTCATAACCGCATTTTGTACTAAATCCTGTATCACCAATTTTAACTTGACCCAAAACTTCTGCATTGTCAGGTTCCGTTTGGTCTAATCCAATTACAACAATCTCTTGTTTATAATCTAATGGTGGATAAGTTCTACTAATACTTGTCGAAATTTTCGGGTGGCACGAACTGAAAAGAATCAGTGCCGAAATAATCAATAATCCATGTAATTTTTTCATTGTCTGTTAAATATTAATCTATTTGTTATCATTAAGTTTTATGTTTGCAATACGGTCTTTTTGTATTTTGCCTAACGGTCGGCGGTATGGGGCGTGGCGGCTAAGGAGTAGTTTCCTTTCGGGGTATCCAAAGTTTAATTACGTTAACAAAGCTTCGGTGGCAACAGATGACAGCCATGACCTATACCGACATGTTGTGCGTAGTTGTTGTATTAACTAATTATCAATCAGAAATAGTAAGCAAACCCGATGTTTAGTAAATGACCTTTTCTTTTAAAATCTTTATCATTCTCAGAATCTTCATTGTATTTAATATTTATGTACTTTATTAATGGCTCAATTCGCAGGTTTGAGTTAAATCCAACCGAGTAACCAATTCCGGCTGAGTAACCTGCTATTTTGTAGCTGATTTTTTTAGGACCTCCAAAGTAACCTGTTTGAGTTGGGATAGGATTACCAATCAGATTAATGATTGATCTTCCGCAACCAAATTCTGCAATAGCAAACAATCCAAAGCTGGTGTAGTATCTCAAGAAAGGACTTAAAGCAATCTCGTTTCCGATTGATTTGGTATATATGTGTTTATCATATTTAATATAATCATATTGGTATTCAATTCCGATACCTATTGCTATTCTTTTAGCAATGAAATAACCAAAACTTGGATTTGCTTGAATAAGATGCTCTTGGTTCTCAATAGAGGGAGCGGCAGTAATCTCTGACTTATCGCTTGAATATCGATAACCGAGGGATCCGGAAATCAAGAAATTATACTCTTTCTGTGCTATTAATAATGCGCAGAGAAATTGTAAGCTGATAATTAAAATTGCTTTTCTATTCATGATTTATATTGTTTTTAGGCAATTTAATTATTTAAATGGTGATGTATTCAACAATTACGCACAACGGTCGGCGGTATGGGGCGTGGCGGCTAAGGAGTAGTTTCCTTTCGGGGTATCCAAAGTTTAATTACGTTAACAAAGCTTCGGTGGCAACAGATGACAGCCATGACCTATACCGTTTGTTGGCTGCTGGCGTTTTATATTCTATTTTGTTCCATAATATATTTGGTCTGCATGAAAAAAGAATAAGGCCCAATTTAAATCTTTTTGAAAGACTGTCAAATCATCTGATGCACTGTAATAAAAGTCATCAAAATACTCAACTAATAATCCAAAAGGTAGAATCATTGCCTTTTCTAAATCCCAAGATAATAGTACTTGAGTTTCAGTCTTTAATCCAAATTTTAGAAGCCACTCCTTAACTTTAATTGTATTATTTTCGGTAATCTCAATAGATTCAGTTCGCTTGAAAAATCCCGTTTTAAATGGCAAATCATTATGCAAATCCTTAGATTTTAAGTAATCAAATAGAAATCTAGAGGCTAATTTATCTAATGGTTTTAAATCCTTTAAATGATAGTCCGGTAATACGTTGTATTTAGGGTCAGTAAATCGCCAATTCAAAGCAAATTCCGACAATGGAATCACAAAATCATTTATATTTTTAAAATCAACTGTCATGTTGCGATGTCTTTTTTACGCTTGCAGCCAACGGCCGGCGGTATGGGGCGTTGCGGCTATAGGGTAGTTTTCCTTTCGGGTTATACAAAATTATCTTAAGTTCACAAACCTTCGACTGCTACCGGGGACAGCTATGACCTATACCGCTTGTTGGCTGTAGTTTTAATTTATCTCCATTTTCCAAAAAAAAGATTTATATCAAAATACAACTTATCAATTCCGTATTGATTTTGAGCAACATTCATTAAATCATAAGATTTCTTTTTCTTACTTATCAAAGCTTGTCCAGTTAATTGAAGTCCTAAAGCATTTAAAATTGAGTATTCATCTGTAATTTTTGCAACAATAAATGCAGTCTTTGGTGTTTTACCATCACCGGAAGACATAATTGTCCTGATAAGTCTGTCGTATTTATAAAACCAGATATCAGATGAATCCTTAACTCCAATTTTATCATATGCAATCCATGCAATATAAATCTGTTCTATATTAAATGGGAAATCATTCAAAATCATATTAGTATAACTAAGTACTTTATGAAAATCTATCGAGTCTTTGTTATTATTAAGATACATATTTAATACTTTAACCGAGTCATGTCTTGCATTCGGCTTGTAATTTTCTCTAAAAGCTTGTCCATAATAGATTATAACGTAATCATCCAATGACAAAGTAGTATCATTCGCTATAAATCGGTCAAATAACTTATTATAAGAATCCTTATTTGCAAGACTCCTAATCTTGTTTAAATCAATTGATTTTATTTGTCCAAAAGAAATCAACGTTGTCAATGTTAAAATCTGAATCATTAAAATTTTTCTCATATGTTATATTTTTTAAAATTACAGCCAACGGCCGGCGGTATGGGGCGTGGCGGCTATAGGGCAGTTATTTATCTGGGTATAGAAAATTAAATTACGTTTGCAAAGTTTCGGTGGCTACAGAAGACAGCCATGACCTATACCGACCTGTTAGCCACAGTTATAATTCTATCTTTTTCTCAAATACAATTGAATAGTTTTCTACATTATCTGTCGGGAAGTTGACAACGATAATAAAAGAATCGTCATTCTTATATCTTTTACTTATTTTCTCCCAATTTCTCAGTAGATAGTTAGCAGCACCTATTGTTCCTCTTTCCGATAAACCTGCCACATAGAAGAGATTCCTATTGTTGTCCGAAGTGTTCTGGACAATCCTTTGGATAAACCCATTAAATGGATTATTCAAATTGGGTAAATTTTGTATTTGGATTCCATTATTATCATTAGTAAAGCGTGCAACTGATTTAGAGTTTTTTTCAATGACTTTTGAGACCAAGTTATAGCCAGGACTTCCAAATGATATTATAGATGAGTTTGCTTCAATCTCAGATTCTTGAATGGGAGAGGGAATTATTGAAACGTTAATATCTGCAAAAACTATTTTCCGTAAAAATGAAGGGGACTCACTTAACGCTGGAATAAGGTAGTTGAATCTTTCTTTAAACTTAGTAGCGAATAATTGTTCATTGTATACCACTGCAAAGCCATTGTAACTTCTTTGTTTATTGTCTATTCCGAGTGATCCACCAGTAATTATCCTTAAGTTGGACAAGTATATTACAAGCCTTTTTGAGCTTTTAATGTTGAAGAATTTAAGCAGCCTACGTCTTTTGGTTGCATAATAAACTAGCCAGCCTAGTAAGATTAGAAAAAGAGCAAAGCTGAGGTTTGCTAAGAATCCGGAAAGAATATCTATGTACATGCCTTTATGGTTTTAATGTTAAGCAGGAATAAATATATCACTAATATTCAGGGTCATACTTATAATTGTGGCTAACGGTCGGCGGTATGGGGTGTGGCGGCTAAAAGGTAGTTACCTATCATAGTAAACAGAATTCATTTACGTATACAATGTTTTGGTAGCCATGGAAGAAAGCCATGACCTATACCGTATGTTAGCTGTAGGGCGTTCATTTTATATTATCCTGTTTTAATTCGGTTAGGTTTCTAATCAAGGATATAAAATTCTGTAGTTGTTACTTTTAAGTTCGCCATATGTAATATCTTTTCTTACTAAATCATATGTCTGACGAATAAGCCTCCAATCTTCCTGGGTTGCCGGCAATTCAGTAAAGAAATAAATTGTGAGTTTTCCTTCAGGCAGCTTTGAAAAAACTTCTATCCAATTAGGGTCCGATTCTCCGTAACCGGTTGCGTTTTTTGAAGCAATTGAATTAATACTAATTGGCTTTTCACTTGGCAATATAGTATCTGGATAGTGATATTTCGGAAAATCTGTTGTCTTCCAATATGAAAGCCAGTAATAAACTCTATGATTTGAATTGTTCTGAATCGTCAATGGTTCACCCGGATATTTATCACGGCAAGAAATGTTGAAGAGGATAGTAATGAATAATAATACTCGAATAATAACTCTCATATTTTGAAGAATTTATTAAATCCTTAAATGGATCTTTCAACCTTACCTTAATATATTTCTCTCAATGTTTGTATGTTTCTCGCCTTACAGCTAACGTTCCGCGCATATATGACGTTTTCATCGTAGCGTTAGCGGAGGTGAAAATGTGGCGAAGCCCGTAGCGACCAACGGGAGCGGAGCATATATGCGCTGTTAGACGATGAACCGCGTCTCTTCGATTAAGTTTCATTTCTTAATGTCATCATTTTCCGTCGCCACACTTGTTTTGTAATAAAATTTCTTCTCGTTAGATATTTTTCCTAATTGAAAAAGCTTTAATGCAACAATAACTAGCCAAATTATAGTTGGTATTAGAGAAATAAGCGAAAATAAAAGTCCTATCATTCCTACAGTTGGAGGTATTGTCATAAGCAAACCAGAAATACCCATAATAATAGCAGTTGATCTTTTAAATATATTACTTTTAACCATAACAAATGGAATTAATAATAGAGGAATTGCACCCATTACATAGCTTATATTAAAAACACCTCCATTATAAATGGTAAGCATAGTTTGCCCAATTGAAATAAGCATTTGCTTTTCATTTTCAGTAGTCACGAGCGAATACTGATTACTTAGAGTTAGCATGGAAAAAGTTGCTTCTCTTGATACTAAAAGAAGTACTATACCAATGATACCAAAAATTACAGAAATAATCATAACTGACTTGTTTATTCCTTTTAATGACTCATAAAGAGCAAGATATACTAGAATTAACAGCAAATTGCAGATAAGCATTAAAAGGTCTAAACTTAAGAGACCCAAGAATGGATCACTCTTAAATAAACTGAAAAAGTCAATAACTGTTTTAGCCTGAATTATTCATAAGTACTTAAAAAAAAGGGTGCTTTTGTTCTTTAATTATAACTTAATTAGCTATATTTAAAGTGATTAAAAACAAAAAAACACCCTTTGTACAATGATAGATAAAAATACTGAAAATTTCCCAAACGAACTAACTCTTTTCCCTATAAAAGGCAGAGATATTAAACTCAGTTTTAGCGGTGACCGTATCAGCAGCGACGGTGGGCTGTTGCTGTTGCGTGAGATAGACAGGGAGCTAAACCTTTTATCCTCAGCCAGTCAATGTATATCTGACAGCAGGGATGAGCGGTATATTGATCATACTGTCAGGGAATTATTGTCACAAAGGGTTTTTCAGATAGCTGCAGGGTATGAGGATTGTAATGACTGTAATGATCTGCGTGGAGATATGATACTTAAAATGTGTACCAACCGGCTGCCACATAGTGACAATGATTTAGCATCACAGCCGACAATGAGCCGGCTGGAGAACTCTGTGACAAAGAGCGATCTTTTCCGACTGGGCAAATGTCTGGTAGATCATTTTATGGGTTCATACTCAGAGCCTCCTTCGGTCATCATTTTAGATTGTGACGACACCAACAATGACACCTACGGGCAGCAGGAGCTGGCACTGTTCAACAACTATTACAACGAGTATTGCTACATGCCCTTACATATTTATGAAGGATTATCGGGTAAACTGATAACCACAATTTTAAAACCAGGCCGCCGGAATAAACAGATCAATATTGCCAGATTGTTGCAGAAACTGGTATTATACCTTCGGGCGCGGTGGCCGAAAACAAAGATTATAGTACGGGGCGACAGTCATTTTGCATCGAAGGATTTTATGGATTGGGTCAGTGGGGAGCATAATGTCGGATTTATAACCGGATTAACGGGCAATGCAAAACTTAATGAACTGGCACGGGTTACCATCGAAAGCGCTCAAAGGGAATTTAATCAATATCGAAAACCTGTAAAGAGGTATCATTCATTTATGTACAAGGCCGGGAGTTGGGGAAACTATCAGCGGGTTATTGTAAAAGTCGAGGTAAGTGAGATGGGAACCAATATCCGCTATATTGTCACCGACCAGCATGATTACCGTACACGTGATATATACGAGAAAGGCTACTGTGCCAGGGGTTCCATGGAACTGCGCATCAAAGACCATAAATTGTATCTTAGATCTGACCGCTCGTCCTGTAATAAGTTTACGGCAAACCAGTTTCGTTTATTCCTGCACTCTATGGCATACATACTTATACACACCCTGCAGAAAGAGCTTCTCAGAGGAAGCAAATATGCCAATGCAACCATGAAAACAATACAACTCAAAATCATAAAGACAGCTGCCTGGGTCAGGGAAATGAAAACCAAAATTAAAGTTGAGTTACCCAGGTTCTGCCCGACAAAAGGTGAACAAATCAAAGGCTTTGAGATGCTGATGATACTCAGGACTTAGGGAAGCCGGTCGAAAATCTAACATATGCACTGACTACCAATAACATGCATGAGGAAGGTATGCCCTGGCGGCAGATTTTGAGCCCATAATGACTATTACATCACGAAAAACCAGGTCAACACTCCCCGGAATAAACCGGAAAACCGGGTTGAAGAATAAAATCAGTCAACTTACCGAAAAGAAAGAAGACCCAAAGGTGTATCTTTACACTCAATTATGAGTTTATGAATTAATCAGGTTAGGTGGTGGATAGACAATAAAAATAAAACTCTGGATTGGAATTAAAGCTACCATTAGTAGTGCTGCAATACCTCCGATCTTGTAGAGACTATTTCCACTTTGATTTAAGGGTTCTAAATCATTAGGGAGATTCTTCATTAGTTGTGACATAATATTTCTCCTTTTATTATAAATATATTTGGCGCGGTTTTTCGTCTAACGGACACGTGCATGAAACGTTGGGAGGTGCGGACTTCATTCCTGTCCGTCGACACAAACGTCGATGCGGGGCAGAAGCTTTGAATTAATCACTGAAACCCCAATGTTTTATACACGATGTTGTGGTGCGTTATTCTTATTTCAGTCCAAATAATTCATGGTGTTTAATTAGAATTATGTCATTCTCGACACCGTAACATTTTATTACTCTCTTCTTTTTTTTCTCGTCCATATATTTGTCAATATGAAGAAGCAATTTATCCCCCTGCCATTCAATTATAGTTCCTTCAATTTGAGTTCTCAGAAAGAAACCTTCTAACCAGCCGCATCGGTGTTCCACATATCCACTGACTTTTTTCCCTTTTATCCATTCACTTTTTTTCTGGTCAAGTTGAGCTTTTTTAATTGAATCATGCTGGGCTTGAATTATATTTTGATATGCTGTGTCTGTTTTAAGTCTTTGGAAATGTTCGTTTGATTTTCTCCAGTAGTCTTGATAATATTTAACTTGTTCACCTAGGTTCCAATCTTGTCCATGAAGTTCTCTGTAATATGATGTCAGAATAATTCCAGACATATCATCAGGATGGTAAATTCCTATTGAGTTAAAATATTTAGCAAGTTCTTTTCCCTTCCACAATCCCCAATTATTTCGTATCCACATTCCAAGTCCAAAATGAGCCCCAGCTAAAAATTCTTCTTCGGACATTTCTATAATTTCCTGTTTAGTTGTGTCGTGATGAATTATTTTCAATTGGTTAACTGCTTCTTTTAAATTGGCAGGTTTGTAATTAAGTTCCTTTTTGGAAACGTCCTGTCCAAATACAGATGAATAAGCAAAAAGTAATATGATTAAAAGATTATATCTCATGTCTTTTTTTTAATGCACCACAACGGTCGGCGGTATGGGGTGTGGCGACTAAAAGGCAGCTTTCCTTTTGGGTTATACAAAATTATCTTAAGTTCACAAACCTTCGACTGCTACCGGGGACAGCTATGACCTATACCGCTTGTTGTGGTGCGTTTTTCTTTATTCTAATCAGAATTTCTTTTTTAATTTCTCGTTCTTCTTCAATATCAAAATCATTTTGTAATCCAAGCCAAAACTTAGCAGTTGTCCCAAAATAAGAAGCTAGTCTGAGAGCTGTATCAGCAGTTATTCTTCTTTTCCCTTTAATAATTTGAGAAATCCGTGTCTGAGGAATATCTGTATCTTTCGATAATCTATAAGCTGTGATCTGAAGAGGGATTAAAAATTCTTCTAGTAAAATTTCTCCGGGGTGAATATTTGGTAACCTGTTCATTTCGTAATCCTCCAGTTTTTAATGATAATCTATTATTTCAACATCGTGTGCATTATTGTCAATCCACTGAAATACAATCCTCCATTGCTCATTGATTCTGATGCTGTAAAACCCTGAGCTCTGTAATTTTTCGAGCCTGTTGGATGGCGGAATTCTTAAATCAGATAAGTTCTGAGAGTTATTAAGCATCCTTAATTTCCTTCGACCGATTTGCTGAATTTCACCTGGTATTTTTTTAACATAGTCTCCGTTCCAAATTCTTTCAGTATCCTTTGAACCAAATGAAAATATCATACTGTCATCTTATAATACTAACGCCAAAGATAAGTATTTCGTTCCAGAAGTAGAAATTTTTATTGGACTAATTAAAATGCGCCACAACGGTCGGCGGTATGGGGCGTGGCGACTAAAAGGCAGCTTTTCTTTCGGGTTATACAAAATTATCTTAAGTTCACAAAGCTTCGATTGGTACTGTTGACAGCTATGACCTATACCGCTTGTTGTG
>Ga0255345_1007228_pt1 | contig 10486 bp, 6 predicted proteins | sample wastewater_treat_6_FD_192415 | JGI IMG/M metagenome (GOLD analysis project Ga0255345, IMG submission 192415) | Wastewater microbial communities from Lulu Island WWTP, Vancouver, Canada - plant20 | ecosystem: Engineered > WWTP > Wastewater > Unclassified | place: Canada: Vancouver, British... | reverse complement strand
TACACAAAAAAAACAGAAATAGACATATTGGAAGAAAAACAAGCGGATATGTTAGTAGAGAATGAGCAACCAAATATAGAAGACACTAGTACTATACATACCACCCAATCAGAAAAGACTGAAACAACAACCCCCGAATCGGCAAGCCCTACCCCTGCTAAAAAAACAAGGATAACAGCTCTCAAAACATGGGAGTTAGCTCTTACTAAACCAATAGCTACTAGCCCTCAACTGGTCATAAACCAAACAACTGGACTACACGAAATAATGGTGCAAGACACTGATAACTTTTTATATTTAATTACCAGCGAAGGAAAACTCGTATGGCGTATTCGCATTGCTGGACGCATTATTAGCGATATCCATCAAGTGGATATGTACAGAAACAAAAGGTTGCAAATGGTGTTTAATACCGCCGAAAAACTATACATCATCGACCGTAGTGGTAAGAATGTAAACAATTTCCCTATAAATTTTGCGACAAAAGCTACTGCTGGAGTGGCTGTATTCGACTATAACAACAATGGCGATTATCGCTTTTTTATTCCACTTGCCAACAAAAAAATTGCCCTGTACAAAAAAGATGGCTCACAACCAAGCGACTGGAAATTTAAGCAAAGCACCGCACTCGTAAACAAACCTATACAATATTTTAGAAGTAATGGCATGGATTATTTAGTGGCAAGTACGAATAAAAAAAGCTATTTCTTACACCGCAGAGGCAATGAACGATTAATTCCGGAGAAACCTGTAATAAGCTCCTCAAACAATAATTTCTCACTCATATATACTGGAGGAATAGAAAAATTTGTTACTACAGATAAAAATGGAAATATAGTACTTATTAATCCAAATAAGAAAGTGGATAAGGTGCAACTACGCACTTGGAGTAGCCAACATGCCTTTACAACATTTACACACCAAAAAACAAACTATTATGTATTTGTAGATAATAAACGCATCGAAATATACGACGAAGAGTTTAACAGTGTAATGCTGTACGAAGACATACAGACAAAAAAACCAAGCATTATGCTGTGGAAAAATTTACTTGCTACCTACAACGAAAAATCAAAAGAAATCGTATTAGTAGATTTAATAGCTCGACAAGTAGTAGCGAACGATATAAAAACTGACAAAAATCTATTCTACATCGGACAATTAAAACCATACAAAAAAACCTGTGTAGTGGTAAGCGAAAAAAATAAGGTAATACATTATGTATTGAACTAACAAGGCTTTTTTAGTTATTCTTCTTGTATATTCGATGTATAACGGAATAAATTTGTGGATCAAATATGACCTTCGCTATCCAATTATGAATCACCGGTTCACCGTAGCTCTTAACCTCGCACTACACGCTAAGTGCATGGCGTTTCTTTTCTGATGCTTTTGTTGTTCAGGCAAGGCACAGACTTGATTTTGGTTCGAATAGGGACAGCTGGAGCTTTCCTTTTTATACCAACTGTACATATAAAATGACCCAAAGTCATTTACTATGTTTACTGTTGTTAATGCCGATTGAGTATTTCGAGATGCGTATGGAACATCCCGCATAGCGGGACAAACCAATAGGACAATGAGACTTTGTCGAAATTGGGCTATATTGTTTGTGCAATCGGTATAACTTCGACATAGCGAGACGCTATGCCGAACACCCAGATTGTCAAAATTCACACTACGGCGAACAGGGGTTTGTGTTCATTCTTTTTTCAACAACCAATCTACAATGTTTATATGTTCTATTCCCTCAATTTCAGCAGTTATTATATCAGTAGAGAGAATGTATTTTGGGTAATTGTCTGAAATAGATTTTAACGGACGAATTTCTCTCTCAGCCGTTTTTGGGTCAGTTATTGACCATGCTACCTGATAATACTCAAACTTATTGAGTGCGTTTTTTACGATAAAATCCACTTCATATTCTCCAATTTTTCCAATCCAAATTTGATAACCTCGCCTGTTTAACTCCAAGTACACAATATTCTCAAGAATATGTCCTACATCTTGATATTGGAATTTTCCCAGTTTCAAATTCCGAAATCCAATATCTACCAAATAGTATTTTTCTTGTGTAGCAAGTTGCTGTTTCCCTTTTATATCAAAGCGATTTACTTGATAAAAAACGTAAGCACTTACTAAATACTCAATATATTTTTCCACGGTATTGTGGTGAATATCTTGACGGTCTTGTTTCATCGCTTTTGAAATATTGCTTGGCGATACTACACTTCCGATTGCACCCATAAGAAATTTTGATAGGTTGTCAAAACTTCTACTATTCTGTATAGTATACCGCTGTCTAATATCTTTTTCTACAATGGTGTTATACACATCTTGAATGTACATATTTTGGATATCCGTACCTTGATTACGTAAAAAAACGCCCTGCGGCAAAGAGGTTTCATAAAGATAGTGGTTAAATAACTCGTACTTATTCAATGTCGTATCTTTCTGACTTTCGCAAAATTCTGCAAACGAAAATGGCAAGATGTGAATAGTTATGTAGCGACCAGAAAGTAAGGTTGCTAGATCGCCCGACAAAAAATAAGCATTTGAGCCTGTTACATATAAATCAATATATCGTTCAACATAAAGAGCATCTATAAGGCATTCAAATTCAGAAATCTGTTGTGGTTCATCAAGAAAAATATAATTCATATTATCCTTGTCTGTTTTTGCTAAAATGTCCTTATAGATATCTCGCCAAGTGTATTCTTGGGGATAAATTGGCTTTTCAAAATTATATTGCTGAATATTCCTTGCAGAGACACCAGAAGCTAGTATCTGTTGAATAAAAATCTCAAACAAGGTTGACTTACCCGAACGTCTCAATCCTGTAATAACCTTGATGATATGCTTATCTTTCAACTTCTCTAACTGCTGAATGTAATTTTGTCGGTTTATTAAATGATTCATCTTTCATTTGTTTTTAATCATCCGCAATTCACTTTATCAAAACTTCTAATTATTGAAAGTTTTGATAAAGATACTACTTTTTACACGAATAACAAGAAACCGTTGATAAATTATTTTACAAATTACTGGTATAATTCTATGTTTATTTACTTTGCTTTGTAAAGCCTGCCATTTGTTTGCACTCTTTGGCGCAAGTTTAGCGATAGCGTAACTTGTGCCTAAAACTCCTGAAGTTTGCAACTTCATAACTAACTCATACTAATAGCAACCAATCCTTTACCTCCTGCAAAATCAATAGCACTGCTATAAGGAAAATCTTCTGCCCTATTCACAAAACCAGATTGTACTGGATTATCATGTATATAGTCAATAGCTTGATCAATAGCAAATGCTTTTGTACTAAGTTCTTCGGGTTGATTGTGTTGTTGCCAAAATTGATATTTACTATTGTTTGAATTCTTTTTCCCTGCACCCTCAAACATCCACAACATCCATTCTTTTCTACTCTCTTGTGGATTTTCTTCAATAGCTTGTAAAATACTCTTTGATGTGTGTGTGTTTTTCATGTCTCGAAAAATATTTTCTAAGGGAACTTCATTACTACTCACAACCATATGAATATGTTTACTCATTATTACCCATGCACAAACCTGCAAGCCTTTATGGGATAGGCAATAATTAATACTTTCAACTAAAATATCTTTATACAAACGACGACTAAATACATCTATCCAATTAACTGTAGCAAAACTGACAAAATAAATACCTTCTGGTCTATGAAATTTTCCTACTCATTTATTCTTTTACTTTCCTTTTTTTACGCAGTTACAAACTGCTTTTATTATAGGTACAAGTTACGCTATCGCTAAACTTGCACCAAAGATGACACAACATTGGAACATAAAAAAAGGCATAACCTAGGTTATGCCTTTTTAAGAGATAAATTTGTATCCTCTATTAGATAGCTTATCCTACTGGGCAGAATGTGCCTGTACCTGTGAAAGAAAAATTAGTACCGTCAAAAGTTACGTTTCCACCTGACATCCAAGAACCATCAACGATAACTTTCATTTGGAAACCATCAGGATACGTACCAGTCCAAGTATAAGAACCGTTAGATTGACGAGTCATTTCTCTTGTTGAGTCACCCCAGCCATTTTCGTCGAAGTTACCAGTAAAGATAACTACCGCATTAGCTGAAAGTTCGCAATTTGGAGTAAATGTAAATGTACCAGTTCCACCAGGAACAACAGGAGCACAAGGAGCAGTTTTCCAGTTTTCGATAGTAACAAAGATAACTGTACCATCAGAAGTTTCGCCTAAGTCTAAACGAGGTTCAATTTCATTTTCGATAGTGATAGTAGCATCACCTTCAAGTATTTCAATGTCTTTCCATTGAGTTTCCCATTTAGTAGTACCTGTTTCAGGAGTAGCGATAGCTTTCAACATAGCACCAGCAGAGTAGTCTAATGTTACTGAGTACCAAGTTTCTGTGCCTGTAACTTTAGTAAATGCAGCAGTACCAGAAGCTGGAGTCCAGCCAAATGGGCTACCAGTTAATACAACACCATTACAAGTACCAGCTGGTACACGAATAGCTAAGGTAACTTTACCTGCAGCAGGAGCAGCAATTTCAGGTTGTGCTTCACCTACTGGATCTGGATTTGGAACAACAGGTTTTTCGGGTCCTTCTTTCGTGCAAGAAGCTAAGGTCATAGCAACTGCTACAAACGCCATAAAAAGAAATTTTACTTTTTTCATTTTTGTGTAAATTTAGTGATTAATAAATAAAATGTTATTTTAATTTGGTTACAAAGAAAAGCATTTTTCAGGAATAAAACAAGGAATAAAACGAATTTATTCCTTGTTTATATGAATTTTCAGTCTTAATACCCATCGTTTTGCGTGTACACACCTGGATTAGCATTTATAACAAACTCAGGTATTGGCATTAACATACGATACCTTCCTGATTCACCCGTTGGGAATAATGTTTTTAAATCTGGCACAGTACCACCTTTAAAACGCCATGCTTTAGTAAATTGATCAAAGCGGATAAGGTCTGTACGACGCGTACCTTCCCACGCTAATTCACGTCCACGTTCAGCCAATAATTCATCAAAAGTTAAGGTTCCAGCAGTATATAGCTCAGCACCAGCACGAGCACGTACTTCATTTACAAGGGCAACTGGATCAACGCCAATTTGACTTGTTGGTGTTCCTCCATTGGCATTGATACGCATAATAGCCTCAGCTTTCATTAACAAAATATCAGCATAGCGGAATAACGGAAAATCGTTGTTAGCATGATGACCAATCCCTTTTTCCACTTCAAATTTTTTGAAACGAGCACCTTTAAACGTTTGATAAACTTCTGACGCTCTAATAGAATCTATATCAACATCAATTATAGAAGGTTGAGTCTTTCCTCCTAACTCATATTCAGTCGATTGCAACAAACCCACTTGCCATGTTTTATTACGACGTTGGTCTTTGCAATAACTACGTTTTGTTGCCATATCTGATTTTTTAGCTACATAAGCAACAGTATCAGCAGGTAACTTAGATTTTAACGCAGATGCTAAAGTAGCTAGCTCAATATAATCCGCTTGCGTAATTTTAACAGGAGCATCTTTATCTAAATACGAATCGTAAAACTCGGGCAAAGTGCAAAAACCGTTCCATGTAGGTGTTTTATAGTCGTTAATTTTTTGTTGCACATAATGCTGTGTCATTAAGTGAAACATATTACCTGGAGCCCAAATAGCATCAAATACAATAGGAAAAATAATTTCTTTAGATGTATGATTATTAATCGCAAAAATTTTAGCATAATCCGACTCTAATTCATAGCCATATCCACCACCAATAATAGCATCGCAGGCATCAATACACAATTGGTAGTCAGCATTATCTCCATTTCCTTTAGGATCAGACACTTTTGCACGTTTATACACCTCAGCATTTAAATAGATACGTGCCAACAAGGCATACGCAGCGGGCTGTGTAAAACGTCCATAATTATGCGTTTCTTGTAGGAAAGGGAGGTTTTTATTGATCTCATCTATTATCCATTCATATACATCTGCTCTATTACGTTGAACTATCGTAGGTGTTGTTAATATTCCTGAATCAATGGGAATATTTCCATAAATTTCCATTGCCAAATAATGGTAAAAAGCACGTAACACTTTGGCTTCTGATACCAAAGATTGAGTGCTTGCATCGTACGGAGGCTCCCCTTTATTTGTTTTAATAAATTTCAAAAATTCGTTACTTCTTGACACCCCTCCAAATGCAAAACTCCATCCATTTTGAATATCGCGTGTATTATAAAGCCAAGTATGTTGGTGCATCGCAATGTGCACACCATTGTCATACCAATGGGTTCCACGTGTTGGGGCAATCGCCTCATCCGTAGTGCCTGTTTGCATATTCCAATATCCTTCTCTATACACGTATCCTTTTTCGCCAATCATACCCAAATAAGCATCCGTAATTTTATTTTTGAACATTTCAGGATTGGTATTTAATTCTTCTGGCAGAATTGTACCATACAATTCAGGATCTAAATCCGTACACGACTGTGTAGCCAAAAAGCCCACAGAAGCCAAGCCCAGTATTAAAAATTTCTTTATTTTCATTGTATCTCAATTTTATATGTTTAAACAAATTAGAATGTAAAGTTAAGTCCTAGTATGAACGAACGTTGTTTAGGATAATAGTTTAAACCATCAATTCCAGGATCCAATCCACCTTGTTTTACTTCTGGGTCAACGCCTGTATAACTAGTAAGGACAAACGCATTTTGCACAGTAAACGTTACACGCATATCGGTAAAATATTTTGCTAGTTCAGGGCTAGTTTTTACATTGTAACCCAAGGTAACGTCGTTTAAGCGTAAATAACTTGCATCTTCTAAATAAAAATCAGAAAACTGACGATTATCATTCAACCTAGCTGCTTCGCCTTCAAATGCAGAATACAAATAGTTTTCTGTTGTTGATTTTAGGTTCTCATAGAAATATCTTTTTTGATTAAAGATTGTTCCACCAATTTGACCACGGAAGTTTGCCGACAAATCAAATTGTTTATACGAAACATTCAGATTAAATCCGCCTGTAAGTAATGGTTGTGCGTTACCAATGACTTGCTTGTCTCTTGAAGGATTTGGACTAGATGTTTCCCCAACCACTTCACCAGCAGCATTTAATTTTTCAAAGACCCATCTGCCTTCATCCGAGATACGAATAAATTTGTATCCATAAAAATTACCAATAGGTTTCCCTTCTTCTAAACGCATAACATTTACGCCAGTTTCACCATCTCCAGAGATACTACCAACATCCATAAATGTTTTATTATTATCAGTTCCAAGACTATAACCAGATGATATACGTGTTACCATATTACGGTTATAAGCCGCAACGATTCCTGCATCTACATTCCAATTACTATTTTTAAAGATATTTCCATTCACGGAAAGTTCAACTCCATAGTTTTCAACTTGTCCATGATTGTCCCACCTTTTTCCAAAACCATATTCAATTAAATCCACATCATATTCCCATAACAAATCTGTAGTATTACGGTAATATCCATCAATAGTAGCAGATAATTTACTATTAAAAAACTCTCCATCTATACCAAGGTTGTATTCGGTTTTCTTCTCCCAACGTAAATTTTCATTTGTAGCAGAAACAATTCCCCATGGTTGAACAAAAGCTCCATCCAACCACACGTAATCACCAATTGGACCAACACGTTGAATATACAAATTTGTTTCACTTGGCATATTCCCTGTTACCCCTACACCTGCACGAACTTTTAAGTCATTAATATCTTTTACTGAACGTAAAAAACTTTCTTCTTTCATTCTCCAGCTACCACTAATAGCAGGAAATAATCCATAACGTCCTAATACCGGATCTGCTTTAGGTCCAAAACGAGAAGAACCTTCGACACGAATACTGGCGTTTACATAGTATTTTTGATTGTAATTATACATAGCACGAGCAAAGTAAGAAGCAAGTTTGTCTGAATCTTTTTTGCTTTTCATCTCGATTTTATCATCATTATTCTTAACCCCCATTCCTCCTTCTAATCTATTATAGGTATAAAGTTCTGTAATAAAATCTGTGTTAACAGCATTGAACTCGCTCCATTGATTATATTGAAACGACTGACCTAATAAACCAGATATACTATGTCCTCCAAACTGATCTGTGTATTGTAAGGTATTTTCAATTAATTGATTAGCATAATTTTTATATTGCTGTTTCGCTATTCCATTTCTAGATGCCCCTTCTTCATAACGAGTCGTTTTTTTATGATATTTACCAAACCATTCATTTCCTGTTTGATAAGAGACAAAAGAACCTAGACGCAATTTATTTGTTAAACTTAAAGTTGCACGTACACTTCCCAAAAACACATCTCCACGACCATCATCATCTATACCTTTGATGATTGAAACTGGATTATACGATGCAAAACCATCAGCTTCAGTGTAACCTCCATACATATAATATTTATCATAGTTAGGATTAGAAGGATCCAATCCTACAGATGGGTCATAAAAAACAGAACGAGTAGGGTTATTTATTAATGCCTGGTTAAACGCTTGGTGATCTACCCACGTTTTTTCATTATGGCTATAACTAAAATCGTACGCCAACTCCAATTTATCGTTTAATGTTTTTTGATTAGCTGCTAAACGAGCCAAAACTTCTTGGTATTCAGATTCAATCGCCAATCCTTGGTTCGATTTGTAGCCTACCGAACCACGGTAGTTAAATCCTTTTCCACCACCTGATATAGCCACATTGTGCTGTTGACTAAATGCAACAGGACGGGTAATTTCACTTAACCAATCGGTATTACCACCTCCGTCAATACCACCTACTAAATTACGGTACTCATCTGCTGTAAGCACACGCAATTTTTTAGCAATTACGTCAGCACCAAAACTTCCAGAATATTCAGCTTTTGTTTTGCCTTCTTGTCCACGTTTGGTTGTAATCAAGATTACACCCGCATTGGCACGCGTACCATAAATAGCGGCAGCCGAACCGTCCTTTAACACGTCAATTGATTCAATATCGTTGGGGTTTACAGAATTGATATCACCACCAGGCACACCATCGATAATAAATAAAGGTTGTGCATTCCCTTTTAAACTACCCACACCACGTAATTGGATGTTGAACTCTTTGTTGGTTGGGTCACCACCACCTAATTTGGTAATATTCAAACCAGCTACCTTACCTTGTAGTAATCCTACAGGGTTTGCCACAATACCTTTGTTAAAGCTTTCTGCTTTTACAGAAGATACAGAACCCGTAACTTCACGTTTGGTTTGAGAGCCATAACCAGTAAATACTACCTCGTTCAAACCAATAGCTTCTTCAGCTAAGGTTACTTTTAAAGAAGTTTTACCTGCTACGGGTATCTCTTTGCGTTGATAACCTGTGTACGAAACAATAAGTGTGGCACTAGAAGAAACGTTCAATTCAAAGTTTCCATCAAAGTCGGTAATTGTACCAACTCCAGCTGCACCTTTCACTGTAACGTATGCACCAATAATTGGTTCGCCTTGGTTATCTTCCACCACACCCTTCACTAGGGTCTGTTGGGCAAAGGCACTCACACAAAAAAATACCGACAAAAAGAAAGCTAATGCCACTTTTTTCGATTTTCTTACATTAAAATAGCTCATGCATTAAAAATTTTTAAGGGTTAAAAAATTATCTATTTAGTTTACAATCTTCTTTTTCAACTGGTTTTTATAACAACTGATTGATTATCTATATGATAGATGATATATCAGCCTATTATCCACCAAACAAGGGACAAACATACGTTTTTTTTTGCAAACAAAAACAAGAGTTATTCATTTTTTTTAAAAATAAGTAGAAAAATGGTTTGAAATGTTAAAAAGTTCATACTGTTTGACAGTGGAGAGTGGACAGTGGACAGTGGACAATGGAGAGTGGAGAGTGGAGAGTGGACAGTGGAGAGTTGACAATGGACAGTTGACAATGGAGAGTGGAAAGTGGAGAGAAGCTATACGAGAAACGAGAAACACTAAACACTAAACGTTAAACGTTAAACGTTAAACACTTTCAAACTTTCTACAAAAAAATATCAGGGCTAACGCCCCTAGCTTATCGGCTGTTTGTATTTTCTACGAAGATATCAGAGCTACGCTCCTTATTTTAGTGGACAATTGACAGTGGACAGTGAAGAGTGGACAGTGGAGAGTGGAGAGAGGACAGTGGACAGTTGACAGTTGACAATGGAGAGTGGACAATTGACAGTGGACAGTGGACAGTGGAGAGTTGACAATGGAGAGTGGACAGTGGACAGAAGCTATACGAGAAACATTAAACATTAAACGTTAAACACTAAACATTAAACGTTAAACACTAAACATTAAACGTTAAACGTTAAACACTTTCAACTTTCAACTTTCCACTTTCCACTCAATAATTTTTCGCATATAAAAACGTGCATTTTGTATAATAAAACACTACTATACTAGTATTCCACTCCTAATCCTGCATTT
>Ga0255345_1007227_pt1 | contig 10486 bp, 9 predicted proteins | sample wastewater_treat_6_FD_192415 | JGI IMG/M metagenome (GOLD analysis project Ga0255345, IMG submission 192415) | Wastewater microbial communities from Lulu Island WWTP, Vancouver, Canada - plant20 | ecosystem: Engineered > WWTP > Wastewater > Unclassified | place: Canada: Vancouver, British... | reverse complement strand
TTGCAGCTTTTGCCAAGGGATAGTTTTTTATCCGATTGTCAAATGATCCCGCAAACAAAACCAGTTTTTCATGGATGGGTAAACCCAATTGTTTTCTGGCCTCCACTTTGTCCACAGGGAAAAATAAATCGAGATCCACTCCACTGGGGATAATAGCTGATCTTCCTTTAATGATCAGCTTTCGGTAAAGCTTTTGTGAAATAAAAATTGAAGACTTTGATAATAAGGATGTTAGTACAGAAAAAGGTCTGTTTGTAATCAGGTTGATATCACTTCCATGGAAAGTAGTAATAACAGGCACTTTTCTTTGAAGATTCGCCAATAAACCGGAAAATCCGTAATGTGCATGCACAATATCAGGATTAAACTCCATTATTTCCTTCTTCAAAAGAACAAGGTTTTTGATATATCCCCTGATGCCTTTGCCCTGGATCAGGAAATAGCGGATGGAAATCCCCGACCGGATCATCAGTTCCGCAGGTTCAGCAATAAAAGGGGAAACCTGATGATTGTTATAGCTGCAGACAATAATGACTCTCATTATCAGACGAGACCTCTTCCGGCCAGTTTAAACCAGTTCCAAGCAATGATAACTATGGAAATTCCAATAACATACAAAACATAGTAACTGGAAAAATTGCGATTAGTTTGTGTAATACCATACCCCGCAAACAAGAGTAAAAATGGTAAGGCAGGCATGTGAAAACGTGGTGACAATGCATAACCACTATTTGCCAAAATAAGAAGATATGAAAACAAAAAAACAGAAAGAAGAAGGTTTTCCCTAAGTCGTTTCATTTTAAAAAGCACATAGAAAGCCACAAAAACGAAGAATACATAAATGTTGCGAGTGAATAAATCACCGTTAATCATCATTGTGTTTTCCTGACCGGTAATGTTAACCAAAGTTGGAAATGGTGCTGGAATAATTATAGGTATAAAAATGGCAGCATTCCCATATTTAGCTAATTGGTTAGCACCCGTTCTAGTTGAAAAATGTTCGTACTTCTGCTCCTGGTTTGTTTTTCTCATTCCTACATATTCTGATACTTCATTCAATATTTTACCAGAAAAGATAAAAAATGATGAAATAATCAACCACACAATTATTACTACTCTATAATATTGACTCATAATTTTTTCTGAAGATAAAAGAAAAGCGCTGAACAAAGCAAACCAGGCTGCAGCAGCTAACACAGTCCTGAAAAGGAAAAGCGACAATCCCAAAATTACAATCTGAAAAATACTCCAAAATGAAAATTTTCTTGAATGAAGAAGTTTATCTGATCGTTCTATAAAAACCATTAAAAGAAAAACCATCACAGTTTCTTTTAGATGGAGTCCAGAATAATAAACGAAAGCTGGCAAGAGCATTGCCATTATTGCCGTAATTCTGGCAGCCTTTTCGCCGAAATTTCGCTGTGATATTCGGTAAATCATCAGCACAGTAAAAGTGCTAACCAATGCATTCACCAGTCTGACGAAAATTATGCTTCGAAATGATACCAGATAGATCGTCGCTAGAGTTAATTCCCATCCCGCATCTGATATTCCTTCTGATATATAATTTTTAAAGTAAAAATCAATCCATCCATAAAAAAATATATCCAGAATCCACTTTGCAGTTTCATGATATCCTACAGTATCACGGGCATTAAATTCGAATGGTTGGCCTGTTTTAAATAGATAGAAAAAATAAATAAAAACCACATATATCAACCTGATCGTTAGTGCATTATTAAATATTTTCTTTTGAAAACTCTTTTGACTAATTTTTACCCAGCGAAAAGAGAGTAAGGAACTGAAAAAAAAGAATGTAAAGACAGCCAAAGAACCGAAAATAATCCAGATAAAAGGAAGAAATCTTGGCACAAAGAGCCAGGCACAGATTATCAAAACTGAGAAATAGGCAATTATTGCCTTAGAAGAAAAGAAATTAGAGAAATATTTCAATTAATACACAAATTGCTTAGTTATGGGCACTTAATAGAATAGATATTATAAAGCTTGGTAAAATAACTTTCTATGTTGTATTTCCTTTTTGCCCATTCTGCATTCTTTTTTGCTATTTCTTTGAAATTTTCCGGACAATGATAAAAATCCATGAATTTTTTCAACAAGTCATTTTCGTCTTTTGAACGATAAATTATAGCCCTTTCTCCGCAATCAGTAATTTCTTTCATTACCTCCCAATCATTTACAAAAACCGGAATGCCTGAGGCGATGGCTTCAATCACAGAAATTCCAAAAGCATCGTGAGTAGAAGAATATATAAATGCATCCAATTGGGTTAAAATATCAGGTACATCGGAACGGGTACCCAAAAAATGTACTTTCTCATTCAGGTTGTTTTTTGAACAGAATAAAGTACATTCTTCGTAAAGGAGGGGGTTGTTGTTATCCTTTCCACCAATAAATACAAATACAAAATTTACATTCAGTTTATCAAGCAATTTTAAAAACCTACACACGGTTGCCTGGTCATGACCTGGTCCAAAATTTCCTGTCATTCCAAGAGTTAATACATCATTCTGTAAACCCAGCATTGTTTTTAATTCAAATGACGGGGATTTATGAAATTTTTTGAAATCTATCGCATTGTATAAAACAGCATTATTCCCGTTATCTTTGAATGCATAAGATGATTTGTAATAATTGTATAATGTTTTGCTGACAAACAAGTTATGATCAGCTAACTTTAAACTTAAAGACTTTAAAAATTTCTCAAAAAACTTATAATGAAAGTCATATTCATGATTGGTCTGAATAATTTTAACAGGTAGTCCTATACAAGCCAGAAAAGAATACAGTGTGTCAATGCTTTGATTCACATGGATAATATCTACTTGAAGGCTATTAATTAGGTTCCTAAGTCTATATAAGTACAATAATATCATCCAGAAAGGACCAGTTTTATTTTTGATAACCAGAGTTTCAGATGATTGAAAATCTCTACTTAATATCCCGTCTTTACGGTACAATCCTACCATTTCGTATGGTGCCTCATTAGAGTTAATAAATAAATCCAATATAAGCATTTCTGTACCGCCACGATTTAGTGACCCCAGGAGATACGCAACTTTCATCTTTTTTTTATGTAACAATATAACCTGGGACTTAGATTCGTTAAAAAAAGATCTCGTTTTTGTTTGAATGTGAATTTATATGATTTCAATGGGTAAAACTCAGGATTTAGCAAAATACCAATTACTTCATTTTTTTTAGAAGGCAACTCATTTTCAACATAAGCTAATAGGCTCATAAAAATAAGAGATATCAAACCATTACACCATAATTTTACTTTAGAGTGAGGTGTTATTTTTGAAATATTTTTCAGATAGTCTACTATAAATAATCTGTCAGATAATACTTTTAATTTCTTTTCAATCTGGATGCTTTTAGTGATGGAACCAGGACGTTGCAAGTAGAAATAGATCTTTTTATTATAAGATAGTACCCGCTTAGCAACCATTAAAACATGTATTAACCATTCAATATCCTCAAAATAAATTGATGAATTGAAAAGAAGGTTATTTTTCTTGATAAATGAAGTATTGTAAATATAAAGCCATGGGTAGCAAGCCCAGCCTAAATAATCCGAAATAAATGTACTCCCATCAACAATGTCTTGGTTATATAAAATGGTGTGTAATGAATTCTTTGTTTTTGGGATAATCTTATGATCTTCGTAGATTGCTTCATAGTTATATCTCAATAAATCCAGATTGTTGATTTCCATTTGATCAACCAGTAAATTCAAACAATTCATTAAAATAAAATCATCTGAATCCACAAACATCAAGTATTTACCATCAGCTTCTCTGATTCCTAAGTTTCTTGCCGACCCCACACCAACATTGTTCTGGTTAAATACTCTAATATTCTGATTTTGAGCTGAATATGATTTTATAATATTATAACTTTTATCAGTTGAACCATCATCTATGATAATAATTTCATATTCGCGAGAGGGAATATCTTGTGCCAAAATACTGTCAAGGCATTTGGATAAATAATTTTCTGTATTATATACTGGAATTATGACACTTAGTTTTTTCATCTAAGCTAAACAAAGAAATTGGGAACTATAGTAAAGTCAATATGTATCATTTGAAAATGTATTTTCTTATTAATTTAAGGCATCCAAAGATGAAAAAAGTAAACCTATGTTTTGCCATTTTGATCTTAAAATTTTCCACCTTCATATGTGTAAGTTCTTGTGCATATGTATTTGCTGCCTGATAATCTAACTTTTTATACGCCAGATTTAACAATACCCTCTTTACATAATTATCATATCCGGCCTCATTGTAAAAAAGATCCTCAGGGAACTTTTCGCACAAATACTTATACATGATTTTTTCCTTTGCGAATCTTTCTATTGCTCTATCATAACGCAATGTATGACTTATCGATTCTCCACCGTATCGATATATCCCAGCAGATATATCTATGTATCCTATTTCTGTAAACTTTGATAATATCAACCATGTTGGCCAGTCCTCTAAAGGGAAATGGTATTTAATATAGTCATCTGCTGGTATAAACTTATCGAATAATTCTTTTCGGAACATCACCGTAAGGGTCAAAACAGGTACCTTACCTTCGAAAAAGGCTTTCATCAACCCTGGTCCTTCAAATATTTCCTTCCCTGTTGATTTAATATAATTTTTGATTATTCTGCCACTTTTCAAATCCAATTTATCGTAATCAGTATAAACAAGTCCAATTTGAGGATTTTTTTCTAAAAAATCAATTTGAAGTTTCAATTTATCTGAATTATGCCAATAATCGTCTGCTGCGCAAATAGCAATATATTTACCAATCGCTTGTTTCATGCACATTGCGAAGTTTGCCCCAACTCCAACATTCCTTTTATGAAATAGTGGAATAAAAACACCTGGATATTTGTTCAGGTATTCATTACAAATCTCCCGTGTGTTATCTGAACTGAAATCCTCCCCTATTATTATTTCATATACTGGACCGCAATTTTGATTTAGGATAGAATCAAATGTTTGTTCAATGGTACCAGCCTGATTGAATGATGTCACTATTATTGAAACAATCGGATCAAATTTAATCCTTTTCGGATTATTTGCCGATTCCGTTTTAAGTGAAAGATGGTGATTACCGTTTATTAAATCATTTTGAATTACCATAAGTCTTTTAATAAGAAATCAGATATGGGGTTTTAGAGCCATAATTAAATATTCTTCATTATTTACACCAAAATACTCTGGATTAAATTCAATCAAAATGTCATCATGTTTATATATTTTTAGAACAAATCCACTATTCTTTAAATCTTGAAAGAATTGTTTTTCACTGAAAATCCTGACATGATCTTCTTGCCCATAAAAGAATAATCTCAATTCATCTGTGTTTATGCCTTCATCCTCAAAATTGCTATGAAATAGTCTGGAATACGGTGTCTGAAGGATTGCAATACCTTTGGGTCTCAGTACCCTGAATATTTCACTTAACGCTTTCCTATAATCAGGAATATGTTCGAGTATATGGTTAAAAATAATAAAATCAAATGTCGTATCTTCATATGGTATTTCAGTCGCATTTATTTTCTGAATGTCATTTTCATTTTTATAGAGAAAGTCAGGATAGAGATCAGCTTTAACATATTTTTTGGTATTAAGTTCTTCAATTCTCTTTGATAAATAAGTCTCTGGAGCAAAATGAAGTACACTGGAATCTATTATCTTTTCCCACATATTTAGCTTATCAAAATACATAAATAAATGTCTTTCACGGTCGTGAGAGAAACAATAAGGGCAACTATAATTATCAAAATCATTTCCTGCCGGTTTAATTTTTTTTATCCAATGGGAGACTTTTTTCCATCCACCCCTGTATTTAATAAATCTTCTAAATTTCTTTCCACATATATAACACTCTTTTTTGTTACCAATCTTATAAAAGAATAACCTAAGAGTTCTTCTATGCTTCTTTAAGTGTAAGTGATAGAATTTATTGATAAGGATAACAAATACATAAGCCATTGTAACCGATACTGATTAATTATTTAAACGCTATTTACAATTTTCCGTAATTTACGATCAAGCTTAGTAAAATATTCATATATAATATCTTGTGAATTCTTCTGCAGTCTATTCTGGGTTGCAAATTCCTTGTACAATCTTGGATTTTCATTAAGGGTTTTCAATTCATTAAACAACGAGCTATTATCAGAGTTATGATCGAAAAAGAATATGGCATTATGATTTAAGATATCTGGTTCAGGATTATTCCCTGAACCCCAATAAATTGGAATACATCCAGAATGAATAGCATCAAAAATTTTCTCAGTTACATATCCACTATAGTCAGAGTTTTCCGGGCAAAGATTAAACTTATATCCCTTTAGGTATTCCCTTTTATTGTCTTTGAACTTAGTTTTTAGATCATCATTGTTTTTCAAAAACATACCATCACTATCAACTCTATCTACTTGATTAATTTTGCTAAATATTTTCTCACGGTCACCAAAATAATCGTTTCTGCAAACAAAAGAGCAAAACTTACTCCTTGATTTTATATCAATTTCGTGTTTATTTAATAATTCACATGTCTTTTTAATAGATTCATAATCAGCATCAGGTTTAAAGTTCGCCATAATCCAATAAGGTAAGCGAAAATATTTATCATGGATAATATAATCAAACCCGATTGAAAGTTTAATCGACCTTTTATTAAGAAGGAGATCTTCATATCGTTGCCATGAAGAATTCGGGACATGTACATTCTCAACAGTATAAAAAATCTTGTAATCACTTAGATTCATATCAATTGCGATTCTATCACCATTAACGGAAAAAATACTGAGTGTTTTTTTCGATTTATTCGTAATAATTCCTCTTTTATAAATAAATTGAAAAAGCCAATGGTCTTCTATTGTTTGATTTTTGCCTACTTGATAATTGAATAATTTAACTCTATATGGTTTAGATGTTTTATAATCTACAAAATACCTTCTAAATATTTTATAGTATTTGAATAGACTAATTATCCTGGGATTCACCATTCATCTTAATTATTAATGGATAATCATTTTGCTATAATATCAGAATTCTTAAGTGATTAATAAACAAGATGTATATTGAATCAGAGTTTTTTGTAAATATTAACAATAATTTGTATAATAAACAGCTGTATTTTATATGGAAAAAAACTCAATAGAAATTTCATTTTGTGTAATATCTTCGTGTTTTTTAAATTGTATATTTCATTAATCGTTAAGAAAGCATTAGAGAACTTTTTTAAGTATTCATTTTTTATTTCTTTCGTGAGATTTTGATTTTTATTCAGATCAATAATTATTTTGTTTTTAAATCCATAGATATAATTAACAACACGAGGATAAATCTTTGATTCTTTAAAGTTTTCTGAATAACATTTCATTTTTTCGATTGAATTATAGAAATCTAAGTAGTTCTTCAACTTGTATGAACTCATCGTTGAGTCATAGCGAAAGGTATAATAATATGTAACATCCGAAATAGTAATAACTGATTCAGCATTTAGGGCTACCTGAAATGCAAAAAAAATATCTTCGTGCAATGTATTATCAATACATTTAATATTGTTGGATCTTAGAAATTCAGTACAGTAGAGCTTATTCCATGACATCACATAAAAACCACCTTTAAAGTAATAATCTGCAACTTCAAAATTATGACCTGAAATATAACAATTTTCAAATATCCATTCCCATCTTTTACCTGTACTTCCATAATCTGTTGATTTATATGATCCTATTACAAGATCTGTTTTCTTTTCAAGTGTTTTGTTGTAAAGTATTAATATAGAATCTGGATTAATAATATCATCGCTATCCATGAAGTATATATATTCCCCTTTTGCATTCACAATTCCTGTATTTCTGGTTGCACCTAATCCTCTATTCTCATTATGGTCAATAATATTGATTTGGTCTTTTCGCGGATGTGAGTTTATAATTGTCCTTGCGATTTCCATACTATTGTCAGTTCCATGATCATTAATGATTAAATATTCAATACTTGAAAATGTCTGATTTAAAGCAGAAAGTAAACTCCTTTCAATATATTTTTCAACATTGTAAATTGGTAAAACTAAAGTGACTTTGTATTTTTCCTTTTTCAATTTTTACTTTATATTTCTTATTACGTTTAATTAAGGGTAGTATGGTATTTGGGTATTAAGTGCGATATTCTGATAAGAAAAACCTCAGAATTGGTATAACATGAAAGTCTATAACATAAATAAATATATGGCTATTAAATTAATTGTGGACAAACAACACGTTTTATCAAAGGTTTGTAAGAACAATATTATAAAACACCCATTTCTGCGCAACATAAATATTAAATGACATTCTTTGGTTTGAGGTTAAAACGTAGTTGGAATTTCACATTTTGGAACTCCCAGCCTACGTATTATGACCTCTATATGGGTTCATAAATTTCATGAATAACAAGCCTTCCTTTTGAAATATGTGATAGACTGTATGTTTATTATGTCATTATAACTTTTCTATAAATTCTTTCATGTTCCACAGTTGATTTCTCTCATATAAAAATTTTGACTCTGTTTCTTCCCATTTCGAACAGTCTTTTTCTGCTACCTTCATTAGACAATAAATTACCAATGCACTGCCGGATATCTTCAATATTAAGCGGATCAAAATATTCAGCTGCATCTACTGCAATTTTCAGGAAAGGATCGGTATTGCTTAAAGCAACTGAACATTCATTTCCCCATGCTTCCAAAATTGGAAAACCAAATCCTTCTTTTATCGATGGAAAAACCAACAAGATGGAATTTTTATAAAGATTCATTAATTGGATTTCATTAACTGTTGACTGAAAAACTTTCTGAGTGATTTTTAAATTTAATAAAAGTTCTTTTTCTTCTTGGCTGAGTTTATTCCCGGTACATAACAATTTCAATCCTTCATTTTCAACTAGGATAGGAGCTAATGCTTCAACAAATCGTATGAAGTTCTTGTATCCTTTTCTACCACCGACGTAAAGAATATATTTCTTATGTATATTAACTTCCGACTTACAATTTAGTGGAGTATATCCATGATATAACACGGAAATTTTTGATTTAACCAAAGAAGGGTAATAAGTTAGTAAATCTCTTTTTATATTTTTGGCTTACAGTGATAATATGTTCCCCTTTTGAAAATACCTGACTGCGACTTTTAAGGCAGTTCTCACACCAAGGCACCTTTTCACTTTCCGGTATTAAATCATGTACCGTTATAATAAAGGGAGTTTTAACAAAGGGTAAAAAGTAAGAGTCATCGAATGTAGCATGAAATAGGTCATACTTTGAATTTTTTAATTTTGAAATATATTCATAATGATTCAATTTCCGAACTAATCTTCGTTTGAACGGAACGTATAATTTTCCAAAAGGATAAATTACATAAGGCAGAATATCTTTAATTCATGAGTTCCTCGAATATTTTATAGCAATTTCTCTTTCAATTTTAGGATTTAAGTGTTTTACTATTTCACAATAATACCTTGAAACACCTTCATAAATTTTCTCAAAAGCCTGATAATCATATAATATTTTCATCTTTAAGACTTTACCATTGCATATAGTTTTTTTCTCTTTTGTACAATTTTGTAGTTTGGGTTAGCTTCTAATATAATTCTTGCCAATACTTCAGGGTCATCCGGGAAATGGTATGTACAAATGGCCAATTTGGGACACAATTTTTTAAGTACCTCAGTTGCTCCTAATAACATATACCTTTCATATCCTTCAATATCAGCTTTTATAAAGTCTATTTTTTCTATATTGTTCTCAGTAACAAAATCATCCAATGTGATTATTTCGATAACTTCTGAGTCAACACTATTTTCAGTTATTTTATTTGAGACAGAATTAGAATTATTGTTGGATAAATAGCTTTTACAATTTTTGTCTCCCAAACCTTTTTCAATTATTTGTATATTCTGATTAAGTTCTTCGGTTTTCTTTAAATATTCAATTGTATTTTTACAAGGCTCAAAAGCATATACTTTGGCACCTTTAAATGCAGCATATGCACTAAAGTCTCCAATCCATGCACCTGCGTCGATGACAATATCATTTTTCTTAACAGTCACATCAATATTATTGTTTTTATATCCATAGGTACCATCAATCAAGTAATTATCTAATTTATCAATTAATATGCAATTATAGTCGTCTTTGTGATTGCAAAATACAAATAAAGTATCCATTGTTTTAACCCTAATAAAGTAAGCATTATTTAAGAAAGTTATTAACAATTTTCTGTGGTGCCCCATCAACGGCCATAAACGCCAAGGTAAGTGCTGTCCAGAACCTGTCAAGGGCAAGGGAATGCCTTCTCCACCGCACATAACCATCCCGCAGGCACCCTTGACAGAACCTGATCCAGCCCATGAAAAAGCGTTTAAGAGCCCTTTGATGGATCGCTCCGATGATGGTGTCATGCTGCATACTT
>Ga0255345_1007226_pt1 | contig 10486 bp, 12 predicted proteins | sample wastewater_treat_6_FD_192415 | JGI IMG/M metagenome (GOLD analysis project Ga0255345, IMG submission 192415) | Wastewater microbial communities from Lulu Island WWTP, Vancouver, Canada - plant20 | ecosystem: Engineered > WWTP > Wastewater > Unclassified | place: Canada: Vancouver, British... | reverse complement strand
AAGCGCAACAAGACCGAAGTGTATAAGCACCTGGTCGAGCAGGATGGCTATAAGGTCATGAAGACCTTCCTGCTTACCGAGCCATCCTTATATATAAAGGAGATGGCAGACTGCCAGGCCAGACATCTGGTGCCTGCCGGCTTCATTGAGATCACTCTCAAAGTGGATGGCAAGGACCTACACAGTGCTTTGATCTACAAATACAGCGAGGAGGACAAGCATGAGCATCTATGATGAAATCGATCCCCTGGCCTACGCGGAGCTCTATCAGAGCATCTATCCCGATTGGAAGGGCAAGCAGGAGCTACTGGACCTGATCGGGAATACCCAGGAGATCAAACCCAAGGCAAAACCTCAACCAGCGCTTATCAGCGAGCCTACTGAGATCATTAAGCCTGATCCTGGCATAGTCCTGGAAGGCGAGGTATGCGATCTTGAGGATAAGGAAGAGGGATACATCGACTTCACTCCGGAAGAGCGGGTACCCGTTAAATACGATAACGAAGCCAAACTCCTCGGTTACTTCTGCAGCATGGTGCTGGATCGGCTCCATACCTGCGAATCCAAAGGCCGGGAGTGGGAACTGATCACTGAGGAATACAATCAGGGCAGTCTGGTGCCGGAACTATATGCCCTTAAGGGAAAACGCACCGAAAGAGCTTTGCGTATCTGGCTGGGTCGCTATGAGCAGAGCAAACAGGACATGTATGCCCTTCTGCATGGCAACCGCTATCAGAAGCGGCAACGCAAGATCACCGAGCTGGAAGGCAAAGTGCTGCTGGTGATCCTGCTGCATCCCAACCGGATCAGCATCGGCAGCGCTCTCAAGTTCCTGAAAGCCAAAGCCGAGTCCGGCCTGATCGACTCACCCAGCTCAGTACCGACCTTAAGACGCTGGGTCGAGGAATGGCGGGACGATAACCTGGCGATCTGGGAGCAAGCCCGACAGGGCAGCAAGTATGTGGCTGAGCATATCATCAAGACCATCCATCGAGATAGCAGACTACTGAGTGTGGGCGAAGTATGGGTAGCCGATGGTCATACCCTGGCCTTCGATATCGTCAATCCCAAGACCGGTAAAGCGCAGCGCATGACCATGATCATGGTCTTCGACTGGGCTTCCAGATACCCTGTAGGTGCCACTCTTGCCTTTACTGAGGACAGCCAGCACATCCAGGCTGCCTTCCGTAACGGCTTTCTCAACTGGGGAGCCCTGCCCCAGTATGTCTATCTCGATAATGGCAAGGCCTTCAAGAGCAAGCTATTTCACGAGCAGTGGGAAGGGCATGACCTGGCCAAGGAGCTGGGCGGCATCTTCCCCAAGCTGGGGATCAAAGCCCAGTTCGCCGAAAGCTATAATGCCAAAGCCAAGATCATCGAGCGGTTCTTCCGGACCTTCCAGGAGCAGTTCGAACGCTTCATCAGCAGCTTCCGGGGAGCCAATATAGCCGATAAACCTGCCACCCTGATGCGTAACGAGAAGTGGATCAAGAAGCTTTATGCCTGCGAGCCGCCCACCGCTGAGGAAGTGATGCAGATGATCGGCTACTATATCAGATACGTTTATGGCATCACTCCCCACCGGGGACTGGATAACCGTAAGCCCTGGGAGGTGTTCAACTCGGCGCCCAAACCACAGGACAGGCTGGTCAATCCCTCCCGGCTCAACTTCATGATGCTGAGTGTGGAGCGCAAAGCCATCCGCAACGAGGGCATCGTACTGAATAAGCTGAAGTACTGGCATCCCGCCTTGGTCTTTCACATGGGCAAGCCAGTGGTGGTAAGATACGATCTGGCTGATGCGAGATGGGTGCTGGTCTATGACGAGTCGGATGTCTTCATCTGCCAGGCTTCCCTGCGCCAGACCCAGCATCCATTCATCCAGGCCGATATGCAGAATAGCAAGTCACATAAGGAATATCGCCAGGAATACACCCAGATCAAGAAGCTGCAGCGGCTGACCGAACAGCGGACCCGGAGCTTCGTGCGCAGCAATCAGGAATCGGTGGATAAGCTGCTCAAGGGCTATATGAACGAAATCCCAGCCGATAACAACCCCACCTTCCTTCAAGCACCGATGATCGAGGCTCCCGCCCCGGGTCCGGAAGAGGAGATCGCCAGGCTGGAACAGATAGTAATCGAGCAGGAACAGGCTATGGCTGCCAGCCAAGCTGAACAGACCAACAACGATCAAAATCAAGCTGTTATCGAAGGATCAAGCGTATTCGATCCCTTCGACGATGAGGAGTTCAAGAAAATGCTCAAGACGATCGGAATCAAATAAGGAGGAATAGATGAAGCAAGGAAAACTTGTCCCGATCCACAATGTCCAGAAAGCCGATGAGTGCATCGACTTCCTACTCAAGCGTCCCCGCCTGGAGATGGTGGGACTGGGCATGCTGTATGGCAGGCCCGGCCTCGGTAAGACCACCTATGCCAGGCGCATAGCCTGTACTCGTGGCTACGTGTATATCAGACTGGAAGCCACTACCACCCCCAAGACCTTTGCTAAGGAACTGCTGCAGAGCCTCTACCTTAACTTCGGGATGGGCGACTATCTGCCAGTCGGACCCTGTAACACCCTCTACAAGCAATGCATCAGGCTCCTGCATACCCATGAGGATACAGTCATCATCATCGATGAGATCGACTATGCCTTCCGCTATCACGAACTGCTCGGTTCGATTCGGGACTTGGTGGATCAAACCTTGTCAGTGGTGATTCTGGTTGGTATGCAGAATGCCAAGGACAGGCTTAACCAGATCAATGCCTACTACTTTGATCGCTGCAACTACTTCTATGAGTTCGAGACTATCAGCAAGGATGACATTCTGTTGCTAACCCAGGAGATGATGAACTGCCCCTGCCCGGAGTCACTGGTCAACTACATCCACTTCAACGCGGCCGGGAACTTGAGGAAAGCCATCAAGATCATGCACATGATCGAGCTTCGCAGTAAGATGAATCCCATCCAGGCCATGAACGAGATCAACACCAAACTGGGGGCACTATGACCTCCAAAGACTTGGTTATCCGTTTCGTCGCCTCCAGCCGGAACTTCTTTGTGATAGAACAGATCATGGAAGGCACCGGCCTGTCCCGGCGAGTCATCAAGCGAATCTTGAATGAACTGGTAGCGGAAAACTGCGTGCGCCAGATCTCGAAACGTGATCCGATCTATAGCCGGGACTATGAACATACGGCCAGGATCAGCACCATCCACTCTACAGATTGGGCTTATAGCATCGAAGACTGCGAGAAGCTGATGTGGGCTTTGGATGGCAAGTACATCAGGTCTATCAGAGCTCTGGCTGCCAAGATAGGGAGAAGCCGCCAGTGGGTCTTCAAGTACCTGGAAGCTTTGATCTCGGTGGATGCCGTCGGGATCAGAAAGGCCGGATACTGTGTAACCTGTTACGAGAACATGTACAAGGTCGGCACTGTCATCACCAAAGGCATCATCAGGCAGAAACGTATCGAGTGCGGTATCAGACCTCAGAGACGCCGCAAGAAAACTACTCAAACCACTAACCACAAGTAAAGAGCGAGGGCATTCTATGACTCAGGAACAGCGAGAACGAAAACTACGTCAACAGATACATGGCCTCCGGGTCAAGAAGTTCCATTGGCCACTCGATGCCTTCAGGTTCATCATCAAGGGTCTGGGCTATGGCGAGTCTCTCCGGGCCTTGCCTGAGGATCGCTTAACTGAGTTGAAGGCACTCCTGCTCAAGTACCGTAAGCATGGTAGGCCCCAAATCTTTAGCTTCGACCGTCAGGGCAAGTATATGTTCTATCTCATGAAGACTGCAGGCTGGACCGAGTCCCAGCTACGTGAATTTACCATCCAACACTATTCCAAAACCCACTGGAACCTACTCAACAAGAAGGAGCGCAGAGCTGTGATCGCAATGCTGCAAAACTACATCAAACAGAATGAAAAGAAAGCCAAAAATACAACCAAGAAGGAGACATCTAATGGACACCCCCAAGACCCCCAAGGCTAAGAAGGCCATTCCCACCAGAGTTGACGCTAACGGACAGAGCATCCCTACTTCGATCATCAGACCGGAGATTCTCAAGCAGGATGCTATCGTAACCAAGACCATCAACCGGGCTATCAAGCTGCATGATCGTATGGTGGCAGACAAGAACCAGTTCTTTGAAGACGTGGAGCTGTATCTCCAGCAGGTAGCCGAAAAGAACGGACTCGACTGGAAGGGCAATGCTGTCCTCAACAGCTTTGACGGCAAGTACCGGGTCGAGATCAGGTTCAAGGAGCGCATCCAGTTCGGCATCGAACTCCAACTCGCCAAGCAGAAGATCGATGAGTGCCTGAAAGCCTGGTCTGCCGACTCTAACGTCAACCTCCGAGCCATCATCAGCGAAGCCTTCCAGGTCGATAAGAAAGGCGAGATCGCCAAGTATCGCATCCTGCGTCTGCGCCGCTACAACATCAAGGATCAAACCTGGAAGGAAGCTATGGAACTGATCGACCAGGCCATTCAAGTGGTATCCACCAAGCAGTACATCAACTTCTATGAACGTGACGAGTCTGGCCAGTTCCGCCAGATCATCCTCAACTTCCCTGCCCTTTAAGAAACAGTGGCAGCGTAACGCATCTCAATTTGATAAGAACACTGGAGAATGAATAATGGCACCTATGAATACCAACACCGCAGAGGAACTGATGAGTATCTTCAATGATGACCGCACCTACCGCACCGATGAGATAGCCGATATCCTCAAGGTCGACCGCTCCAGCGTCTACCGCTGGATACGTGACATCGGTGATCCTCTGCCTGCTTTCCGTACTAAAGAAAACGGACAGCTACGCTGTTCCGGTAAAGACCTCAACATCTATCTACTGAAGCACAAGGTACGCCCTGAGTATGAGTAACAGCCGTGAGTTCCGCATCAAGCGGGATAACTGCAAAGAAGCCTATCTGAACGGCAAGACCGATCCGCTGGAACTGGCGGTGATCTTCGGAGTCTCCGACATCACTGTCCGTAAGTGGATCAAGAGCGGTAAGTGGGACGAGCTCTTCAAAGAGGAGAACCAACTCGACCACGAGATTGCCATTGCCCGCAAGAAGGCACTCATTCAAGCACTCAGGGAGTATGCCAAGAATCCTGCCGATACTGCCATCCAAAGCCTGGTGAGCATGATGAAGCAGGATCAGAAGGATCGGCAGCCCTCCAAAGAACTGAACGATTATATCGTCAAGTTCCTAGATCAGGTGACCGACTTCATGATCGAGAAAGGGCATGAGACCTTGCTCAAGCAGTTCCAAAGCATTCTGCACGATCTGGCAGATTATCTGAGAGTTAGAAATGGTTAGCCTTCCTGCATCCTACCTAAGGCCTCCCAAGCCTAAGCCTACAGACCCTACATACCTTCCAAGCCAACAGCCCGACATGGTCAGTCCTCCGACCTCCGGGTCCCCGACGTCCGTCCCCCTGGGCGTCGGGGGGTTACCCGGTTATGCCTAAGAAGTTCATCCAACGGCATAACAAGGCTCTGACGGAGATCGCATCCAAAACGATCTCCGTCTTGCCTTTTATAGACGATAATCCCGAAGCCAAAGCAGAGAGGATCAGGAGGACAACATCAGAGGGTTGGGATGCCTTCTCGTTCTTCTGTCATACCTATTTCCCGCATGTATTCCCACTACCTTTTTGCCCAGCACATGAAACCATGTTCGATGAGACTGATAAGGGCTCAGGCATCATCGGAGTCACAGGTTTTCGTGGGCTGGGCAAAACGGTACTTATGGGAGTGGTTTATCCGATCTGGAGAATCATCAAAGGTGAACGCTACGTGATCCATACTGCAGCAGACATAGATCTGGCACAGGAACGGACTGCGTTTACCTTACACGAGCTGCAGAACAATAAACGGCTCACAATCGACTATCCAGAGCTGCAGCCTATGGATAGCTTTGATCTGGATTTCTATCTCAAGAACAAGGCCAGGATCAGAGCTAGGAGTATCAAGCAGTCTCATCGTGGAACGATCAATCCCAAGACTGCCAAGCGACCAGGACTGATTGTCTGTGATGATATCGATAAAGAAGAGAACATGGGCAACCAGTCCATCGGTAAGAGACGCATGGAGAAGCTCTCCCAGGAGCTTGCTGGAGCATTATCTCCGGAAGGCAGTGGCAAGATCATCTGGCTCGGTAACCTGGTACACCCTAACTATGCCATCTGCTAGTTTCAGGAGCTCATATTAGGCGAAATACGGGCTGATAATCCAGATTTGGATTTAGGATGCCAGATCGCACTTAAAACGCACCAGAAAGCAATCCTGCGCTTCTCGTTGGAGAATCCTGATGGGACATCCACTTGGGAAGCTCAATACCCCACTGCCACTCTGCCCAACCTGCGTGCCAAGTTCGGCATGACTGGATATCAGAGGGAGATGCTTGGACAGCCGGTAATCGAAGGGAACATCTTCAAGAACCACTGGTTCACCAAGTATAGGACATTACCAGAACCATCCCAGATGAAGCGAGTCTGGCTCTATGCCGATCCTGCTTGGGGAGAGAAAGGCTGCTTCAAGGCTGTGATCTCCATTGGCTATGACGGTAATCGCTTCTATGTGATCCACGTCTGGATACGTCAGACCGAGAATACCAAGTTCTTCAGATACTACTATGATGCCTATCAGGAATTGGATAGAATCTACAGAGTAAAATCCAGAGCAGCCTGCGAAACTACCTACGGTCAGGCACGTATCCTTGCCGACTTCGACAGGTGGGCTAATGATAATCATCTGCCACCGATATCGCACAGAATAAAACGGATCGATAACAAGGATAACAAGAACCTACGTATAGAACGCACTGAGACCAGTATCGAGACTGCCAAGATACTCTTCCCGGACGGACAGGACACTCCCACTCTAATAAGTCAGTTCCTCACCTATCCTGACGGCTATATCGATGGCTGTGATGCATTGGCAGGATGTTTGGAGCGCTTCTCCGAATACGATATCGGCAGAAATAGAGTGAAAGTCCGAAGGTTCAGCTTCTGATGAACTACTACGATAAGCTTATGTTGGAGTACTATAGGGTCCTCAATAATGCCTGGAAAACCGAGATCAAGGATGCAGCAAGACTTGCCATCCAGATGCTGAGTGACATGCCGAGAGCCGAGAAAATCAACAAGGACTCCATAGATAAGCTTATGGGCATCATCAACAATCAGTTGGGAGATGACTTCGCAGCACTGGTTAATGAGCCCACCAAGGCGATAATAGACCGCTGTGTGCGGCTCGGACTCAAGGACACCCAAGTACAAGCCCCCACCAAGATCAGCATCGGACTCTGGGGTATCGAAGATCAGCACCTCTCTTCCACCATCCAGAGGCAGCAGTTGTTCTGGATCGGGAATCACTTTGAAGCTGATGTCCGGCAGAACTTTGCAGACACACTCTCCAAAGCTATTGAGCAGGGATATACAAAAGAGATGCTTGCGGATACCCTCAAAGATCAGTTCAATGACCTCGCCAATCACTCATCTAATTATTGGCAGGGACTGGCAGAGCACACTGCACTGAGAATACGTGAGTTTGGAAGACTGCAGGGCTATAAGAAAGCCAAAGCGAGATACTACAAGCTCGTGGTGATCCTGGATGACCGCACCAGTGACATCTGCCGGGCTTTGGCTGCACAGGACAGAGTCTATCCCCTTAACGAGGCACTTGAAGTGATGGATAATCTCATGGCTCTGGACACCAAGTCGAACAGCCTGGATGATGCCAGAGGCTATATCAAAGCTCTCGCACCATGGATCAAAGACGATCAGATCGAATACGACTCAGAGATGAATCCGGTAGGTGTTTCCGGAGCACATACTCCGTTTCCACCCTTTCATTGGAAGTGTAGAACGACTACAGTAATGCTTTAACAGCATTTTACCCCAAGTTATCTAAATACCTTGAGTATAATATGTCTCTTGCTCTCCGCATAAGAGAGTTATAGTCGTGAATTAGATCACCCAGTTTTTGCTTTGAAAGTGTAGAAGTATCCTGAAGCAGTATCTGTTTTTCGACTGTTGAGTACATCTCAACAATTTCATATATGCGTGTATCTTCAAATTCTAGGAATTTTGTGTGATTTTCTAGGATTGACGTGAACGTATTCCAAGAAGAATGCACGTCCGCTATAAGCGAATTTTTATTGTTAACACATGATGCACAATTGGTTAGTATTTTGTTACATGATCTATCGATGAAATTTAGTTTATCTATCAGTACATCAAGGATATTTCTAAGCTGGTCACGTTTTCTATTCGCTAAATCAAATCTCTGGCGCCTGGCAAAATAGAGAAATCCCAATAACAAACCAGAAAAACCAAAAATAACCGAAGCGAAAGCGGAAAGGACACTATAGTAATTCCTTGCTTCTTCGAGAGAGATGGGTCTGACAGGCCATAGAACAGCATCTATTCTATAGTATAGCGGTCTAAGGAGAGCATACAGGATTAACAAGCCCACAATAATTATTGATAAAATGAGAAGTATTTTGCTGACCTTCAAAAGAGTATTCACTCTCAAACTGCGTGGTTAATCACTTGCGGTCATAGCTCCTGTTTAACTCTACGTCGATTGTGGACATCTTAACTTTACTGATATTAACAATCTTGATGACTTTTTTGATTATCTCAGGTTTTGCATACTTCGTAAAATACGCGAAAGCTTCGTTTGCAAATGATGGACCTAGCACCTCAACATTCTGGAAATCTAACACAATGGTGTTTTTAGGATTAATCCAAAACTCCTTGTTGTCCATCTGGCTCAAATACTTTTCCCTGAATTGCTTAGCAGTAAACTGCCCATCTCCTTGGTTTTCATCTCTATTTACAAGGTCAACAAAGAAGTCTTTGCCAACATCAATATTCTTTATCATTATGATCTCCTTTAGCTGGTATCAAGAAGTGATATAACGTCCCTGCAAATATACGTTTATCACTATGTCCTAATTTTTCGTATGCGCCTAATGCGTCAATAAAAAGATACCCATGATGGGATAGAACCGCAAGGGGTATTCCTAATTCGCTACAAGCTTCCCTTATTATTTTCAGACCATTCCCTCGTCTTGATCCTCTTTCGTATTTATCTCCCATAAACTTTTTCTCTTTTACCGGGGCATAGAGAGCTCCACTAACCGATTCCTCAAATGCAAGTTTGATTGCTTTACCCTCATCTTTAATTATGCTCGCATATTTTTCTTCAATATATTTATGCTGAGCGCCAGACAAAAGTGAGTTACGAAAACCAATGCCATTATCTGCGATGCAAATTGAAACAAACTGATGAGATCGATGATATTGAGCTATAATCCACCAACCAAGTGTGTTATGGACTCCCAACCCATGCTCACTTACGTTGTTAGTAACTTCAACAAGCACATGGTCAACAAACTTCTCTCGTTCGTCTGAAGATAATGAGCTAAATCTTGTTAACAGAGATCTGATCTGATCCCTTCTGGATTTGATTCTGGATTTTTCTGTTTCTTTCTCAATTTTCACCATTTCACCTTGATTATGCTGGGTTTTTGAATGGTCCTTAGCACGCCCAACATAATCATAAAATCCGCAAGCATCAAGGTATCCATTGACGTTATCATGTTCAGACTTAGTTGATCTCAAATGTGGTGTTTGACCGGGTTTAGCTTTCATTTCTACCCAATGTTTTAGTGAACATAGCAAAGTCACTGCAGATGGCCACATACGTGTGCACTTGGAGAGATCGAAGTTAATTGTCTTCGAGTTGCAATCAACAAATTGACTAGCTATATCTAGAAATCTCTGCGCATTTACACGTTCCTCGATACCAAAGTCTTCATGTATTTGAACTGATAGTGGTGGATTATCATAGCTTTTTTTTCTGTAAACTTCTTTAACCTTAGCTCTTCGTCTCGATGGAGCTTCCATCATACTCATGAGGACTGGATCAGTCAGTCTTAATACTTTTAATCTATACTTATTATGCCGCATCCTTTTAGTTAGTCTATGTTTCAAATTCATGTATCTGCGATTTCTGTTCTCATAAAAGGTCAATCGCGTGTTTGATATCTTTTTCATGTACTTGAGGTTTCCACTTCTTTGAATGCTTTATAAATCTCTTTGGCCATTATCCCAAAAATCACCTTCTGAAACATCTCGTCATCCATATATCTGCTCACTATCTTATCATTTTCTTTCAAACGTTTCATCATCAAGTCCTTAATAATCTGCTGGATGCCCAGTTCAAATTTATCCAGGGGATTGGCGGCGGCGGTCTTTAGCACACCCTCGTCACGCATAGCAGTTTCCTTGATCTGCTCAAAGAAGAGCCGGTCTGCTTCGCTGAAATCCGTGCCAAAGCGCTCATTCAAGGTTTCGATGATCTCAGAAAGCGGCTTATCTTCTTCCTTGGCTTTACGAGTGCCGGTATCGGTGGGGGACTTAACCTTTACCTCCTCGCCATCTGAGAGAT
>Ga0255345_1007222_pt1 | contig 10488 bp, 6 predicted proteins | sample wastewater_treat_6_FD_192415 | JGI IMG/M metagenome (GOLD analysis project Ga0255345, IMG submission 192415) | Wastewater microbial communities from Lulu Island WWTP, Vancouver, Canada - plant20 | ecosystem: Engineered > WWTP > Wastewater > Unclassified | place: Canada: Vancouver, British... | reverse complement strand
TCTTAGCAAAGTCCGATGATTCCTTTTCGGTAAATTGAGTAATATATTGTATATGTCTTTTGGAAGAAATATATATACCGTACGGATATTCGGTAAAAAACGGAAGATAAACTATGAAACTGTCGTTCTGGAATATAACTCTATCGGAAAAACTGACCTCTTCTCTGTTCATGTCGCATATGAGACATCTGCCGGTATTATCGGTATGTTCTTTGCAAGATTGCAATTCCAGCTCCAACTTCTTGGGTATAAAAGGATAACCGTAAATCTGCCCGTGAGGATGCGGCATGGTAACTCCTACAGCCTCTCCCCTGTTTTCGAATATGAAAACATACTTTATCAACTTATCGGAAGATATCTCGATAAACCGCTGCTTCCAAAGTTTTACCAGTTCATTCAGATGCAAATTGTCCAATTCCGGTAATGTCGCATAGTGATCGGAAGAATATAGTATAACTTCACATTTACCGTACAACGGTGCGGTTTTATACAAATCCGTTGCCAGATTATCGGGAATCGGAGGATTTTGAGACAGTGCGGGAAAATCATTGTCATATTTCATGACAATATAGTCTTTCGGTACCTTTTCACTGCCTTTACAGAAAGGACACCAGTTTTTGGGCATCTGCGGTCTGTTTTGTCTGTGCGATGCCACCATTACCCAGTCTTTTATCAAAGGATGCCATCTTAATTCAGCCATAATCTATTTGTCACTCCCTAAGTTATAGTAAATTTTGGAATACGGAGCAACCGACTCCATCAGCCATACCGATGCGCCTATTACCGAATCATGTCCTATTACCGTATCCCCGCCCAATATTGTTGCATGAGAGTATATAACCACATTGTCTTCTATTTTAGGGTGCCGCTTTATACCTTTAACGGGATTGCCGTTTGCGTCCAACTTAAAACTTTTTGCACCTAAAGTAACACCCTGATATATCTTTACATTATTGCCTATTTCCGTAGTCTCTCCTATTACTATGCCGGTACCGTGGTCCATGAAGAAATGCTCTCCTATACTGGCTCCCGGGTGAATATCTATGCCGGTAACTCTGTGCCCGTACTCGTTCATCATTCTGGGAATTAAAGGCACTTTGAGTTTATATAACTCGTGAGCTATTCTGTGAATGCTCATCATCTCCAGTGACGGATAGCTTAATAATATCTCCTCAAAACTCTGAGCTGCGGGATCACCCACATATGCGGCATGAATATCGGTCTGCAACTTTCTTCGTATTTCCGGCATTTTATCCAGGAAGGTAATAATAATTTCATCAAGATTAATCGGGCAATTGTCGCAGTCCTTGTCACACTTGTAACTGAATACACTCTCTAAAATCTCTCTTAACTCAATTGCGGCTTCCCTTAAGTTGTTGCCTATAAGCATATCCACATTGGCTTTGCTTATGGAGCATTTTTCATACACCCCGGGAAACAGAGCCGAGCGTAAAAGAAACAGTATATTCTTTACCCGCTCTTTCCCCGCCAGAGATATTGTGTTTTCACGTAAATAATAGTCGTCATTGAGTGCTTCCAGTTGCAATGCTATTTCCGGAAGCTCATTATTAATCCATTCACCAAGTTTGTTGCCTTTTTTGTCCATTTCTCCTCCGCTAATCAGCAACATACATTATACAACAATTAAGAGATAAATAATTAACAAAAGAAGAAATAATACACCTATTCATTACTTCAGTGGGCTGAATTAACTCAAGGCACTTCAAAAAAGGCTTAATATAGGGTATAATGGTAAATGAATTTACTAATCCGTTCGGATAGTACGAAAGTTATCAAATACGGGAGAATCTGTTATGAACAAAAAACTATACTTAGCGGTAGCTGTTTTGCTGATACTGTCCTTTATATTATGCTCCTGCCGTAATGAAGCGGAAATAGTTCCGGCACCGACGGAAACCGAAGATACCGGCTTGGTTATACTGCAACCGGACTTGTCTCTTCCGGATGAGTATTACACATCCATGAATCAGGGAGCAAAGATATGGCATTGCTATCTGAATACTCCCTACGGCAAATATCATAATGTCGAAGGTTTCATACACTATTCGCAATACGGGAATACCAAGTTTATGAAATTATGTCAAAAAGAAGATTGTCCGCATATGTACGATGATTGTGATGCATATGTCGGGAAGAATATTCAGATAGGCTATTATCAGGGAAACATATATTATGTACAGAGACCGAACAATATGTTAATGACACTTTATAAAATGAATATGGACGGGACCGAGCATCAGACCGTAAAAGCAATTATTACCGATATGCAACTTTCCATCAAGGAAATGCACGGTTTCTTCCACTCGGGTTATTACTATTTTGTATTGACCGACGATGAATACATGGGGTCTAAGTTCAACACCGATAAAAACCTCTATCGCATCAGATTGGATGACGATTCTCCGTATGAGTCGGTTTTCTGCCATGATATAATTCCGACGGCTTACCGATTTACTTTGGTCGACAATAATGTATTCTTCTATGTCCGTACGGGAACCTACACTGAAGGTACCAAAAACCCGGAAAACTTTGCTGTAGATTTTGAACTGTATAAGTTATCTCTTACAGACAATGAATTATGCTTATTGACGGACAACTGGTCGGATTTTACCAATTGCCGTTTCGATTCGGATAACGGATACTGCTATAAGCATAATGACGGTTTCTATTTATTGAACCTTGCCACAAAAGAAAAGACTAAAGTTGCCGATTCCGCGATTAAAGGCGGTTGGGGAACGGTTGCTCACTTCTATCCCGACAACATTTATGTTATTGCTTTTAAAAAGACCAAGAATAACAGAGGGCGCGACAGATATTATGACGACCAGACTTTGTATATACTTGATTGGGAGTATAAAATTGTGAATACTTACAATAATCCGACTTCAAGTACGGAAGCGGGATTCTTAATTGATGATACCGGTAACTGTATTGTACTGTCTACCGTTTCACTTAAACCTCCCGATTATTTCATATACAAATCGGATTTCGGAATGAAAAGTCTTAAATTGTATGAGATTATACATTGATTGCTGATTATATTCTTTCCTTTATATTGAAAATATGAACTTTTAATGAACTTTTACTTAAAGCACTTCAAACCGGCCTTTTAGTAAGTATAATAATAAGTGAATTAGTTAATCCGCTCGGATTGTACATATTTCAATACAAGGAGATTTTACATGAATAAAAAACTATACTTAACGGTAGCTGTTTTGCTGATATTATGTTTTGTGCTGTCATCCTGCCGAAACGAAACACAAATCAGTTTTACACCGACAAATACAGTTGAATCGGATTTAGTTATACTGCAACCGGATTTATCCTTACCGGATGAGTATTACACATCCATGCAACAGGGAGCACGGGTATGGCATTCCTATCTGAATACCCCCTACGGTAAATATCATTATGTTGACGGTTTTATTCTCTATTCGCAATACGGAAATTCAAAATTTGTTAAATTATGCACAAAAGCGGAATGTACCCATACGGATGAATATTGTGATGCATACCTCGGAAAAATTGATCAAATAGTTCCCACCAACGAAAAAACTATTCAGTTAGGTTATTATGAAGATAACATATATTATGTTGAGAGATCAAAAAAGAACGGTTTAGATTGGAATCTTATCAAAATGAATATGGACGGTACGGAACGTCAACTTGTAAAAACTTTTGCGACCGTGTCGCTGACACAAGGAAAAAGATGCTTAGGGTTTTTCCATTCCTACTATTACTATTTTGTAATGATTAACGCAGGACAGGAAATGGGCTCGAAGTACAACACCGACAACAATTTTTATCGTGTTAAATTGGATGATTATTCGGAATATGAGTCGGTTATCAGTAATGATGTAATACCCGAAGCTTGCATGTTTACGCTTGTCGGTGACAATGTATTCTTTTATGTCAGAACAGGTCCCTACAATGAAAACTATAAACTGTACGATGAGAACCCCGCCGAGTATGAACTGTATATGCTGTCTCTTACGGATAAAAATATGCGTTTATTGACGGATAAGTGGGCGGACTACAGAAACTCTCATTTCGATTGGGAAAACGCATACTGTTACAAACATAATGACGGTTTCTATGAATTGAATCTTACGTCTGAACAGATGAACAAAGTTGCCGATTTTAAGATAGAAGATGCTTGGGGTTCTCTTGCATATTTCTATCCCGACTATAATTACATCATTGCTTTTGCAAAGACCTCTGACAGCAGAGGCTATCCCAGATACTTTGACAGTCAGACTTTATATATACTTGACAAGCAATATCACATATTGAACTCTTGCATTATCGATGCTTTAAAACTGGATACAGGATGCTTTATTGATGATACCGGCAGCTTCGTTTTACTGACATCCTCCGCTCACAAGCCGATAAATTTCTTTATATACAAGTCGGATATCGGAACGGATGATGTTAAATTGAATAAAATAACGAATTGATTGTTCGGAAAGATAAATAAAACTTTATACCGTCAGTTCAGCGGTAATATTATCAGTCCTCACCCAGTTTAAGTGCCTGATCCGCTTTAAGTTTGGATGTAAATCTCAAAATTACCGATAAACCGATTGTCAGTGCCGCACCTGTGATAATGTAAACCCTGTTGTAATCCACAATCTCCCGGTAGGCATAAAAAGGAAGAAAATTACTGCTGAAATCGGACATTCTTTCAAACAAGGGAACAAATAACTCGCTTGCAATACCGCCTATTAATATGCCCGCTAAAACCGATACAAAGGAAATCATGAGCTGCTCGTAGAATATCATCCTGTACAGTTCATGCTTCTTCATGCCCATTGCACGGAGAATACCGAACTGCAGTACCCTCTGTCGTACCGATATAATCCAGAATATAATGAAACCTATACAGCATATAAGCATGGATATCAGAAAATCCAATGTAAGTATGCCGTTAATTCCGTTCAGAACCGATCCTCTCTTTGCTTGTGTTGCCATATAATCGGTAAAAGAATTTGTGCCTATTGATTCGTCATAGGACATTCTTGTTTTCATATCTCCCAGAACCTCATTATCGCTGACGCCTTCTTTTTTATCCACCAGCACCTTCCCGTTCTGCCTAAAATGCCTCATTGAAGAGTATTTGTTCTGCGTCATAATAATAAAATTATCTACCGTCATTGTAGGCCAATAATCCACAACCGCAACAACAAGCACGCCTTTCACGGGAATCTCCTGCACTTCCCGAAACGCTCTGTTTGTGTAGGTAAAATCGAAATATTGCCCTGCTTTAACGTTATAAAGCTGTGAAATACTACGCGAAATGATTATCCCCTTAGGATATGTAGTCAAAATGTTCAATATGTGATTTAAAGGTACGCCTTCATTCAAATCTTTTCTTATCTTTACAACTCTGCCGAAATCACCCGGTTCAATACCCATAAAAGTTACCGATTGATCCGAAGGTTTAAGGGTAGTATTGTGATAGTAATAAACGGTATAGTTCTCAATCAGATCGGAATTACAGTATTTATGGGCCTGTTTGCTTATACCAGTTCCTCTGTTGTCCACAAAACGAAACCCTTCCAAAGAGATATCATATTCAAGTACCGACGGTACGAAGGATATATCGGCACCTATGGAATGCTTCAGATTGTCTTTCAGATTCTCATTAAGCGTTCTTCCCGCATTTGCATTGAATATACCTATACCTATTGCCAGTATGAGGAAAATCATAATAAACTGCTTGTAATTCCCTCCCCTTGCCACATGAGTAAATGCGGCATAGGAAGCGGGTTTCCAGCGCCCCTTTCCAATCCTGAAAATCAATTCCACCAAATACGGAAACAACCTTATAAACAACAAACCCGTACCCAGCACAAAAAATGTCACCGCTACGAATAAAGTAAAATCCACCGAGGTAATCTGTGCAAACTGTATATATTCCCTCACCGATTCATAGTCGTAAAGGAAATATATGGCGATACCGATAAGAATGACATCTAAAAATATAATCTGCCAGAAGGACTTTTTTGATTGTTCGGTAATATTCTGCTTATACTGTACAATGGTGAATTTTGATGCTCTGTATGCCGGTACAAGTATTAATACAAGGTATGCTGTCGCACATATTGCTGCATACAATAACGCGGTAGAAGTTAAAGTTGCATCAATTGCCGTCCTGTTTACAAATTCCATAAATCCGTTTGCCGCTCCTAACAGACGACATAACAAACGTGCTATTAAAATTCCCAGAGTATATGAAACAACGGAGATGACTATACCTTGTGCCGAATAGATAAAGAAAATCTGACTTCTGCTTGCACCTCTGCTTGCTAAAACGGAAATTTCCGCCTTCTCCCTTTCCATCATCAACCTGGATATCATTACAACATATATGCCGACCATCAATATTACAGGCAGCAGCAGTAAAATGTACAGTCTTTGCATTACTTTCACATCTTCACTGTATTTTTCCAAAAGCGTAACATAACTGTTTGAAGAGGACAGCATAACCTTTGAGTCGGCATCATATGAATCCAAAACCTTGGTGGCGGCTAATATCCTGTCACTGTGCCGAAGTTTAACGGTTGTATAATCAAAAGCGCAAAACCAATTGGCCGATTGCAAGGTTATCTCCTCATTTCCTATCATTTCCAACATCTTATCGTAATCTATCATGAATGTTCTGTCGGACAATGTATAAAATGCAGCAGATTGATCGGTGTTCTCCACTACTCCGACAATAACTATTTTTGCAAGCAAATCGATGTCCGTCACTTTATTGTAGACATATAGAGTATCACCTACAGATATGCGACTCATTGCAGTGGCGTTCTTTGTAATAACCGCCTCCACCACTCCTTCTTCCGTATCTTTACTGTACATGCGTCCTCCGACAAGAGTAATCATTTCCGGCACCTTTGCGAAGGAAGTAAAGGTGAAACTTGATTTTGTTGTAAGATTCCTTGTATAAAGTTTTTCTCCTCTGGCAATCATATCCTGTTTAATTTCATAATTTCGCAAATCAAAAATGGGATACGGAATTGTAGTTGCGCTTACATAATCAAATATATTCTTTGCAGGTATATTGGCAACATATCGGTCATAAAATCTGCTGTCGATATCGTTGAACGCTTTTTTCGATTCACTTTTTTTCAAACCCAAAAAACTTGCATTTAAATATGCCTTAAACGGAAAAGAATCAAATCGCTCCTGTTCTTTTTTAAATTCTTCGGACAACTGCAGATTATATAAACCGGTAGTATACATGGGAATTGCGGCAACAACGGCGATAGCGAATGCACAGCCAATTATGAGGCAGATGACCAACCATTTATTATTCCATATTTTTCTGAATATAAGTCTCAGCATTTTATTTCTACCCGATATAACTGTTTACCGTAATTTATTGAGTATAATAATATGTAAAAACTTCCAAAATCACTCAAAAGACGAACCGGTGATTATAAGGTCGCCTTCATACAATCCGTCCAATATAAGGTATGCGGTGCCGTTTAATACTTTATCACCGACTATAAGAGTGCGGGGTACCTTTCTGCCGTTTTCCAGAATATAGGTAAAATCTTTACCCTCGGATGTCTTCCTGACATATGTTATCGGTACTATAATGACATCATCATATTTCGCCAGTGTCATATCATAAAACAGAGCATATTTTATCAGTTCGCCGTAATCAACACCTTCTTCTTTTATAAACTCAAGGTATACAAAAGCAGTTTTTGTTTTTGAACCGACAGCTCCGGTTGTTCTGGTGAACATCGTGCTGATTCTCATATTATGATTTTTCCCGTCTTTATCATATATCTGAAGAGTATCACCGGACTTATATCCCATCTCTTCAAAATAAGGATATCCGGCAGGTGTTATCTGTAAACTGACAATGTAATTATCGGGAGTAATATAATATGTTACAGTATATACTTTGTATTCATTATTGAAATCATCTTTCTCATTCTTGTATGTCGAAATAATATTGTTAACCGTTCCGCTGTAAGGTGCCTTAAATTGAAGCGTTTCGAATTTTTCCAATGTCTTGTCATAATTAAACTGTGCAAGTTCCATATCCGATAAAGCCAACTGCATATCATAGTATCCCTCACCGGTATTGAGATGCTTTCTGTAAAGTTCCTCATATAACAACTGTTTCAGTTCCAGATCTTCCAGTTTAAGCCGCAAATCGTACTCTAAAGCTTTATCGCTTTTGACAGCAAGAACATCCCCTTCCTGCACAACGGCATCGCGTTCGGAGACAATAAGTGTTGCCGATTCAAAATCGGAATAGGTAAATACTATGCCTCTGCTTCCGCCTGAACTCTGAACATCCAAATTGATTCTTTCGTAATCATGTATATTCTGTTTTTCCACCTTTAAAGTGGTAAAAACTTCTTTCGGTATATCAAAAACCGGTACTTCATAAGTAACCGCTTGGGTAGCACACGATGTAAGAATAGCTGTGAAAATTAATAATATAATAATTGTAATAAAAAGGTTTGCTCTCTTTTCTCTCATCTTAATACTACCTTATCCCCTTCTTCCAACCCTTCTATAACTTCGTAATAAGCATCGAAGATATCACCGATCTTAATTCGGACACGTTCTATCGTATTATCCGGTAATATCTTATACACCTGATATACAAACGGTTCCTCCGGGTCGTCTGACTTTTCCATATCCACTGCGCTTCTGGATACAATCAATACATCGTGCGCTTCTCTTCTTATCAATTTACCGGTAAACTCCTGATAGAAGCTCACATCTTCGGGAATTTTGTTATCGGTAAGCTCCAATACCAGATATAAGTAGGCTCCGCCGCTGAAATAACTCAAATCATCTACATACTCTTTTTTAAACTTCATATTGCTCATGCTGACACGACCGGAATATGTCCTGTCCGATTGCTCGTCATATAATTCCGCTCCGGTGCCTTCAAAACATAACATAAAGGGATATGCGGCATATTGATTCTGTTCTCGGGCGTATGTCAACAGGATACCGTCTTCAATATTACATATATGAAAAGCCAATGTCTGCACTTCCTCAGTGGAAACCGTATCTCCTTCTATTTTGGCTATATGGCCGTCAACCGGCGCTCTCAATGTATATTTGTCCGGTATGGCATTAAACGAGTCCAGAGCATTTTTTGCAACTATATAGGATTTATGAAGATTTTCCAAAGTTTGCTCGTTAATCCTCCCCTGCTGATATTGTATATATGCATTCTCATATCGTATTTCCGCTCTTCTTTTATTCCAATTGACCTGAAATTCCGCATCTTTGTTTACTTCATATACATACTCTACCAAGATATCGCCTTGCTTGACATAATCGTCGGGTTTGACATGCAGTTTTAGTATCTTGGCCCGTTCGATTTCACTTCTCACTATAGTAGTTTTTTTCGGATCGTTCACATATACCAGTCGCCTACCTGATTCCTCACCTAAGTCAAAGCCCTCATATACATCGGTTTTTCTTACTTCAAAGCTATCCAATTGCACCTTTTTTTGCTCAATCAGTTCCGGCTGCACGGCATGATATCTGCCTTCCAACGGATAGAAATATGTGCAACCTGTAAGAAATGAAAGCATTACGGAGGCAATAATAAACAGGATAATAAAGGATTTATTCTTCATCTTTCTCCTCCTCCGTATATATCACAATCTTTTCCTCCTGCATCCTGATACGTACTTTACTGTTGTTGGGAATTTTTGCAAGTTCAAGATACTCTTCGGGTATTTTTAAGCGTCCCTGCCTGTCTACAACAATCATTTCCTCATGACTTTCCGACTCTTCCACTCCTGTCATTCTGTCTAATTCCATTATCTGTTCTTTATAGGATTTTTTCTTGATATATTCGCTTCCCGTTCTTCCGTCTTCAATTGTCACTACCCTGTCCACATTCTTTGATATTGCTCTGTCATGCGTGACTATTATGATGGTAATTCCGTATTCCGTGTTGAGTTTTCGGAAAATATTGTATATCAATGCCGCAGTAGCGGTATCCACCGCTCCGGTAGGTTCATCAGCAAGCAATATTTTAGGGTCGTTTGCCATTGCTATGGCTATGGCTACTCTTTGCTGTTCTCCTCCGGAAAGCTGTGACAAACGGTTTTTCATTCTGTCTTTAAGTCCCATTAAATCCAAAAGCTCCGCGGCACGCTTTTTGGCATCCTTCCTGCCTGCAAGAATCATAGGTATCTCCACATTATGAATGGCCGGCAGATAAGGTATAAGGTTTCTTGCATTGTTCTGCCATACGAAACCTACCTTTTCCTTCTTGTATCTCAGCAGTTCCGACTTTTTCATTCTTAACAGGTTCTCGCCGTCCACTATCAGAGTTCCCGCAGAAGGCACGTCCAGACCTCCTATTAAGTTCATCAGAGTGGATTTACCGCTTCCGCTGTTGCCGATAATCGCCATCATCTCGCCTTTTTTTATCTCCAGTTCCAGCCCCTGCAGAGCAACCACTTCGGT
>Ga0255345_1007221_pt1 | contig 10491 bp, 10 predicted proteins | sample wastewater_treat_6_FD_192415 | JGI IMG/M metagenome (GOLD analysis project Ga0255345, IMG submission 192415) | Wastewater microbial communities from Lulu Island WWTP, Vancouver, Canada - plant20 | ecosystem: Engineered > WWTP > Wastewater > Unclassified | place: Canada: Vancouver, British... | reverse complement strand
ACCAAAGGGCACAAGCAGCTATGAACGAATGAAAGAAGTTGAGAAAAGAGGTTAGACTCCATTAGGGTGTTCTTTCCACCATTTGATGTAGCCTATCAGCCAACGAATGGAAAAATAAGCAAGAAACATTACAAATGCCGTAAGAAACGGCCCTGCAGCAACAATAAGTTCAACGATATTTGATAGAAACTCACGCATAGCACTACAAATATATAATTAATTTTCAAATGTCTCAAACGATATCGTTTAAAATAAAGATAGAGGGTTCTGATTCCTTCAAAGTTGTGACAGCTGATGCCGGAGAGGTCGCAGAAGCCATCCGTAAAATTAATCAAAGGACCAATGAGCTGAACGGAAACCTGGTTAACACTGCTGCGGCAATGCAGGTGGTGGAAAGCTTAGGGTCAATGTTCTCCGGACTGGAATCTGCAATAGATTCGCTGACATCAGGTTACAGGGCACAAAGTGAGGAGTTGTCAAAGCTGAAGCGGATAATGCGCAACACGATGGATGCCACAGAAGATGAGATTGATTCTGTTAGGCGACTCATTAAGGAGCAGGAGCGTAAAGGTGTTGTTAGCGAAGAGGCTCAACTGGCTGCTGCACAGGAATTGGCCACATATCTGACAATGTCGGACAGCCTCGAGGCTATTTTGCCGACAATGAACAATATGATTGCCCAGCAGCTTGGCATGGGGGCAAGTGCCGAAAGTGCTGCACAGATAGCTATGATGTTGGGTAAAGTAATGAACGGTCAGGTTACGGCGTTGAGCCGTAATGGTTATGCATTCAGCGAGGCACAACAGCACATTCTGCTATACGGAGATGAGATGGAGCGTGCGCATATTCTCTGTCAGGTGGTAGATGAGTCTGTTGCCGGCGTCAACGAATCGATGAGGCAGTCTGATGCCGGAAACATTTTGGATATTTCAAACGCCTTTAATCAGGTAAAAGATAGTGTGGGGCAAGCCCTTAATTTTCTCTCTCCCTATCTTAAATCACTTGCTAAATTTGGTCAGGGCATAACAGGTGTGTCACAACTTGTTATTGCTAAAAAGGAACTTGCCAAAATGCAAGGCATTGTTGCGGCTAATGCCAAAATAGAGGCTGCAGCACAAAAAATGCTTGCCAAAGTGGGTTATCAGGCAGCTGCCGGCACTAATGCACTCAAGGCTGCCACCATTAGTCTTAAGATGGCAATTGGAGGCATTTTAATTGCCATCCCGATACTCGTTTCTCTCTTTGTAAAACTTGCTAATAAAGGCAAGGATGCTGCAGATGGCGTAGATGCTGTAACTGAGGCACAAGAAGAATACAAGCGGGCATCTATTGATATCAGGACAGAGCTCTCGCTCGAACTGATCAAATTGGAAGAGTTGATAAAGAGCAAAAAGGATACTGCCGATATGATAGAGCATCTCAACACCACATACGGCAATATATTTGGCACCTATCAAACTGCCTCTGAATGGTACGATGTTCTAACAGCCAAATCGGCTGCATATGCAAGGATGATGGGACATGAGGCTGAACTAAGATCGCTTGTGAATGCCAAACATGAAAAAGAACAGGAGAAAGATGACTTGCTTAAAAAGAGGGCTCTTATTGCCGCTGATCAGGATAAGCATGTTAATGATTTTAACCCAATGCTTGGAAAGGAGCATCGCATGGAAATGGGTTTTGGGTTTCGGAAGTTCCGCAATCAATTAGCTTTGACTGATAAAAAAATAAAGCAGTTCAAAGAAGAATTAGGTGTTATTGATTCTGAAATTATTGCTGTACAAAAGAAGATTGATGCTGAGGAAGATTATCTCGCTCAAGGCACAACCGCTGAAATTGAGCCACATCCCGACCCCAAATTCGTTGCTCAACAGAAAGCCGATGAGGAAAGAAGAAAGAAAGCTCAAGAGGATGCGGCAAGAAACAGAGAAAAAGAGGCTGCTAATATTGCAAATTACAAAAAATCCGTACAAGATGCTATTAAGGTCAACAAGGCCTTAGATGACGAACGCGACAAAGAAAACATAGTTCTTAATGCGAGACGTAGTGGCTTAGCTTCACTCATTAGCACCTATGGCCTTGAAAATGCCGAGGTTCAAGAGCTCATTGTGAGGTATAGGGAGCTAAGACACTTAAAAAACACACGAGAAGGAGTGTTACCTAAGTCTGTTACAGCCTTAAATCAGCCTAAACCGATAATAGAAAAACTCCCAAAACTTCCGGAGATTAATATTGAAGATCTCACTTTTGAAGACACAATTATGTCTGCTGAAGACGCAGTCACTGCACTCAATGCCCTGGGTTCTACAATGAGTAGCTTAAAAGGCATCGTTGGCGAAGGTGCTGCCGGCTGGCTGGAGTGGGGTGCAAACATACTGCAGGCAGTCGCACAGGCGCTGCCGGCACTCTCGACCTTGTTCGCAGCTAACACCTCGGTGGCTGCTGCTGAAGGAGCTGCATCGGTAGCCTCAATACCTTATGTGGGTCCCGTAATGGCAGTAGCGGCAATAGCCTCTATTGTTGGAGCAATAGCTTCCCTGCCGAAGTTCGCCCAAGGTGGTCTTGTTTATGGCCCTACGCTGGGTTTATTCGGAGAATATGCCGGCGCATCGAGCAATCCGGAGGTGGTTGCACCTCTCGATAAGCTTCGGGAGTTGATAGCGCCGCCATCATCTGAATTTGGAAAAGTTGAATTTGTAATAGAAGGTCGCAACCTGAAGGGTGTGCTTAATAGAGTTAACAGAATGGATTCGAGAAACAATGGCTAAGTATCTGAGACATTACGATGAGTTTTTATCCCGGGATAACCACATAGTAAGGGTGGAGATCCTGCAGGAGGCTGATGCGCCATTCGTGCCTGAAGAATTGGATGCCAACGAATCTCTTACGATTGAATGGGCCGAAACTGACAAAATAACGCCTATCCAGGGATCGACTGCAACTCTTGTAATCAACTGTGCCACCGACCGGCAATTCATCGATCTTGGCACAATTGTAAGTGCGGATGCAGTACGTCTCGATATATATAGAGATGGATCCTTGTACTGGTCGGGATGCATGGACTCGGAGATCTATGATGAACCCTATTCTTCCGGAAAGAATTATGCCGTAACGCTCATATTTTCGGATTTTGGAGTGCTGAATCGTGTCAAATGGTCGCGCACCTCCTTGGAATCATTCAACACTATTCTGGATGCAGCACTCGCAGCGTCAGGAATCAATTACACCAATCTCATCAGGAATATATCCACGACTGATAGCTATTCTATGGCACTTGATTTTGATAATGACGTTAAGCTGCTGAATGAAAACTTCTATGATGAAGAGGGCGAACCTATGACGGCATTCGAAGTTCTTGAGGGAATTTTACAGCCGTTTGCACTGCGTATAATCCAGCGTGCCGGGAATATATATATCTACGATCTTAATAGTCTCTATTCTCAAGACTCCACTGAAATTGAGTGGACCGACACAGATGCTCATTTCTCTAAAGACATGGTGTATAATGACGCTACTGTACGGTTCAGTCCCTACGCTGACGATCAAGCCGTTGATGGAAGCGTTAAGGTCAAGAGCGTCGATGGTAACGGTCTAATGATCAAGACCAGTTATGAGGGGGCGGTTGACCGGGTGCTTGATGGCTTTGTGGTTCGTAAAGGTTCTTATGTTACTGCTATAGGCCCTGCCCTTGAGCCGGGAGTGGAGTATTTCGATATCGATGCCCAATATTCGGGAAGCGATGCACAGGGCGTGCTCTGGGGTTACAAACGCGGTGAGCGTGCACTTGAGGATGGAAATATAGTCCAGGTACTAAATGCTCCATGCAGTGCGGTGGATGCCAACTTGAGTTTCATCGGAACCAAGATGTTTACAACTCAGAGCAAGTGGCTCAACTATGTGTCTCCGGTCAACGGAGTTAGATCAAAGTTTAAGTTGCGTATAAATCTCGATTTTCTATTTGATGTGCGATATAATCCCTTTGAAGAAGCAGGAGACTATAATGAAAAAGACAACTTCAAACTTATGTCAAAATGCCGCTTCGTTTATGTGCCGGTGATGGTGACATTGCGTGATGCTAACGGCACGGCACTATACCATTTGGACAATAGGAGCCTTATAGCTAGTAGTAACCTTCAGAGCTCGAGCGGGCGCACGCGGTGGCGGCCAGGGGAAGGAACGCCCGGCTGCTTCTGGCTTGCCTACTATGACTATAATGACCGAAAGAAAAACACCGGTGTCGGCGGATGGACTAGAAACAAGAAGGCTATCGGTCAAAGCTACGATGAGATACCGGAAACATGGCAGCAGATGCAAGATGGCGAATATGTGGAGCTACCAATGGTTGGGGGTTATTTGGAGATGACAGTCTATTCCGGCGCTTATATTTGCGGGAAGAATGGTCAATATACCGATATCCTGCAGTATATCCGCTGGGTGGCATACAAGGATGCTTCCATTACTTTGGTGCGTAAGAACGGCCTTCCGGTAGAGATGGAAGATCAGGAAGATATAGCGCACATAAACGCTTTAGCCTTTGAGAAGCGCAGTGTTGAAACAATTATAGGCACACTTTCTCCAAAGCTTCAATCGGTAACCGGTAGAGGACTGATATTTTCGGCGCTATCGATCCACGAAAAATTTACGCGCGCCGGAGTGCAGGATAGGTTGGAGAAATTATTGCTTGGTACGATCTACAGCCAGTATGCGCAGCGTTATACTAAGTTGTCAGGCACAGTTAAACTCCTTTCCGGCTTTGGTACTTATACCGATGCCAATTCCGAAGGAAAGTATATGATCATCTCAGATATGCAGGATCTGCACGCGGATGAGAGCAATGTATGTATTGTTGAATTTGCACAGGATAATTACGAGGGGATAGATTATGAGTAATTTTTTCAATAAGACCATTGCCGTATCTGCCAGGCCGCGGTCTAAGAGACTACGCGAAGCCGGTTACTATGCTGCTGTGTCTGCTTCCGCAATTGCAGCCCAATCTCCAGGTTTTACAACGCCAGCAGGTGTGTCGTACTTTGAGGAGATCCGTGGACCTTCGGATGATATACTCGGCATAAAGGCACTCTATGATCTAAATATCGTTCAGACAGCCGCAGTTGGTGAAACTGAGGAGACAGTAAAGGATATAAGCGAGATCCTTCGCCATCTATGGCTTATAAATATCGGCACCGAGGATGAGCCTATAATGGCTATACGATCTGATTTAGGTATATATAGTGATAGTTTCTTGACCGCAGGAGGAGCATTCCCTGGCGAAGAAGGCGGCAGCGGAGGCCTGACAGAAATTCCTATAGCATCCGAAACTGTCCTCGGTGGCATTCGCACAGGTTACATTGAAGCATTGGTTGAATCTAACCTATGCCTGGCGGTTCGCGTAACTGAAGATGGTAAAGCATATGTGCAGGTTCCTATGGGCACATCAGATTCAGTTGTTGCTCCAGGTAATCATATGCATTCTGCAGATAATATTACAAGCGGCACACTGGACATTGCCCGGATACCTACCGGGACCACATCTGTAACAGTAGCTCTTGGTAATCATACGCACAATCAATATGCTGCTGCATCGCATAACCACTCTGCAGCTCAGATAACCAGCGGCACTTTGGCTATTGCTAGGATACCAACAGGCACGACATCTTCAACCGTGGCTCTTGGTAATCATACGCATACAGGATACGCTGCTGCATCGCATGAGCACTCTGCAGCTCAGATAACCAGCGGCACTTTGGCCATTGCCCGGATCCCTACAGGTACTACATCCACAACAGTAGCTTTGGGTAATCATACGCATACGGAATACGCAGCTCTATCACATAACCACTCTGCAGATCAGATAACCAGCGGCACTTTGGCTCTTGCCAGGATACCAACAGGTACAACCTCTACAACCGTAGCCCTGGGCGATCATACGCATAGTCAGTATATGTTGACAGCATCTTTCTCCGCGCAGGCAATAGTCGAGAAACTTGGTATAACACCGGTAAACAGAGCAACCGGCGATGCTGACGGCAATACGATCTCTTCCTCTTATTTGAAACTTTCCGGTGGCACATTGACTGGGGATCTAACAGCTCAAAATATCACTCCGGCTGCCAACGCGACTTATAACCTTGGCACTAAGGTTAAATGTTGGAAACATGGCTACCTCACAAGGTGGTATCCGAAACCTAATGACGAAACAGTATACATTGAATTTGACACAACAAAAAGTGCGTTCAAAATAGTAGGCAATATCTACTCTACAGGCGCAATAACAGCAGGAGCATAATATGGGATATAGTGGAGGCAAAATAACTCGGCCGGTAAAGATTAATAACGGCGCAGGCGATGTCGAGCTTGCAATAGGTGTTAACAGTGGCGACTACAAAACTCTTTGCACAAGCACGAAGATCAATCCTTGGGCAAAGTATAAGCCGACCAATTTCAATACGTATGGCGAAACAGGCAAGTCCGTTGCCGGATCTATATATTGGAAGGGCATCGATGGAAAATGTGGCTTTGCATTCCCGGTATACTATAGTCTTGGCAGCCTCTCTTCCGGGTTCATCCGAGATATGTACTACGGTGCTATAAACGTGCCGATATGGGGGCGCAGCTTTCCTACGTCGCAATTCAGAGCGTTGGATTTTGACGGGTATGATCATAATTCCGTAAACCCTATCGGCGCAATAGCTGCTACTACATTCGCTCTGGATGAGTATGGACAAATGCAGATCTCATTTGACACTAATGCGGTTGGCGCAGACAATCTCAAATACAGCGATTTCGTTATAGATGGGGTTAGTGTATCCACATTTTACCCTTCCGTGCTTTTAGTGAGAGGATCTAACTACATTGTCTGCTCTTCAACCAGCAGACTAAGCGACGGTTCATTCGAGATCAACCTCACAAACATGGCACCTTACACCGGCCAGTGGTATTGCATACCATTTTTGTCAAGCGTACAATTGTCTCAAACCGGGCAATATGGTTACGGAATTTACATATCGTGCAACATCAATAAGGTTTTGATAACTATTAATCAGTACCAGCCGGTACTTGTAGCATCTGTAGATGGAATATGGAATACAGCATTTACATCCGTTGCTTACTCATGCACAGTAACAAACAATAAAACCTCTTCGCACACATTTAACAACTTGGAAATTGCTATAGTGCGAACTACAGGTACGCAGGATCCTTCTGCAGGGACTAAAGTGGCATCAGCTTTTGTTAGCTCTTTTACTCTTCCTGCAGGGCAATCGACTATTAAAACAGGCAACATATCTATCACAAAGCAGTCAGGTTATACTTATTGGATAGTAGCGTTAGCGACCGGTTTAGGCTGTGATTATAACCAAATTGAAGAATCAATATAAAATCATATTTATGAAAAATGAAGATGTAATTCAACTTGTAAATGCCGGCGTATTGGGTATTACGACTCACAGCGTATCACCAGCCCACGCATATAAGGTTTACAAATTCAAAAAGGCACTAAGAAGTGCTTATAAACTCATCCATGAGTCCGAAATGGCGGCGATTTCAGAAGTGGGTATAGAGGATCCATTAGCCTTCGATGCTCGTCTTGCTGAGCTCAAAGCAACTGATGCTCCAACACCGGAACAGCAGAAAGAGTTAGCCGACAAACTTGCCACTATGGAGCGCCTCAATGCCATGAGAAACAGCATTTGGACCGATGATGTGACACTCCAGGATGTCAAAACAATTCCTTACCAGGAATGGCATAAGTTGCAGGAAGAAAATAGGAATGCTAAAATACACGGACAAGCCGTGGACATACTTTCGGGAGATGTCGAGTACTTACTCGAAGGGGTTCTTTGGGAGCCATTTGAAGAATGATTAAACAACATTTAAAAGTTATTTATATGGAAAATAAACCACTTTTTGGGCGCCGCATTGGCAACACCTTTCCGGTGACACTGAATGTTCACACAGCGGGAATAGAGGGATTGCTCGAAGATTATAGCGTAGCCCTGACGCTTATCAACGAATCAAATTCAAGGTCGATTAGTCCTGTGGAGTGCACTATCACAGGAAATAAGATTGACTTCAAAATCACTGCTAAAATGCAGAGAACTCTTGGCGTCGGCCAATACACTCCGGTTATTTCAATTGCTGAAGATGAAATTGACTTTGCCGAAGCTGACTGGTACAAATCAATAGAAATATTACCACACAGTTATCAAGAATACTCCCGTCCATCAGAAGACATAGAGGCAGGCCAGGTAGTATTGTCCGGTAATATTGGTATTGGTGGTGGTAGTTGTGTGCAATCAGATTGTGATGTAACTGATCCAAACGATCCTGCGTACATCCGCAACAAACCAATCATTGAAATCATTGAAGATGCAGCATATATTGCCGGAGAGACACTTCAAATGATACTCGGAACAGGGCAACTCGGAGTTGCCATTTTAGGTTAATAAACAAACTTTTAAAAATTAAAATTATGAATTACGAAAAATTAAATTTACAGGAAGGCGATGTTCTAACCGCCGAACACATTGCACACATTGAAAACGCAATAGAAACACTCTCAAACGCAGGTAGCGGTAGTGGAGAAACAAAGACATTTGATTGCACCGGAATTGAATTGGTGAACGAAGAAGGCACTTTTTATTTGCAATTTAATACACAACAGGAATTTGAAGAATTTGTGGGGATGACCGCACAAGAGGTAATAAATTTTTTAGATGGTGGTGGATGTATGCGTTTAACAAATGTTGCGATTGAAGAAGTATTTCTTTGTACCTTCAATTTAGGTCCTTTCCCTACACAAATATCAAGAATTGTTCCCCCAGAATTCCCAGAGGGGTTATATGCGATACGCTATGTTATGCATCCCAATCTTCAGTTTGGTATTGTTAGTGATGAAGGTTATTTTCAAGCCTATATCATGGTAAAAGCAATACACGCATAAATATAACCATAGATTGAAAGTATGGCAAAAGTAGTTAAACTTAGGGATAGTAAAGGGGAAGAGCAGTATCCTATTACTACTGGGCAAGCAGTTAGGCTAAAGAGTGGAAAAACTCTTGATGAAGCTATAGGTGAAAAGGCCGACAAAAAATCCGTGTTGACAAAAAACGAGGTATACACAAAGGAGCAAACGTACAACAAGCAGGAGGTGTTTAATAAAAAAGAGACATATCCTAAATCTAAATTATATAGTAAATTCGAGGTTTATAATATTAATGAAGTATATCAAAAATCAGAAGTTTTCCCAAGGCAGCAAACATATAGCAGAGCTCAGGCAAACTCGTTAGTAAGCCCCAGTAATGTCTCATATTTTCAAGATCAAGATTTTACGCTGACTAACGCTGGCTTTAAAGCAGTTTTAGTGGTCAATATAATGACAAGAACACAAATAAATGTATCCTTTAGTCCAGGTTTAAGCTTTCCTATGATCCCCAACCTCGTGATTTTTGTAAACAATAGTGAACGAGATTGTAATATACACCTTCCTGAAGGGTGTATTGCGGAATCACCTATTTTAGTAGTACCTGCAGGTAAAATTATTACAGCAATTTATGAGAATTACTCATTATATCCGGCAGTAGGCGAACCAGGAAAACGGACGCTTATCATAAGAACATCTCCACTAATGGCAGTTGTATGATGAGTTAAATTTTATATAAAACAAAGAACAAGCACTATGATAACATTAACAACTATATCTCTCTTGCTTTTTGCTGCCTTTGTAACAATAAGTATTATAAAGTTTGGGCTGCTCAGCAGCTGGAGTGCGTATGGCCTTAAATGGGCAAAAAGGTACCCTATGCCAAATTTGAACATTTGGTCAGCTGTTAACATAGTTGTCGCCATGCTCTTGCTTCCACCCATGATCGAAAGAAGCGCAGGTAGTCCTTGGCAATTTCTAGGCTTCTTTGCTCCGCTATACTTGATTGTGGTGGGTCTTACGCCAAATTTTGAAAAAGTAGACGGGAAATGGACCAGAGAGGGCTTAACTCATACTTTTGGGGCTTTTGCCTGTGCAATAATGTCTACTCTATGGGTGGCTTATGAGTGGTGGGTGATTCTTATCACCGCAGGAGTAGTGCTGCTCCTTGCTCTTACAACAAAGAGCTTACGCGAATGCATAGTACTTTGGAGTGAAATGGCGCTATTTTCTGCCGCATTCGCAGTTTTATTATTCCTTTAGTTAGGTCTATGAATTATTAAACAGGCATTCAAAAGTCAATTAAATATCATTTGAATGCCCGTTGCGTGCTAAATTAAACCCTCAATTCGATTTGAGACTATATTACCGCATTTCGTTTTGAAAATTGACGCATTTGGTTTTTGCGATTATAAAAGATTTATCGTATCTTCGCACGATAATACCTAAGCGTCATTTTGGAAGCAAAATGTTCACAATGTCTATAAAATGAAAAAAGAATTATTAAACAAAATTTCCAAGAAAGAGATAGTAGTTGGCGTAGTCGGACTAGGTTACGTCGGACTACCGTT
>Ga0255345_1007219_pt1 | contig 10494 bp, 8 predicted proteins | sample wastewater_treat_6_FD_192415 | JGI IMG/M metagenome (GOLD analysis project Ga0255345, IMG submission 192415) | Wastewater microbial communities from Lulu Island WWTP, Vancouver, Canada - plant20 | ecosystem: Engineered > WWTP > Wastewater > Unclassified | place: Canada: Vancouver, British... | reverse complement strand
TTCCATCATACCGTTGGAACCCACCCTGATGTTCGACGTTTCTTGTTCGAAAAACGCACTCCCGTGTTGTTTCATTTTCATCCTTTCATAAGGAGTGAGTTTTAAATATTCATCGATTTGTTCCGGGGTCATTTCTCTTAAATTGTTATTGTCGATAACGCCGTTATCACCCATTTTGCCTTTAGTTGAAGGGTTTTCTTTTTCTTCGGGCATTGGACTTATGTCAACAGCTTGTTCTACGGAAATTTGTTTTATGTTATCGTTTGAAGCGTCGGTGAATTCTTCTCTGGAGAAATCGGATGTTTTATCATGCAAACCGGTAGCGATAACAGTAACCCTTATTTGTTGTCCCAAAGAATCGTCGATACCGTGTCCCCAAATGAGTTTCTTTTTCATGGAGCAGGTTTTGTTTTCGAGGTGTTCGGTAATGATGTCTAGTTCTTCGATGGTAGCTTCACATTCGTTTCCATAGGAGATAAAGAACAAAACATTTTCGGCACCATAGATAGTATTTTTATCAAGGAGCGGACTATCGGTTGCAGCTTCAACGGCTTCTTGTGCCCTGTTTTCACCTTGTGCACTACCCGACCCGATGATGGCGGTACCGCTTTTTTTCAAAACGGTTTTCACATCATTAAAGTCGACGTTGATAACTCCGTGAACGGTTATTAGTTCGGCTATACTCTTAGCTGCAATCAACAACACATCGTCCACCTTAGCAAAAGCATTGGAGAGTTTTAAATCGGGATAAAAACTTTTTAAGGATTCGTTTTTAATTACAATGAGGGCATCAACATTTTGATGTAATTCACTAATACCTTCATCGGCAATTTTAAATTTCCCTGTTTGTTCGAATTTAAAAGGATAGGTAACAATGGCTACGGTAAGAATGCCGAGGTCGCGTGCGATATCTGCCACGATAGGCGAAGCTCCCGTTCCGGTACCGCCACCCATACCGGCAGTGATAAAGAGCATTTTAGTACCTTCTAAAGCTTTTTTAATTTGTTCAGCACTATCCAAGGCCGCTTGACGTGCCACTTCCGGATCGGCACCCGCTCCCAGTCCGCCATCGCCTAATTGGATTTTAAGAGGAATGGGACTGTTGACAAGAGCCTGCTTGTCGGTATTACATATCATAAAATCAACATCCTTAATCCCCATATTATACATATGCTTAACGGCATTACCTCCACCGCCTCCTACTCCCATTACTTTTATAATGGATAACTGAGGTTGTTGTTTGGTATCAACAATGGGTGTTATTTGCCCTAAAACTTCGTCATCTAAATTAATATCTATCATTGTTATTGTTTTTTATTGTTATAAATAATTTTAATTATCAAAATCATCATCGTCGTCGTCGTCTTTTTCATCCACATCTTCGAGTAAAGAATCAATCAAACCGCGCACTTTATTCCAAGTACCGTATCTTGTAGTAGATCTAATCGATTTGGGTTTCGCTACGGGGTCGGATTTATCTTTCTGCTTGGGCAATTCTTCTTCCTCGAATGTTTTAACAATTTCTACTTCATCTTTTTCGATACCCATAACCATCAAACCCAAAGCGGTGGAATAAATCGGATTATTGATTTTCGAGTCTTGTTTGTGAACGATTTTCTCTTCGGGGTTGCCAATTCTTACCGACATACCGGTTTTGAATTCCGTAAATTCTTTTATGTTATTCAACAAAGCACCTCCTCCTGTTAATACCAAACCGCAACCTAATTTCTTTACATAATCGGAGTTTCTGATTTCAAACATAATGCGTTCAATAATTTCATTCACCCTTGCAGCAATCACTTCGGCCAACTGGACTTGTTGGATATTAATGGCAGGACGACCTTTGATGCCGGGAACGGAAATAATGTGGTCGGGTTTACTTTTATCGGCTATACACGAACCGTATTTTAGTTTGATGGCTTCGGCGTTTTCTTTGATAATACCTTTAAAAACGGTTTTAATATCTTCGGTAATCACATCACCTCCAATCGGAATAACAGCCGAATGACGTAAAATTCCGTTATAGAAAACCGCTATATCGGTGGTACCGCCTCCGATATCAACCAAAGCAACACCCGACTCTTTTTCTTTTTCATCCAACACCACCTCTGCTGACGCAATAGGTTCGAGCACGAGTCCTTCCATTTTTAAATTACATTTTTGAATGCAGCGGGCTATGTTTTTAATATGTTGTGAATTACCTGTAATGATATTAAACACCGAACCCAATTGTGTTCCCAACACCCCGATAGGGTCTTTCAAATCGTTGTAATCATCCACAAAAAACTCTTGGGGAATGGCATCGATAATCTGGACGCCGGGTTTAACGGATATTTTAAACATGTCTTCGACAAGCATTTTCACATCTTCTTTTGTTACTTCCGAATCGGCATCCCTGCGTTTGATTTCGCCTTCGGCATGAAAACTGTTGATGTGTTGACCGGCAATTCCGCCTACAACGGTATCGATGGTTACACCCGAACTTGTAACCGCTTGTTTTATGGCATGTTTTATAGCTTCTACCGTTTTTACTATATTAATCACCTGACCTCTTTGTACACCCAAAGAGATGTGTTCGCCCGAGCCCATGAGTTCAATATTCCCTTCTTTATTCCTTTGACCCACGCAAACCGCTATTTTCGTTGTTCCTATGTCTAATCCGACAGCTATTTTATCCATTTTCTCAACTACTGCGGGTACTTTTTCTTTCTTACGTCTAAACATATTGTTATTTTTTATATGTTAATTTCTTTTTTCACATGGAATTTGATTGCCGAATTTGAGGTTGATGCTTTCAAATTTATTCCAACCGGTAATCTTGAATCCCTTGGTATATATGTTTTTTAAATTATTGAATTTCTCTTCTATATTATTTAATCTGCCAAATAAAATAATGTGTTCCCCTACAACCGGTACCAATTCCATTTCTTGCTGCAAATTTATATAAATTTGAGCTATCTGAGCTTTCAAAAAATCATCCTTTTCGATAAATTGTGCCAATTTCCATATACTGTATAACCTGCTTTCGGGATGCTTTTTAACATCAAACCCTTGACGGTAGGACTGGGTGATGTTTCCATTGGCAATCAACACCCTTTCACAGCCAACAGAAGAAGGCGGCACCAAAAAGCCCGTTTCAGAAATATAATAAGATTCGTTATTTTGGTTAAACACATTGGCAATCACTTTATGTTGAACGGCTTTAACTATCAAATGTCCCCTTGTATTGGCCAGCACTTCGACCGATTCGAGATAAGGGAAAGCTTCTATTTTGGTTTCAATTTCATCCAAATCGACGGAGTGTATCATTTTTCCCACCAACATACCGCAAGTGTCGTTCACATATTTATCCAACTCTTTTTCAGTAAATAATGCTTGTGACGGATAGCTTATTTGATAAATAATTTTTTGATAAGTTTTCCCTTTCGATAAAAGAGCATTGGTGATGATAACCCCTACAATAATAAGGATCAATATAATACTTAATATGATTCGTTTCTTATTCATAGGGAGAAAGCTGTTTTTATTTTTTCTACTAATCGGTCGATATCTCCTGCGCCAAAACTAATAATAAGGTTGGGATGTATTGATTTTAAATAAGGAATAAGTTCGTTTTTATCAAGTATACCTTTGGCAGGGTTTTTAATTTTATTAAGAAGCATTTGAGCATCTACTCCTTCAATGGGTTCTTCTCTTGCGGGATAAATTTCCAACAAAATAATTTCGTCAAGTAGGTCGAGGCTACGCGCAAAATCGTCTGCAAAATCACGGGTACGTGTATAGAGATGCGGTTGAAAGATACCGCAAATTTTTCGTGTCGGATGTAATAGTTTAGCCGATTGAATAGCTGCTTTCAATTCGTTGGGGTGATGAGCGTAGTCGTCGATATAAATCAAATCATCTCTACGTATGATGTATTCAAAACGGCGTTTTACACCTTTGTATTCCGACAAATTATGTTTAATCCATTCAAAAGGAAGCTGCTGCACCCAAGCAAGGGCGGTTGCCGCAACAGCATTTTCAACATTATGCAAACCGCCGGTTTGAAAGGATATGTTCTCGATAATTCCCGTTGGTGTATGTATATTAAATTGGTAGCGTTCTTCTTTAATAACTATATCAGAAGCATAAAAATCGTTGGCAGGATTATTAAGATTATAGGTATATATTTTCCCGGCAAAATGCATACGAGGCAATAAATCAGATTTAAGAATTAAACATCCACCCGATTTTATATTATTTGCAAAACGGTTAAAAGCATCGACCATGGATTGACCGGTTTCATATATATCTAAATGATCGGCATCCATTGAGGAGATAAGCGCTGTGTCAGGATGGAGATGAAGAAAAGAGCGATCATATTCATCGGCCTCCACTATCAAACAATCGGCATCGGCTTCATATAAAAAATTAGATTTAAAATTCAAGGCAATACCTCCTATAAACGACAACAATCTTTTTTGTTCCCAAAACAATAAACTGGCCATGGAAGTAATCGACGTTTTACCGTGCGAACCAGCAATGGCAATGGTGTACTTGTCTTTACTGATGCACCCCAATACTTCGGAACGTTTCATTAAAGGGAATTGTTTTTCTTTGACGTATTGCATTTCTTTATTTGAGGCGGGAATGGCCGGGGTGTAAATAACCAAATCGGCTTCGTCGGGAATAAAATCCGGATTATCTTCAAAATGCACATCAATTTCTTCGGTCAGTAATTTATCGGTAATAGGCGAAGGTGTTTTGTCATATCCCGAAACCAGGCATTTCTTTTCTTTGAAATAGCGAGCCAAGGCACTCATTCCTATGCCTCCTATTCCCAAGAAATAAACCGTTTTAATGTTTTCGGGTAATTGATTCATGATTTATATTAATTTTTTAATTTCGTTCACTATACGTTTGGTTGCATCTAGAATAGCCAATTTTTTCAGATTAAGGCTCATCTCTTTGCACTTTTGCTGATTATTTATTAACTCAAACAAAAAATAAGACAATTTTTCTTTGGCGTCTTTGTCGGCAATACAAATGGCAGCTCCGGCATCGGCCAGTACGTTTGCGTTTTTAGTCTGATGGTCTTCGGCCACATTGGGAGAAGGAATTAAAATACAAGGTTTGCCAACAATACACAATTCCGAAATCGACAAAGCCCCCGCCCGTGAAACAATTACATCCGACACTTGATAAAGATAATCCATCCGTTGAATAAAAGGAAGGATTTTTATCCCGTTTAACTGCTTCATTTCTTCCGGTATGGAAGCATAATAATATTCTCCGGTTTGCCACACAAGTTGAATGTCATCGCTCACCATATCGTTCACTATCTCTTTCACACTTTCGTTAATGGAACGAGCGCCTAAACTACCTCCTATGATGGAAACGGTTTTTTTATGTGCTTGTAATCCGAAATAGGCATAAGCTTCGCTTTTGTCGTCGGGAAGATGGATAATATCCTTACGAACCGGATTCCCTGTTTTTACGGTTTTTTCAAGGGGAAAATATTTTTCCAAATTTTCGTAAGCGGTACAAATGACACTTGCTTTCTTTGCCAGCATTTTATTGGTAATGCCGGGATATGAATTTTGTTCTTGAATTAGTGTAGGAATATGTTTGTTAGCGGCTATTCTTAAAACCGGTCCGCTCACATAGCCTCCCACTCCGATAACAACATCGGGCCTAAAATCAAGGATTATTTTTTTTGCTTTCCTTAAACTAAGCCACAATCGGAACGGAAGCTTTAAATTCGCAATAATACTTTTTATTGATAAACTTCGCTGCAAGCCATACATGTCGATGCCTTTGATAGAATAGCCCGCTTCGGGAACACGTTTCATTTCCATGCGATTGTTAGCACCGACAAATAAAATTTCCACCTCTGGTATTTGTTCCTTTAATTCATTGGCAATGGCAATGGCCGGAAAAATATGACCGCCTGTACCCCCTCCCGATATAATTGCTTTTTTATGCATTTGATTTAACATCTTCTTTTTTATTTTTCTTTTCTTTGATAGCCTCTTTGCTTACGTTGAGAATGATACCTATACTAACGGAACTAATCAAAATCGACATACCTCCCCAACTGAACATAGGCAAGGTTTGTCCCGTACTGGGGAACAAACCAATATTCACTAAAATATGTATTAATGCCTGAAATACCAACAAAAAGCCTAAGCCTATCACCAAATAAGCTCCGAAAGGCGAACGCGTGTTGCGTACTATCCGACAAATACGATAAAACAATATTAAATATAAGGTAAGTAATAAAATGCCGAAGATAGCTCCGTATTCTTCGATGGTAATTGCGAAAATATAATCGGAATAACATTGAGGCAAATAACTGTTATAGATAGAATTTCCCGGACCATTAATCGGGAAAATTCCTCCTGTTGCAATGGCACCTTCGGCTAAAATTTCCTGACGTACATTGTCGGGATTTATATTTTTCACATGGGTTTCGATATCTATTTCTTTGGGAACAATAAAACGTTCAATTCGGTTTTTAACGGTTTCAAATCGATTAAAGCCCGGTATGCCTAATCCGTTGGTCGAAATAAATAATGCACCAAATAATCCCATGACAACAAGGGTAATAAAAAACATTCTTTTCTTTAATTGTGAAACAAACAATATCACAAAACAGCTCACCATCAATATAATGCTTGTCGACACATTTTGTGTCATCATCAAGACCGTAACCAATAACACAAAGGCCAATAAGGGTAAGAATTTTTGTTTTAACAAATTGATGTCGTTTCCCCATTTGGCCGAGATTTGAGCCATAAAAATTAAAACACAAAATTCAACGATGTAAAAAGTTTGAATGCCGAATAATTCGCGTTTGGCATCATTGCTTTCCTGACCGAATGCAATGGTTGCAATCAACAATAATAATCCGAAAGCAATACCTATTTTCGATAATCGCCCGAACCAACGGTAATCAATCAAATGAATGATATATATTATTATAAATCCTAATAATAAATTAAACCCGTGGGAACGTAAATAAAAGAAGAAGTTCTGTTTGGTTAAATCATCCGACAATCCGGAAGCGGCACTATAAATCACTATCATGGAAAAAACCATAAGAATAACAGTGATTATCCAAATAATCCTATCTCCTTCAAAACGACCGAAAATCTTTTTTATATTCACGAATATCTTTTTTATAATTGAGCAATCGCATTACGGAATTGATTGCCCATATCTTTATAATCAAAAAATTTGTCATCGCAAGGACCGGCCGATGAAAGCAGCACTGTTTCGTTTTCTTCCGCCGAATAAAAAGCCGTCATCACCGCTTCTTCCATATGGTCGCGTTCATAAATAGTTGGAACAAGATTGGCAAAAACCTGCTTAATTTGTGTGGCATTTTTTCCTACACAAATAATGACTTTTACTTTTTGCGACACTATATCCAATAAATCTTTATAATCAACAAACCCTTCATTATTCCCTGTAATCCATATTATCTTCTGCTTGATGGTTCCCAAGGTATAATACAAAGCATTGTGGTTGTCGGCTTTGGCATCGTTGATAAAAGAAACACCTCGGAACTTGGTAACAAATTCCAATCGATGTTCTTCTTTATCGAAGCGATTTAAAATAGACTGTAAATTCTTATTTCTGACAAACACCAGTCGTTCTTCCGACAAATTTCCTACCGTTTTGGTTTGCTTCCGCAATAATTCTTCAATATTCATATTTAATATATTTTAACGTAATTTAAGGGTTACTACTGTTAACACTGCCAATATCATCCCGACAATAACAAATCGTTGAACGATTTTCGACTCATGAAACCCTTTCTTTTGGTAATGATGGTGAATGGGTGCCATTAAAAATAATCGTTTTCCTTCACCGTATTTTTTCTTGGTATATTTAAAATAATAAACTTGTAGCACAACCGACAAACTTTGTACTACATAAATTCCACATAAAATAGGGATTAATAATTCTTTGCGAATGATAACGGCAAAAACGGCAATGATACCCCCCAAGGCCAAAGAACCGGTATCGCCCATGAAAACTTGTGCCGGATAACAATTCCACCAGTAAAATCCCAAGCAAGCTCCAATGAGTGCTCCTGTAAATATCATTAATTCACCCGTATCGGGGATATACATTATATTCAAATAGTCGGCAAAAATAGTATTTCCCGACACATAGGCTAAAACCCCCAAGGTGGCTCCTATAATGGCAGTGGTAGCAATGGCTAATCCGTCTAATCCGTCGGTTAAATTAGCACCGTTACTCACAGCAACGATGATAAAAATAATAATAGGAATATAAATGAGCCATGTCCAATCTTTATAACCATCGCCCAACCATTTTAATAAGATCGAATAGTCAAATTCGTTGTTTTTAACGAAAGGGATGGTTGTTTTGGTCGATTTGGTCGATTCTATGCACTCATAAGCATTGCTTCCTTTGGCCGAACTGTTTTCAACTTGAAACACCGATTGGGTTTGAACATAGGTTTGGGTATCACATTTTTCTTTTATAACCACATCGGGATGAAAAAACAACACCAAAGCTATCACCAAACCCAGTATGGATTGTCCGACAAGTTTAAGTTTGGAAGATAGTCCTTGTTTATTCTTTTTAAAAACTTTGATATAATCATCCATAAAACCCAATAAACCCAACCAAACAGTTGTAAATATCATCAGAATGATATAAATATTATTTAATCGGTTAAATAAAAGCACGGATATCAAAATACTGGAAAGTATAATAATTCCTCCCATGGTAGGGGTACCTTTCTTTTCCATTTGTCCGGCCAAACCCAAATTACGAATGTCTTCCCCTATTTGTTTTTTCTGTAAAAAGCGTATGACATATTTTCCGATTATCATTGACAAAAACAAAGACAACAGTGTGGCCATGGCCATACGAAAGGAAATATATTGAAAAACACCCGCACCGGGGAAATCTAATGTTTTGTCTAACCAATTAAAAAAATTATATAACATAGCTCTCTGCTTTTAAATTACTGATAAATATTTCTTTATTTCTTCCATATCGTCGAAGTGATGTTTTAAGCCGTTTATTTCCTGATATTTTTCATGTCCTTTACCGGCAATAAGGATGATATCGTTTTTCTTCGACAAAGAAACCGACAGCTTAATGGCTTGCTTGCGGTCTTCGATGGTGAATATTTTGCTTTCATCTTCTTTTTCAACACCTTTAAGCATATCTTTTAGGATATCGGAAGGTTTTTCGTTACGCGGATTATCGGAAGTAAGGATCAAGACATCGCTTAAATCATAGGCGATTTTAGCCATTTCCGGACGTTTGGTTTTGTCCCTGTTACCTCCACAACCAACAAGCGTCAGAATTCTTTGATCTGATTTTCGTATGTTTCGTATTGTTGTTAACACATTTTTCAATGCATCGGGGGTGTGTGCATAATCGACTATTGCCGTAATGTTATTTTTTCCGTTGACGGTATCAAAACGCCCTTCGGCCGGTTTTAACTTGCTCATATGACATAAAATATCCTTATTCTCCAATCCCAATAATTGGGCTACGGCATAAACAACCAATAAATTATAGGCATTAAAACTACCTGTAAGCAGAAACCATGCTTCTTGACCGTTAATGGCTAAATGCATGCCTTGAAAATCATATTCGTTTATTTTAGCTTTAAAATCGGCAGTTGCATTCAACAGGCTGTAAGTATATTTTTTTGCTTTGGTGTTTTGCAGCATCACTTTACCGTTAACATCATCCAAGTTGCTTAAAGCAAAAGCATGGGCAGGTAAATTATCAAAAAATAATTTCTTTGCACGAATGTATTCTTTAAATGTTTTATGATAATCCAAATGGTCATGGGTGATATTGCTAAAAACAGCTCCTTCGACACACAATCCGCTGATACGATCTTGCACGATGGCATGGGAACTTACTTCCATGAAACAATACTCACATGATTGGTTTAGCATCTCGGCTAACAAACAATTGATGGCAACGGCATCGGGTGTTGTGTGAGTTGAAGGAAGAATTTCGTTATTGATTTTATTTTCAACGGTACTTAACATGCCTGTTTTAAAACCGAAATCGGTAAATAAGCGATGCAGCAAAGTAACGGTAGTTGTTTTACCGTTAGTTCCTGTTATTCCAATGAGTTTTAATTTTTCGGAAGGATAATCATAAAAAGCGGCAGCTATCCATCCCAAGGCATAGGATGCATTGTCAACTTGGATATAAGTAACCGCATCGTTTAATTTAGGAGGAAAATCTTCCAACACAATACAAACGGCACCTTTTTCTATGGCCGTGTCAATGAAATCATGACCGTTGAAGGAAGTTCCCTTTTGTGCAACAAATAAAGCATGTGGTTCCACTTTCCGGGAATCAAAACAAACAGCTGATACATTAATATTAATGTTACCAATGGTTTTATTGGTTTTCAAACGATGCAATAATTCCTTCGCTGTTTTCATTATGTTTTTAATTTTTTAATTCCAGTGTTGCCGTTGATCCGTTAAAAGAAAC
>Ga0255345_1007204_pt1 | contig 10508 bp, 6 predicted proteins | sample wastewater_treat_6_FD_192415 | JGI IMG/M metagenome (GOLD analysis project Ga0255345, IMG submission 192415) | Wastewater microbial communities from Lulu Island WWTP, Vancouver, Canada - plant20 | ecosystem: Engineered > WWTP > Wastewater > Unclassified | place: Canada: Vancouver, British... | reverse complement strand
GACAAGTCGCGTCCTACGCGGGCGCGTGGATTGAAACTCTTCTGCACTCTTCAAGTCTTTCCGCAGAAACAGTCGCGTCCTACGCGGGCGCGTGGATTGAAACTTCACCAACTACAGAAAAATCGGTCAAAACTTCATAGTCGCGTCCTACGCGGGCGCGTGGATTGAAACTGACTGGGAAGATTTTCTAGGCATTAAAAAAAATGTCGCGTCCTACGCGGGCGCGTGGATTGAAACCCGTTATTTCAACATTATTTCCGCCAACTTTTTTTGTCGCGTCCTACGCGGGCGCGTGGATTGAAACTCAATAAAATCTTTCTCAGAATAATATGTCCGCTGTCGCGTCCTACGCGGGCGCGTGGATTGAAACTCAAAATTATTCCCGTAATTCTTATTTTTAAGCAGTCGCGTCCTACGCGGGCGCGTGGATTGAAACAAATCTTACAATCGCGTCATTTAGTTTTAGTGTCGTCGCGTCCTACGCGGGCGCGTGGATTGAAACCTGAATGCCATTTATTATTGATTCCATAATAATAAGTCGCGTCCTACGCGGGCGCGTGGATTGAAACCCATTTTTCATCACTCGGAACGCCTAAATCATAAGGTCGCGTCCTACGCGGGCGCGTGGATTGAAACTATCATCAACGCTCATACTCAAAATAAAACTTTAGTCGCGTCCTACGCGGGCGCGTGGATTGAAACTTGTCTGCGCATCTGCTGTTGACAAATTATTTGTTGTCGCGTCCTACGCGGGCGCGTGGATTGAAACAGTCCAGCACGGCGAATTGATGTTAAGCGTTTCGTCGCGTCCTACGCGGGCGCGTGGATTGAAACGGGAATCATTCAGAGAAACACAGCAATCGAAACAGGTCGCGTCCTACGCGGGCGCGTGGATTGAAACCGCACTGGCTAATATGGAATGAGCAAAAGTTTATAGAGGTCGCGTCCTACGCGGGCGCGTGGATTGAAACCTGTCGAAAGCAACTGAAGAGGCTCTATCATATCATGTCGCGTCCTACGCGGGCGCGTGGATTGAAACCGCTTACAAGAACTTCTGACGGCTCTCTTGGCGTGTCGCGTCCTACGCGGGCGCGTGGATTGAAACTTATATATTTTAAATCTGCATCCTACGCATTTATAACGTCGCGTCCTACGCGGGCGCGTGGATTGAAACAATCGTTGTTAGCCTTTACGGGCGTGATGTTTATTGTCGCGTCCTACGCGGGCGCGTGGATTGAAACTTAATTGTCGGAATGCCTTTCCCTTCCTGCAAACTGTCGCGCCTTACGCAGGCGCGTGGATTGAAATAAATGTAATTGATAAATTGTAAATATTATACTCTGATTAGATTGATGCTTTTATGTTGTTTTATCTGAAATGTCTTTATTATAGTAAAGCCGGGCTGCTATATCACGGATATGGTCAGGTAAGCTTTCAAGAGGATATTCTCCGATATAAATGCCGTACCAATTTTCACGCCATGTTCCGCGGATTGCTCTTCCGATAAGAAGGTCTTTTTCAACTATGACCGGAAGAAGTTCTACGAATTCAACATCTGCGTCATCATCAGGTCGTGAATCCATATAATCAATCAGCTCATCCAATTCATGTATAGTATAACACTCTGAAGGCAAGTCCTCTATCATATGTTTGAAATGGTTGAAGAGATGTTTTGTTTCATCAGATTTCATGATGGTTCCCTATTTGTAATTATTTATTCGTAAAGAACAAGACGGCAAGTAAAAAAAGATTGAATTATATAGTCGATATGATTATTTCTTTCAGATGAAAGAAATTGAATCAAACAACCAGACCGGAATCAACTGGCAGGATATTTCAGGCAGCTTTAGCCGATTAATCGGAATTTTAATAAATAAGATGATTACAAATCAAAATGAAGATAAAGGTATTAGTCCGAATATCACTGAGAACGTCAGGCGTTTAATACTGAAAAATCCACCTGATTTTTATAATGAGAAAGAAATAATTGCAACTGCGAAAGCCGAAAAGTATCTGAATAAAGATGAGAGGCTCTGAATGCGTTTAACAATCGAAATTCCTGATGAGATAGTCGAAAAGTGGGCAAAAATCCATGGAACGGATAAAGCCTGTTTTGTAAAATCACAAAAGAAACAAATTGAACGGCTCATAATTTGTTATTATGAAGAATCGCACAGAATTAAAACTAAAGAAGATTTCGTTAATTTTTGTAAAATGGTATATCTCAACGGCCTCCCTGACTGAAATAGAAAATACTTGGCGGATTAGAGAGACCTACATTAGGGTGTGATGAATGCGGTAAAATATTTAATTTTCTTGTTAAAGAAATATGTTTTATGTAAATAAATTAAGTTTTAAAGTTTCTTTAAACTGATAGTCTCATTATTATTTTTCAGGGGTTATATGAAATTAATATCAAAAAAGCTCTGCCTTTGTTCTTATTGTTTAAGACGGCTTTAGCTATAATATCCGTTTTCTTTCTGTGTTTCATCTTTGTGATGAATTCTAACGGCAGGATTGCCGAATTGTCCGATAGTCAATTGATGACTGTGATAGTTATTATGATGATATGTTTTCTCTCGTTAGTTCTGACGGTTGGTATAAATATATTTTTGTTTATCAAATATCTTTCAAAAAACAAACTGAATGCAATAATCTTTCTGACATCAGGAGTAGTGCTTCTGGCAATTGCTATGTGCATTGCATCATCGTTTATCTTTTTTTCTGATTTAATTCTGTCAAAGGTTATACGTTTTGTTTTTTGATTAGTTGTTGATGAGAACAGAATATAAAATCTGCCCAAGGCAAATTTATCTCTGATCGGAACGCAGAGGATCTTTCAAGAGGGCACAAGAAAATATATAATGAAAACCTTCTTGCGTTTTTTAATGATTCTGATAACTTGATGTATGTGTAAAAGACGCAAAATCTTACATATTTTCGAAGGTTCGGTCCGATGACTTCGTTTGCAAATAAATATCGAATAGAATCTGTGCGATTGAAGGGTTGGGATTATTCATCCAACGGTGCGTATTATATTACGATTTGCGTTAAAAACCGAAAATGCGTTTTTGGGAAAAAGACAAACGGAAAAATGATATTGTCGGATCTCGGCAAAACGGCGGAGAATTGTTGGCGTGAGATTCCCCGGCATTTTCCATTTGTCAAATTGGATGAATTTGTAATCATGCCCAACCATATTCACGGTATCATCATAATCGAAAAAACATCGCAACAATCACATGAACCAAACACTCCGCATGAACCGGCATCCAATTTCGGTCCCCAATCAAAAAATATCGCATCAATAATTCGCGGGTTTAAAATCGGTGTTACGAAATACGCGGTGAATAACAACATTCCGTTTAAATGGCAAGGCCGTTATTATGATCATATCATTCGCGATGAAAATGAATTAAACCGCATCCGCAAATATATAATCGATAACCCGTCAAAATGGGAAATGGATGAATATACGGAAGTATAAAAATCAGATAATGTTATTGCTTTTGATATTTTTGATAACATGGAAATAAATAACCCAGAGTAATTTACGCGTATACTGAGCGCAGCGAATAAACGCGTAATGATATTTTAAGATGAATGATTTCTAAAATCACAAAAGTGCGCTAAGCACTTTTAAAAAATCATATTGAGAGCTTAATATTTTAAGAGGTCTGGGGATATCCCCAGCGGCTTTTCTTTGCGGTTCTTTCTTTTTGCCGAAAAAAAGAAAGAACCAGAACGGATTTAAAAGGTGCTCTGCACCTTTTGTGTATTGCGTGACACCACGCGAATTCGGATTCCAAAGGCGCCAGCCTTTGGTTGTCTTCCGACACTCGGAAAAATGATTGGATTTTTAAGGCTTCGCCTTAAAAATAATTTTTAAAAAAATTTTAAAATATTTTTAGGAAAAAAGTTGACGAAAGTAGGGGTAAGATATTTATTGTCAGAGTACTCGCTTGAGACGGCGGTTTCGAGAGCAATCTTTTAATCGTCTCTGCTGAAAAATCTTCCAAAAAAGATTGACAGAAAAAGGGTGTTGAAATAGTAAGGATATCGTTGAAACAAAAACGGTATTTGAAGCGGTTTTGAGTGATCGAGAAACTGCTTAATGGTTCTTTGAAAACTGGGTAGTATTGACAAAAAAAATAAGCCCTCGAAGATAATCGAAAGATATTCTTTGAGAAAAATCCAAACAAAATAATAAAGTAATTAAAAGCTTTGAACAAACTCTAAGGTTTAGAGATAAACTATAACGGAGAGTTTGATTCTGGCTCAGAACGAACGCTGGCGGCGCGTCTTAAACATGCAAGTCGAACGGACTTTTTAGAGCTTGCTTTGAAAAGTTAGTGGCGCACGGGTGAGTAACACGTGGGTAATCTTCCTTCGAGATGGGGACAACCAACCGAAAGGTTGGCTAATACCGAATAAAGAGTATGGTTGAAATATCATACTTTAAAGGAATTAAATCGCTCGGAGATGAGCCTGCGGCCTATTAGCTAGTTGGCGGGGTAAATGCCCACCAAGGCGACGATAGGTATCCGGCCTGAGAGGGTGAACGGACACATTGGGACTGAGACACGGCCCAGACTCCTACGGGAGGCAGCAGTTAAGAATCTTGGACAATGGACGAAAGTCTGATCCAGCGACGCCGCGTGAATGATGAAGGTTTTCGGATTGTAAAGTTCAGTAAGCAGGGAAGAATAAATGACGGTACCTGCCTAAAGCATCGGCTAAATACGTGCCAGCAGCCGCGGTAATACGTATGATGCAAGCGTTGTTCGGAATTATTGGGCGTAAAGGGCATTCAGGCGGGATATTAAGTCGGGTGTGAAATCTGGAGGCTCAACCTCCAAACTGCATTCGATACTGGTATTCTTGAGTCAGGGAGAGGAAGGCGGAATTCCCAGTGTAGCGGTGAAATGCGTAGATATTGGGAAGAACACCGGTGGCGAAGGCGGCCTTCTGGCCTATGACTGACGCTGAAGTGCGAAAGTGTGGGGATCAAACGGGATTAGATACCCCGGTAGTCCACACCGTAAACGTTGCATACTAGGTGTTAGAGATTTAATCTCTAGTGCCGTCGCTAACGCAGTAAGTATGCCGCCTGGGGAGTACGCTCGCAAGAGTGAAACTCAAAGAAATTGACGGGGGCCCGCACAAGCGGTGGAGCATGTGGTTTAATTCGATGATACGCGAGAAACCTTACCTGGGCTTGAACTGTGCATGACCGGTACAGAGATGTACCTTTTCTTCGGAACATGTACAGAGGTGCTGCATGGTCGTCGTCAGCTCGTGTCGTGAGATGTTGGGTTAAGTCCCGCAACGAGCGCAACCCCTACTCTCTGTTGCTACCAGGTAATGCTGGGCACTCTGAGGGAACTGTCGGTGATAAACCGGAGGAAGGTGGGGATGACGTCAGATCATCACGGCCCTTATGTCCAGGGCTACACACGTGCTACAATGGGCGGTACAAAGGGTTGCGAAGCCGCGAGGCGAAGCTAATCTCAAAAAACCGTTCTCAGTTCGGATTGCAGGCTGCAACTCGCCTGCATGAAGCTGGAATCGCTAGTAATCGCAGATCAGAATGCTGCGGTGAATACGTTCCCGGGCCTTGTACACACCGCCCGTCACACCATCTGAGTTGACAGTACCCGAAGTGGTTGATCTAACCGTAAGGGGGAAGGTTACTAAGGTAATGTCGGTGAAGAGGGTGAAGTCGTAACAAGGTAGCCGTATCGGAAGGTGCGGCTGGATCACCTCCTTTAAAAGGATAGAAACCAAGGATGGCTTATTTTTTAGATACTACTCAGTTTTGAAAGAGTCATTGAGCGGGCCTGTAGCTCAGATGGCTAGAGCGTACGACTGATAATCGTAAGGTCGGTGGTTCGATCCCACTCAGGCCCAAGTTTGGGGGTGTAGCTCAGCTGGGAGAGCAACTGCCTTGCAAGCAGTAGGTCGTCAGTTCGATCCTGATCACCTCCACATAAGTGAGAAATCACGAAGCAAATGTGGGACCATATAGCTTAATATAGAGATATGTTGAACTATATGGTTCCATAAGAACCAGATCTTTGAAAACAATGGTTAAGTTTAGAGATAAACTTAAAAAATTAGAAAGCATCTTTACAAAACGAAAAGAGCGCCTAGGAGAACCATATATAACAGAAATGTTATGTATAAAATAATATGGTCAAGCGAATAAGGGCGTACGGTGGATGCCTTGGCACTGACAGGCGATGAAGGTCGTGGCAAACTGCGATAAGCCTTGGGGAGGAGTAAGCATCCGTTGATCCAGGGATGACCGAATGGGCAAACCCATACAGGTAAAACCTGTATATCCGGCTACTGAATAAATAGGTGGCGGAAGCTAGACCCGGGGAACTGAAACATCTAAGTACCCGGAGGAAAAGAAAGAGAGATCGATTCCCTAAGTAGTGGCGAGCGAAAGGGGAAGAGCCCAAACCGATGTCTACGTTAAAGGCTGCAGCCGTTGTAACGTCGGGGTAATAGGACCGTTTGAGCACAATCTGCAAATTGTGCTGCAAGTTACAAAATATCTGTTTAACTGAACCTGCTGGGAAGAGGGGCAAAGAGGGTGATACCCCCGTAAGTGAAAAGCAGATATCTTGCAAGAGCGGCACCTGAGTACCGCGGGGCACGTGAAACCCTGTGGGAATTCTCGAGGACCACCTCGAAAGGCTAAATACTAGTCAGTGACCGATAGTGAACAAGTACCGTGAGGGAAAGGCGAAAAGAACCGCTGTGAGCGGAGTGAAATAGAACCTGAAACCGTATGCTTACAAGGAGTAGGAGGGCTATGCAGCAATGTATGCCTGACTGCGTGCCTTTTGTAGAATGATCCGGCGACTTACTTTAATATAGCGAGGTTAAGTGATAGAAATCACGGAGCCGAAGGGAAACCGAGTCTGAATAGGGCGATAGTTATATTAAGTAGACCCGAAACCAAGTGATCTATCCACGGTCAGGTTGAAGCAGGGGTAAGACCCTGTGGAGGACCGAACCGGTGTCTGTTGAAAAAGCCTCGGATGAACTGTGGATAGGGGTGAAAGGCCAAACAAACTTGGAAATAGCTGGTTCTCCCCGAAATAGCTTTAGGGCTAGCCTCGTGTGTTTCGTTGTTGAGGTAGAGCACTGAAAGAGCTAGGGGGTTTACCAATCTACCAAACTCTATCAAACTTCGAATGCGACAACGTGAGAGCACGGGAGTCAGACTGCGGGTGATAATATTCGTGGTCGAGAGGGAAACAACCCGGACCAACAGCTAAGGTCCCAAAATGTATGTTAAGTGAGGAAGGATGTGGAATCACACAGACAGCCAGGAGGTTGGCTTAGAAGCAGCCATTCCTTCAAAGAGTGCGTAATAGCTCACTGGTCGAGTGATTCTGCGCCAAAAATGATTGGGGCTAAACATACTACCGAAGCTTTGGACTCAGCAATGAGTGGTAGGGGAGCATTCTGTACCGGGATGAAGGTTGATCGTGAGGACGACTGGACTGTACAGAAGAGAGAATGCCGGAATGAGTAACGATAAAATGTGTGAAAAACATATTCGCCGAAAACCCAAGGTTTTCTGGGCAATGCTAATCATCTCAGAGTTAGTCGGCCCCTAAGACGAGGCTTAACAGCGTAGTCGATGGGAAGCAGGTTAATATTCCTGCACCGGTTTGCGGAGGTAATCGTGATGGAGTGACGCAGAAAGATAATGGCGCAGAGTGTTGGATTACTCTGTTCTTATGTGTAGGCTTGATGTCCAGGTAAATCCGGATGTCTTATGGCTGAGGCAATAGGGGAGCTCGGGCAACCGAGTGAAGGTCATGATTCTAGGCTGCCAAGAAAAACTTCTAAACGCGAAGCAGACCGACCGTACTACAAACCGACACAGGTGGGTGGGGTGAATAACCTAAGGCGCTCGAGATAACTCTTGTTAAGGAACTCGGCAAATTAGTCCCGTAACTTCGGGAAAAGGGACGCCTTTTTAGCGTGAAGTAGAACATACGGAGCGTGAAGAGGTCGCAGAGAAATGGGCCAAGCGACTGTTTAGCAAAAACACAGGGCTCTGCAAAATCGTAAGATAAAGTATAGGGTCTGACACCTGCCCGGTGCTGGAAGGTTAAAAGGAGAGGTTAGCGTGATTTATCATGCGAAGCTTTGAATTGAAGCCCCAGTAAACGGCGGCCGTAACTATGACGGTCCTAAGGTAGCGAAATTCCTTGTCAGGTAAGTTCTGACCTGCACGAATGGTGTAACGACTTGGTCACTGTCTCAACAAGAGGCTCGGTGAAATTGTAATGTTAGTGAAGATGCTGACTACCTGTAGTTGGACGGGAAGACCCCGTGCACCTTTACTGTACCCTGACACTGTGATTTGGCAACGTATGTGTAGGATAGGTGGGAGACTTTGAAGTTGGGACGCCAGTCTCGATGGAGTCGTTGTTGAAATACCACCCTTACTTTGTTGGATTACTAACTGATACCCGTTATCCGGGATCAGGACAATGTCTGGCGGGCAGTTTGACTGGGGCGGTCGCCTCCTAAAGAGTAACGGAGGCGCCCAAAGGTTCCCTCAGCACGGACGGAAATCGTGCGCAGAGTGTAAACGCATAAGGGAGCTTGACTGCGAGACAAACAAGTCGAGCAGAAACGAAAGTTGGGGTTAGTGATCCGGTGGTCCCGAGTGGAAGGGCCATCGCTCAACGGATAAAAGGTACGCCGGGGATAACAGGCTGATAGTGCCCAAGAGTTCATATCGACGGCACTGTTTGGCACCTCGATGTCGACTCTCCGCATCCTGGGGCTGGAGAAGGTCCCAAGGGTTTGGCTGTTCGCCAATTAAAGCGGAACGCGAGTTGGGTTCAAAACGTCGTGAGACAGTTTGGTCCCTATCCTCTACAGGCGCTGGAGATTTGAGGAGATCTGTTCCTAGTACGAGAGGACCGGAATGGACGAACCTCTGGTACATCGGTTATCGCGCCAGCGGTACAGCCGAGTAGCTATGTTCGGAAGGAATAACCGCTGAAAGCATCTAAGCGGGAAATCTACTCCAAGATGAGATCTCCCCGGGACTTTAAGTCCCCTGAAGACTCCTCGAAGACTACGAGGTCGATAGGATGGCGGTGTAAGTGCGGTAACGTATTCAGCCTACCATTACTAATCAGTCGTGAGGCTTGACCATATTATTAAAAACCCTACCTTGGTTTCAAGGTAGGGTTTTTTTATGCTTAGAATAAATTTAAAATGATGATGAGGGCTTCAATATTTGAAATGGTCTATCGGTAAATTATAAAACAATCAACAGATACCGGACGATTTATTGTAAATTGGTTTTTTGATTGAAAGCACTCTACTGAAAAAGTATATTTCAAATGAAAGGACGAACATGAATATATACAATAAAATGTATGATGACGAAGCGTACAGAGCTGAACAATTCGCACTCAATTTCCATTGGCCTCTGTATGGGATTCTCTTTTTGCTCGCATTTGTTAAATTCATCGCGGAGAAAGATATCATCGGATTTGTGGGAATGATGCTTCTCGGAAGCTGTCTTATATACAACGGTGTTCTTGCCGTGTTCATTCTAAAAAAGAAAAACTATATCTGGATACGGTATATATCCGTCACCATCGATATCTTGTTGCTTACATTTTACAATGGCCTCGACACGTATTTTAATTCCACGCTCACGCCTGTCACCACGGCAACACTTCTCATATACCCCGTGATTCTTTTTCTTGCAGCGCTCCGCCATGATAGAAAGCTCATAGTTTATTCCACGATTATAACTGTAGCCGCGATGAATATTCTTTTTGCGGCCGCTTATCCGTACTTTGACCGGTCAATTGCAAGCAAGCTGATCTGCGCTGATTTGCTCGGACAGGTTTACCGGACTGTGTATATTATTATGATCGGAATTCTTATTTTCAGCATTCCTAGGATTATCGAACGCCTTCTCAAGAATCAGAAAGAGATTTTCGAAAGAAGTATTGAACACTTCACACTGGCGCATCATGACGTGCTTACCGGTCTTGCAAACAGGAGGCTGCTCGTCGATTTTCTTGATAAAACAATTGCTCTCGCTTCAAGAAACAAGACCTCATTTGCGGTGATCTATATCGATCTTGATAGATTTAAACCTGTCAATGACACGTACGGTCACGATGCCGGCGATCTGCTGCTAAAAGAAATTGCCGAGCGTCTAAGCGGAATCGTTCGAGAGTCAGACATAGTCGCACGCGTCGGCGGAGATGAATTTGTCATCGTTACTGGAGAAATAAATTTCGGCTCCGGAGCTGAAATTATCGCCCGAAGAATTAGCGAGATAATCACAGAACCTGTGCTTGTCGGCGGCAACAGCGTCAGTGTCGGGGCAAGCATCGGTATCTCAATTTTCCCTTTACATGGAAATGACAGCGAGTCCCTCATCCAGAAGGCGGATGAAGCGATGTATCGGGTGAAAAAATCTGGAAAAACAGTTTCACGCG
>Ga0255345_1007202_pt1 | contig 10510 bp, 8 predicted proteins | sample wastewater_treat_6_FD_192415 | JGI IMG/M metagenome (GOLD analysis project Ga0255345, IMG submission 192415) | Wastewater microbial communities from Lulu Island WWTP, Vancouver, Canada - plant20 | ecosystem: Engineered > WWTP > Wastewater > Unclassified | place: Canada: Vancouver, British... | reverse complement strand
TAGTGTTCCTTCTGGGAATTTCTATCGGAACAGTTTATTTTCCATTTTCAGAAGTAATAAAGAGTATCATCTTTTTCAGAGAAGTGTCAGGGGTAAACAGTATCATCACTCAGATAAGGCTTCCCAGGGTAATACTTGCTCTGCTGGTAGGAGCTTCTCTTGGTGGAGCAGGGGCTGTATTTCAATCTTTGCTTATAAATCCTATGGCTGACGCTTATATAATAGGTGTATCTTCTGGTGCTGCCCTTGGAGCAGTGGTTTCTATAGTCTTCAGGATTGAATTGCCATTATTGGGATTAAGTTCTATGCCTGTATTTGCCTTTATTGGAGGTATATCCACTGTTTTTCTTGTTTATGCCATCTCATCTAAAGGAAGACATAACCAGCTGTTAAATCTTCTGCTGGCCGGATTGGCAATAAATGCCTTCCTCTCCAGTTTGATCTCCTTTCTTCTTTTATTGAGCGATACATCTCTGCATGAATCTCTGTACTGGCTTATGGGCGGATTTTCGGGTAGAGGATGGGAACATGTAAAGATTCTACTCCCCTACTTTATTATTTCTACCCTGATACTGTCTTTTTTTACTAGAGAACTGAATATAATGCTTCTTGGAGATGAGCAGGCTCAGAATCTAGGGGTTAATGTGAGACAGATAAGAAGGATTATTATAATCCTCACATCACTTTTAACTGCCAGTGCGGTCTCTGTCAGTGGTGTGATAGGTTTTGTTGGATTGATTGTCCCTCACATACTCAGGATCTTAATAGGTCCGGATAACAGAAGATTATTCCCGGCCAGTTTATTGGGTGGAGCAATATTATTGACACTTTCAGACCTGATAGCAAGGACTGTCATTTCACCAACTGAAATTCCAGTTGGTATAGTTACTTCTCTTATAGGCGCACCTTTTTTCCTATCTCTTCTGGTAAAGAAGAGTTAGATTGCATTTATATAAACCTGTGATAGAATGAGAAAGGTAATATTAAAGAAAAAGGAGGAAAAGAGATATGAAAAAGAGAGGACCCTGTGCACCTATCAATTTGAGATGCGAGTACTGTGTTAACCCTCTGGGTGTTGACAGGAAAAATCCCAGATTATCCTGGATTCTGGAACATTCTGATCGAGGAGAAAAACAGTCCGCCTATCAGATAATTGTTTCCAGCTCCCCGGAGAATATAGCGAGTAATACTGGAGATGTCTGGGATACAGGGAAAGTTATTTCCAGTATGCAGTTGATTGTTTACAATGGTCCAGCACTGGAAAGCAGGAAGACTTATTACTGGAAGGTAAGATGGTGGGACAGTAAGGGTGATATGAGCCCATTCAGCGATGCAGCTACTTTTGAAATGGGGTTAATTAGTGAAGATGATTGGAAGGCTAAATGGATAGGTAGAGAGTCTTATGAGTATATCCATATCGGTTCAGAGGATATTCCGTTTGCTAGAAGTTATACAATCCCTTACTCTGCACTATTTAGAAAGACATTCAAGGCAGAAAAACAGATAAAGAGGGCGAGGGTTTACGTTTCTGGTCTTGGATTTTATGAGCTCTATATAAACGGTAAACGTATCGGAGATAAGGTCCTCGATCCTGGGCAGACAGATTATAAAAAGAGAGTTTTATACTCTATATATGACGTTACAGATGAATTGAACACCGGCGCTAATGCAATTGGTGTTATGCTGGGGAATGGAAGATATGTTAAAGATTACGGGTATGATTTTCCCAGGATGATCTTGCAACTTGAGATAGAATATCTGGATGGAACTACTGAAGTGGTTGTCAGTGATGATACCTGGAAGACAAGTTATGGACCAATAAAGGCAAATGGAATATATTACGGTGAAGATTATGATGCAAGGAGAGAGATACCATCCTGGAATCTGTCAGATTTTAATGATGTTAACTGGGAAAAGGTAAAGCTGGTCGACCCTCCGGGGGGAAGATTGGTAGCTGAGCTTATGCCCCCTGTAAAGGTTATTAAGACGTTGAAGCCGCAAAAGATTATAAGTCCAAAGCCAGGGGTATACGTATATGATTTTGGGCAGAACTTCACCGGTTGGGTAAGATTATATGTGAATGGTCCGGAAGGGACAGAGATAAAGCTTAGATTTGCCGAGCTTATATATGACGATGGGAATATAAATCTTACACCTACCAGAGGGGCAAGGGCTACTGATATCTACATCACCAGGGGTGATGGCTTGGAGATATATGAGCCAAGATTTACATATCACGGCTTCCGTTATGTGGAGCTTACCGGATTTCCAGGTGTTCCTACCCTTGATACCCTTGAAGGTTGTGTTGTCTATTCCTCTGTACGTCAGGTGGGAGAGTTTAATTGTTCCAACGAGCTGATTAATAAGATACACGGGAATATCCTGTGGGGTCAGTTGAGTAACCTTATGAGCATACCGACAGACTGTCCGCAGAGGGATGAGAGGATGGGATGGATGGGAGATGCTCAACTTACAGTAGAAGAGGCTATTTATAATTTTGATATGGCTAGCTTTTATATAAAATATCTTGATGATATAAAAGATGCTCAGAAGGAGAATGGGAGTGTCTCTGATGTTGTCCCGCCATACTGGAGTATCTATCCAGCAGACCCTGCCTGGGGAACCGCCTATATCACTATAGCCTGGTATCTCTACCAGTACTACGGGGATACCGAGGTATTGAAGGACCACTATGAAGGGTTAAAGAAATATGTAGATTTCTTAACTGGACTTGCACCTGATAATATTTTGAGATTCTCCAAGTATGGAGACTGGTGTCCTCCAGGAAGCATAAGGGCTAAAGACCTCTCTGGAGAACTTGTTTCTACCTGGTGCTATTACAATGATACATTGACCCTCTCCAGGATAGCAGATATTCTGGGTAAAAGAGAAGATCATACTAAATATTCTAAGCTGGCAGAAGACATAAAGGCTGCATTTAATAAGCAATATTTAAAAGAGAGGTCCTATGCTGTTTCTATAAAGCCAAATATATCAGAAGAGATGGCTTCCCAGATTATAGAGATGATTTTATCTGCTATGGATCCGGATGAGAGGGAAAGGATGAAACAATTTATGCAGCAAGGGATATTTGCAACAACATTTACAAGTCAGACTATAAACATCCTCCCTCTATATCTTAATATGGTTCCTGAGGATAAAAAGGAGACAATCTTAAATGCGTTAATAAATGATATAAAGAATAATCATGATTACCATCTGGACACAGGGATAGTCGGTACAAGATATATATTTGATGTTTTGACTGAGAATGGTTATGTTGACATAGCATATAAGATAGCTACTCAGAGGACTTATCCAGGCTGGGGATATATGATAGAAGAGGGTGCAACTACTGTGTGGGAGAGATGGGAAAAACTCACCTCTGGTGGAATGAATTCCCATAATCATATAATGTTTGGTACTGTAGATCCATGGTTCTACAAGTCTCTCGGAGGTATAAAGTGTATAGCCCCGGGCTGGGATAAGGTGTTATTGGAGCCAAAGATGCTGGAAGATTTGAAATATGTAAGGGCATCTATCTGCACCCCCAAGGGAACTATAGATGTAAACTGGGAAAAACTGGAAGACTCAGTAAAACTTGTAGTAGTTTTACCTGTCAACGTAGAGGGAGAACTCAGGATACCTAAACTGTATACACCTCTTGTGGTCGAAGAGGATGATAGAGTGATCTGGTCAAATAGTACCTGGATAGAAAAGGTGGATGGTGTATATAGCGTTAAAGAGGAACTGGACCTTTTGAGTTTCACTTTAGGTTCGGGGAGATTTTTATTTAATATTAAAGCAAAGTAAATTTTTTTAGCGTGGTAAGGATATCCTTACCACGCTTTATCCCTTAAGAGTAGATTTTACTCCTGTATAGTGGTATTATGAGGTTGAATAATAATTAGGAGGGAGTAAGTTTTTCCTATGAAAGGGAGTTTAAGGATAGGGAATATATCTGGAATTCCGGTAGAGGTCCATTATACCTGGGTTATAGTATTCGGTCTTATAACCACTACCTTAGCTACAAGTTATCTTCCCAACTATACTCTTTATAGTTCTCCTCTAGTAAACTGGATAATTGGGGCTATTGCATCTCTAATACTCTTTTTCTGTGTCTTTCTTCATGAATTTATGCACTCATATATAGCTTTAAAGCTTGGTCTGAAGATAAAACGTATTACCCTATTCCTCTTCGGGGGTGTAGCAGAGATGGAGGGAGAGCCAAAATCTGCCCGGGATGAGCTCTTTATATCAATAGTAGGTCCTCTTACCAGCGCTCTTTTGTCCTTGATTTTTTTCTTAATCTCTAAATTTGCCTTCAATCCATCCTCTCCTGTAGGAGGAGCTGTAATCTATCTTTACAGGATAAACCTGATTCTGGCTGGCTTTAACATAGTTCCAGCTTTTCCACTTGATGGTGGTAGGGTGCTGAGAGCTATACTCTGGATGCTGTTCAAGAACTTTAAAAAAGCTACCAGAATATCAGCAGGTATTGGAATAACCCTTGCAACTATGATAATGTTCTTGGGATTTTATTTCATTCTTGCCGGTCAATTATTAAGTGGTCTCTGGTTTATATTTATAGGATGGTTCTTAAATCAAGGTGCAATATCTGGGGAGAGGGAAATAGACATAAAAGAAGCCTTTGTGGATGCTAAAGTGGAAGACCTCATGACCAGGGATGTTAAATCTGTTCCACCAAATATCACTATTGAACAGCTTGTCTCTGACTATCTCCTCTCATATAAATATGTGGCTTTTCCTGTAATGTGGGGGGATGTACTTCTTGGTATTATTACTCTGAATGATATTAAAGGACTTCCCAGAGAAGAATGGAAGAATCATACGGTTAGAGAAATAATGAGCCCCTTATCTCCTGATCTTGTGATAGGTCCAGGAAATTCAGCTTTTGATGCTTTCCTTAAGATAAACAGAGGACCCACAGGCAGATTACTCGTTATGGACGAGGATAAACTGGTGGGTATTATAAGTAAGACGGACCTTATACGGTTCTTACAGATAAAGTCTATGCTAACTGATTAGCTTAACTCCATTTACCACTTCTTTTGTTTACCCTTCCACTTTTCTTCCAGGCTTTTCTTTAAATCTCCAAGTTTCTCATCGCTCTGTTTTAGAAAATGGGACAGTTTGTTCTCGAACTCTTCTAAAGACTTAACTCTCTTTATAGAGACCTCTAATTCTCCCTTCTTATTTTGCCCTATAACTATAGCTTTTACTTTATCCCCCTCGTGGAGATAATCTGAGACATCTTTCACATAAGAACTATCTATCTCAGAGATATGTAAGAATGCCTCTCTTCCATCGCTAAGTAGCAAAAATGCACCAAATTTAGTAATTTTCTTAACTCTTCCTTCTACGATTTGATTCTCTACTGGTTTTGTACCGGAATACACAGGATCTCTCCAGGTCTTATCCATCCTAACTCCTCTCTTACCAGAATCTCAATATAATTATTATCATATTTTAATCTATAGATTTCCTCTCTTAATTTAACATTCTCATCTCTTAGTTTGTTCAAATGCTCTTTAAGCTGGGAGATTCTTATTTCGCTATCCTTTATCTCTTTTAGGATAATAAAGGTAGACCTTGTTGTGATTCCCAGAAATGCAATTATAAAAAATAAAAGGATAATTTTTTCTGATTTCCTCAAACCTGATGCACCTTCAAAAAGTTTGTGGTTCCACCTATCCCTACCGGTATACCACCGGTAAGAATCACGGTATCACCTTTTCTTATAAGTCCAGCATTCAAAGATGCCTGAACTGAGGCATCTATCATCTCATCTGTTGTATTATATATCTTTGTAAATATTGGACTTACTCCCCAGAGCATCAATAGTCTTCTCTGAATCCTTTCATCAGGGGTAACAGCTATAATGGGCTGTGATGGTCTATACTTGGCTACCATACGTGCAGTATAACCTGACTGTGTGGATGTAATTATTGCTTTTGCTCCAAGTCTTTGGGCTATCTCACAGGTGGCGTAACCTATTGCATCTGTGGGAGAGTTAGTCGAAAATTCTGCCCTCTTTCTTAACATGTCACTATATTTAAGCTTGGACTCAGTATATTCAGCTATCCTTGCCATTGTGAGGACAGATTCCATTGGATACTCCCCTATTGCCGTTTCACCTGATAGCATGATAGCATCTGTTCCGTCAAAGATCGCATTTGCCACATCTGAGACTTCAGCCCTGGTAGGTCTGGGATTTCTGATCATAGAATCTAGCATCTGAGTAGCAGTGATTACTGGCTTTCCCAGTCTATTGCACTTTTCTATTATAGCCTTTTGAAGTATAGGAACCTCTTCCAAAGGTATCTCTACTCCAAGGTCTCCCCTGGCTACCATAACCCCATCGGCTGCAAGAACTATGTCATCTATATTCTCTATCGCTTCATGTTTTTCTATCTTTGCTATCACCGGTATATTTACCCTGGAGGCTTCCAGGATATTCTTTACCTGCAGTATGTCTGCCGCCTTTCTCACAAATGATACCGCTATAAAATCTACCCCTAACTTGATGCCAAACATCAGGTCTTCTATATCTTTAGAGGTGACCGATGGAATATTGATGGTAATATTGGGGACATTTATTCCTCTCTTGCTCTTTAATTCGCCTCCATTTACTACTCTGCATGCCACCCCGTTTTCTCTTTTCTCTGTGACCTTTAGCTCAATAAGTCCATCTGATAGCATAATAGATGCCCCTGGACGAAGTGCCTCTATTAATTCCCTCTCTTTTATCGGGATAATATTTTTATCATCACTTGTTTCTCCAGGTTTAAGTATGACTTCTTCTCCTTGCTGGAGGATAACACTATCCTGAGCTAAAGTGCCGACCCTAAGTTTGGGTCCTTGTAAATCCTGAAGAATAGCTACCGGTCTTTTTAGAGAACTGGATATCTCTCTTATAAGGTTAAAGATATTGGCATGATATCCCTGGTCTCCATGAGAAAAGTTTAGCCTGAATACCTCCACCCCCGCCTGAATGAAATATTTAATAATCTCTGGAGAATCACTTGCCGGACCAATTGTGGCAACTATCTTTGTCTTTCTCATATTCTGCTGGAGAATGCCTTAACCCCTAGATAAGTGGCTACAGGACCTAGATCCTCTTCTATCCTTAACAGTTGATTATACTTAGCCACCCTGTCTGTTCTAGAGGGGGCACCTGTTTTTATCTGTCCACATCCTGTAGCTACAGCCAGATCTGAGATGGTAGTATCTTCAGTTTCTCCAGACCGATGTGAGATGACAGCTGTGTAACCAGATCTTCTCGCCATTTCTACCGCCTCTGAAGTTTCACTGAGAGTCCCTATCTGATTTACCTTAATAAGGATGGAGTTTGCTACCCCCATCTCTATTCCTTTAGCCAGACGCTTTATATTGGTAACAAACAGATCATCGCCCACAAGCTGAACCTTTGTTCCCAGTCTCTGGGTGAAAATCTTCCAGCCATCCCAGTCATCTTCAGCCAGCCCATCTTCTATGGAGATGATTGGATATTTTTCAAGCAGGGTCTCGTAGTAAGATATAAGCTCATCTACTGAATAATCTTTCCCTCCGAAGCGATACTTCCCATCCTCGTATATATTGCTGGCAGCAACGTCTAACGCCACAAATATATCTTTTCCAGGGGTATATCCTGCCTTCTGTATGGCTTCAATTATTGCCTCTATCGCAGACTCATTTGTTGATAGATTTGGTGCAAATCCTCCTTCATCCCCTACGTTGGTATTGAGCCCTCTGTTTTGAAGGACTTTCCTCAGCGTATGGAAGGTTTCCACTCCCATTCTCAGGGCTTCTCTAAAAGATGGTGCACCAGCTGGTACTATCATAAACTCCTGAAAATCTAGTGGGTTATCAGCATGCTTCCCCCCATTAATGATGTTCATAAGGGGTACCGGAAGTGTACATGTATTTGTTCCACCGATATATCTATAGAGAGGTATCTCCAGAAAATTAGCTGCCGCTTTAGCCACCGCTAGAGATACCGCCAGAATAGCATTTGCACCCAATCTGCCCTTATTTGGTGTTCCATCTAGCTCTATAAGAATCTTATCTATACTCTTTTGATTTATAGCATCCCTTCCTATGAGCTCAGGGGCTATTATCTCATCTACATTCTTTACCGCATTTTTTACCCCTCTTCCGAGATATCTACTGGCATCTCCATCTCTTAGCTCAACAGCCTCATGAACTCCGGTGGATGCCCCGGAAGGAACACTGGCTCTTCCAACATATCCACTTTCCAGATAAACTTCAACCTCAACGGTTGGATTCCCCCGTGAATCCAGGATTTCTCTTCCTCTTATTTCAGTGATGATACTCATTATTTTCTTCCTCCATTTTATTTTGTTAACTGTGTGGATGGTTAAATTTTAATTAATTCCTTAGCTATTGTCAAGAGTATGTGTTAACGTTCTGTGATATTGTCATAGGTAAATAGTTCTGACCTATCTCCCTCCCCCCACCTCTATCCTTCCCCGAGATGGGGGCGGAAGAAAAGAGAACGTTCCCCTGATGGACTCCCCTATTTCCATCTCCCTTGACGGGAGAGGGTAGGGGTGAGGGTGAGAAGTAAGAGCGTTCCCCCGAGATGGGGGAGGGAGGATAAAGGCATGGTGTTTTTATTATAAAAGACGAAATTGTAGGGGCAATTCATGAATTGCCCCTACAGGATACAAATTAATCTCATATGTTTCATTTCCTTCCCCTAACATTTTCTTAGACTATTGACAGAATAGCTGAGAAGGTTAAAATTGTTTTAATGAATCCTTTAAGGAGGAAAATTTCATTATATGGGAAGAAGGGCTTTATTTATAGATGGAAATAATCTCTATTTTGTCCAAAGAAAATTAAAATGGAATGTAGATTTTGAAAAGTTACTCAGATATTTCAGGGGAGAGAGTGATTTTTATAATGCGTTCTATTATTCAGGGTATGATGTTAACGATCAGAATCAGGAAAATTTTCTTAAGGCTCTAACATTGATAGGGTATACGGTTAGAAAGAAACCTTTAAAAACCATCTCCTCTCAGGATAATGAAGAGAAGCAGAAGAGCAATATGGATGTTGAAATGACATTGGACCTCATCCTTACTGCCTCTCATTATGACGAGTCCTACCTGTTTTCAGGAGACAGTGATTTTGAGGGAGTTATAGAATACCTGCGCGTAATGGGTAAGGAGATAGTAGTTGTATCTACTCTGGGGCATATAGCTATAGAACTGAGAAACGCAGCTGACAAATATATAGACCTGTCTGAACTGAAGCCTTATCTGGAAAAAATACACATATAAAAAAGGGTAGGACTCAGAGAATCCTACCCTGCCCATTTATACCCATTTAAGAGCCATTCAGCATCCATTAATAGGTAATCAATTTGACGTAAACATTATAGGTTATAATTTTTAGGTTGTCAAGGGCGCGACGTTCTTCAAAATTCTACCTTCATATTTTACCCTGCTCTTTAAACCAGCAGTATGCATCTCTGATAGTTTCTCTTACAGGTCTAAAAGAGTAATTTAACTCAGTTATAGCCTTTTTACTGGATATATTGGCATTTGAACGCAGGACCTTAATCGAATAGGTGGTGAAAAGAGGTTTCGTCTTAACTATAGAGTAATATATTGGGGTAAAGGGGGATATTGCATAAGCTATACAGTATGGTATCTTTATTTTTGGTTTTTTTATTCCTGTTATAGACTCAAGAAGAGTTAAAATATCAAATACAGAAATAGTTTCTCCTCCTAAAATGTATATCTCTCCTCTTCTAGCCTTTTCCATAGCGTTAATGTGTCCAGCCGCTACATCTCTAACATCGACAAAATTATATGCTCCATCAATATAAGCTTTTAACCTTCTATTTACAAAATCCAGAATCAACTGCCCAATCTCAGACGTCTTATAATCAAAAGGACCTATAATTCCTGAAGGGCATAGAATGACAGCGTCAAGATCAGATCTTGCCGATTCTAACATGGCAAGTGTAGCTAATGCCTTTGTCTTTGCGTAAAAGCCATAGACCTTATCTGGGTTGATTTCACGGGATTCATCAACTATTCCCTTATTGGGGGCAACTATAGCCTGGACAGAGCTGGTATATATAAGTGGAGACCTCTATACTGTCCAGAAATCTTTGAATAGCTTTGTAGTTAGCAGTACATCTTTTAGTTTTTACCTTATTTTTTCTGTTTCCATAAATCTTAGTCATAACGTCAGCTATAGAAGACATACGAAGTTTTCTGGCTAAAAAGTAAGCCTTTATAATTCTAGAGAGTATGTTAAGCTGACCTTGTTCTAAAGATCCTAGCTCTTTTAGAAATTCCTTGATATAATGTGTAGGAAGAAGGTAGTTCATATATTTATCATCCCCTTTCCTGAAGTGTCTTTAATAATAGAATAACACTCTCAGGAAGGGGGGTATTTTATCTTGTCCGAACTTCAGCCCATGGGGGGTATGTGTTATCGTTCTGTGATA